>Ga0123354_10019615_pt1 | contig 10617 bp, 6 predicted proteins | sample TergutLab28metaG_2_FD_97872 | JGI IMG/M metagenome (GOLD analysis project Ga0123354, IMG submission 97872) | Labiotermes labralis P4 segment gut microbial communities from Petit-Saut dam, French Guiana - Lab288 P4 | ecosystem: Host-associated > Arthropoda: Insects > Digestive system > Gut ...
ATCCATACATACACACACTCATACACACATACATACGTACGTACATACACACATACATACAAACAAACACACATACATACACACATACATCCATACATACACACATACATACACACATACATACATACACACATACATACATACACACATACATACGTACGTACATACATACAAACATTCATACATACACACCTATATGCATACACATACATACATACATACGTACATGCATACATACATACATACACACACACATACATACATACATACATACACACATACATACATACACACATACATACATACATACGTACATGCATACACACATACATACATACATGCATACACACACACACATACATACACACATACATAAATAAGTACATACATAACCCCCCCCCCACATACATAGCACGGTAATCTCAAAAGGAATGTAAGCCTGTTAACAACATCGGAAGTGGTGAAAGTTAAAACCCTCCAATACTGTTATTTTGATTTGAGTTCCTTCCCCTTCTAACCGCTGCAATAGCCTTACAATTCCGTCTCAATTGTCTTCTTTTGTTTCCGCTCCTGTGTTGTCAGCGCCACCTGAATTACTCATGAGGACAGAGGCAAATTGAACTGTTGCTGCAGGCTATAATCTCTGTTGATGAGCGCCCTTCAAAGTTTCTGTAATGCTGCCCGTCACCTGTCCCGCCACCACGTTAACATCGTTTCGCAATTCCGCTCACGAGAACTATCGCCACGTTCGCTTGCAATTTTCGTATTAGAAGCATTCCAGAAGTGCGAGGAAAAGGACATCCTAAAACGTTGAAATGAATAAATTGTCTGGAACGAAATGTTCCTGCATCATGTTGGCTTATGTGTGTTGTATTGATATCGGATACTATTCAGCATAACTCACTGCGTCATGGTTGTTCGTGTGCGCCACGCCTGAAATGCCACAATATGTCGAAACATGTAGCAAAATTAAGTGCATTGTCTACGAATAATGCAGAAAATTAAACGCTGTAGGCGACGTAAGCACTGATATTACGATACAAAATGGTGACAGCAATTTTTCCACTTCTGTATTATCAATTCTGACAGCATTGATTTGCTGAGACATCGTACCTCCGAAGATACGCACCGACGCCATGTTTGTGATTCTTAATCTATAACAATATTTTGCATACAGAATGTACATGCATGTGTGCCGCTGATAGCCAGTGGATATCAGTCAAACCACAGAGACATTAAGGATCTCGCGAGGTCAACTTTTTGTGTTCCTTTGTGATAGGAAACGTATCGATATCGGAAATTTATGTTGTCTGGACGTATACGAGGCCGTATAGAAAAACTTTACAGATTCTGCATTAAACTACGAGACCGTCACGGTCGATTTGTTGCAGATCTTGCTTTGTATTCGAGTTGTCCTGGGTTCAAATCTTGGTTCGCAGACCCTACAAATTGTGTCTCCAGTTGCATCCGGAGACAACGAAACACATTACTGCATATCCGATTCCCACGTCACCTACAATTCACTGTGGATTAACCATCACCCCAACTGCAAGCTTTACAGCCGCATTTTCCAACAGCTGCTCTGAATATTAAAAAATACAACAACAATTCTTTTGTAAATTGTAAGAATTAGAGACTGCAGTAGCACTCCGGCAATTTCTTCTGTGACATCACGTTATCTTTCACTTACTCTCACCGTAAAGTAAAAACGTAGTATTGGCTACAGACGGATATTAGAGATGTTTTATTTCAGGTAATCCTGAAGACTCCGGCTTCCAGCTGTGTGGCACTGTGTCGTCTGGACGTTTAGTAGAGTCGCACTGTCTTCGTCTTGAGGGTAAATTACTCTTGATAGTGTCTTATACCGGAGACCGCGGTTGCACAGTGGCTAAGGCACTGCGCTACAAATCAGAAGGTCGCTGGTTCGATCACAGCTGTTGTCATTGGAATTTTTCATTGACATAAAATCCTTCCGATAGCATTATGGCCCTGGGGTCGACTCAGCCTCTAACAGAAATGAGTACTAGGACCATCTACTATGGGTAAAGGCGGCCGGTGCGTAAGGCCTGACAACCTTACCACTATCCTGCGCCGTTGTCATGAAATTTGAGAACCTTAAATTCTTGGAACCCTCTGGGTCACTCCAGGCCTGTAACGGGACTCCTTTACCTTTAGTGTCTTATACCAGAAGACTTGAATGTTCAGCCAGACCGCCGTGAGAACCTCAAACCTCACACTCAGTAACTTCAGACAAAGGTCCTGGTTTATCGCCGAGATATGTCGTGAGTGACGCGGGTTGTCATGTTTTTCTGAATGAACCCTTTGTCAGCGGTTCGGCAGTCGTAGGTTTAAACTGAAAAGTGTTGGCCTTATTTTTGAAAGCGCCTCTTGATCAAATCAGCGTCTCTTATTCCCAGCATTACAGTCCGGTGTGCCCCGTTATTTGTATCGTATACCTGGTGGGTGTCCGTTGGAATTCGGCAGCTTCTGCGACGCTTGCATGACATCCGAGTTGACAACGAACATTGCCATTACCCAGTGTATGATTTATATGACGAGGCTTTAAAGAACCATGAGGCAATAATTACAGTGTGGTTTTCTGTATCGCTGTATAATTAATATGAAAACATGCTACATGTTTCGACATATTGTGGCATTTCAGGCGTGGCGCACACGAACAACCATGACGCGGTGAGTTATGCTGAATAATATCTGATATCAATACAACACACATAAGCCAAACGGTGCATGAACATTTCGTTCCAAGGAAGACGGTTTATTTATTCATTTCACCAATTCGTTGGGCACAAAATCAAATATTTGTTATTATTTATAAACGAAAAATGTTTCATAGCGAATGTGTTTGTTGCACGCTTGTAAGTTTTGTCTGCTTGCAAAACGTTATACTCATAACGCTAGTACTTTACACTGCTAAAGTATATAATTTAAAAATTCGGATTATACCTCTAAGAAGACACAATGTGCCTTAATTACAAAGACTGGTTGATTGATACTGTTTAGGAAAATAAAGCTGCTTATTATGCGACTCGGAAGGAAAATATAAATAATGTCTGAGTGAGAAGAAAGCAAAGATTTTGAGTGTTAGATAAGGATATATTTTTTCAACATTTTATCTGGTAACCTAAAATTACTATAATTTTTATGTCTTTTAGGTGGGCTTGAAACTTGGCCTCTCATAACAACACGGAAGAACATACGCGAGGATATTTAAGAATAGGCTGCTGAGAAAGGTATTTGAGCTTAGAGGAAGAAATTAAAGGGAAACTAAAGGATGCTACACGATAAAGAGCTTCAATGATTTTCACTCATTACCAGGTACTGGGTAAATAAATCGAAGAAAATGATCTGGGCGGGGCACGTGACCCTATGGAGGACAAGAGAAATGCATACCGAGCTTTGTTGGGAATCCTGGAAGAAAGATACACCATCTGGACGTTTGAGACGTAGATGAGAGAATAATATTAAAAATTATCATACAGAAACAGTTAGAGAGGGCGTGAAATGAATCAGTTTGGCTCAGGATAGGGACAAGTGGTGGGATGTTGTGAACACGGAAATGAACCTTCGAGATCTATAAAATGCTACAAGGTGCTTGATTAGCTGAGACACTGTTAGCTTCTCAAGAATTGCTCTGTCCGACGGCTGTACAGCTACTGACAACTGGTATTTGAAGGACTCATTGAAAGAATGAAATGTAATTCCGGATGCGATATCCGTTACCGCAGCACACTCGGACCGTACCGCCGTACTGCATACAGACCCTGCATGACAGTGCTCCACTTTGCCGCGCTCCCTACAGTCAATAGCTAACGATACTTCGCTTTATCCTGATCTGCCCCGAGGCCCCCCCATTCCTTTATGAAGGAACGGGGTAACCAAATCTTTAATTAAATACTGATGTTCATATTTTCAAAACAGAATTTTATCGTGACCTGATTGTCCTCAGAGCCCCTTGGCAATGTTAAATGAACTGCATAAATTGAATTTTACTCCGCACAAGTTTATGTTTGTGGTTAGATCTGTTTTTTATTCTATAGTAAGCCATATTAAAAACAGATCAGCAGATATAATGCTACATAGAGTGCACCGTTCTCAGATCTTGTGACAATTACAGGTCACATTTTTAGTATACATCCATACGGTCCTATATTTAACCCTTTGATGTTTGAAATTTAACTGTATTATATATATATATATATATATATATATATATATATATAATACAGTTCCTACGTCATAGAGAGCACAGCGTGTTTCCGTTACAACGACAAACGGGTTAATGCCGCATACAAGAAAAGTCTTTGTGTGTTGTGATATATATATAACATGTCAATGTGCTGGGTGGTAAAAATGCAGAGCTAAATCAGGCGGTGCTTACAGTTACCACTCTCCCTTAAAATGTTAGACGTTCTTGGAATTTCAGTCTACTATTAAGGTACAAACGCCGGGTAGCTCAGTCGGTATAGCGACTGACTACGGGCTGGATGTTCCGGGATCGAATCCCGGTGGGGACGAGATTTTCCGCCCGTCCAGACCGGCCCTGGGGCCCACCCAGCCTCCTGTAAAATTGGTACCGTGTCTTTTCCGGAGGTAAAGTGCGGCCAGGGCGTGCTGCGACCACGCACCCCCTTCTAGTGCCGCGGTCATTGAAGAGTAGAGCTATACCTCTACCCACCCTGTGGGCCACACCGGGCCTGTAACGGGATCACTTTAGCTTTCCATCTTTCATTAAGGTAAAAACATTCTGTACAATGGGCATGGTGACTTACTGCCAACTGATGTCACATGATGTAGTAAACAAACATTTTTATCGCTACGTAATACAGCCTGCTACATGTTTCGACTGTACTGTAAAGCAAGGAATTACTTTGTGTTAAAAAAATTTCCTTGAAGATGGTTGAGTACAGTCGAAGCATGTAGGAGATTCCATTACATAATGACACGGACGTATGATCGTTAGAGCTTGTCAGTTAGTTGGTAATAAATACAAGTCAGCAATCAGTCAATTTTTTTTTTGTTTAATTTCGATCTTGTCTAGAAATAAACGGGGACCGCGGTGGCACAGTAGTTAAGGTGCTGTGCTACAAATCGGAAGGTCGCTGTTTCGATTCCAGATGGTGTCTTTGGAATTTTTCATTAACATAATCCTTCCGACCGCACTGTGGCCCTGGGGTCGACTCAGCTTCTAACAGAAATGGGCAGGAGGATTATTTCCTGGGGGTAAAAGCCGCCAGTGCTTAAGGCTGAGAACCTTACAACCATCCTGGGCCATTGTCACGTAATCGGGAACCTTAACTTCCTGGGACCCTCTGGACACCTCAGGCCTGTAATGGGACTGCTTTTATTTACCGAGAAACAAACGCAAGGGCTTGATGTGAACACGTAGACCTGCTGAATCTCGCCTGATTAAAACAGTATCCATATGGAAAGAGGAGAGTTTGTCGCCCTAGGTGAAGATCTTAAGAAGTGGAGTGTGTGGCTCAATGTTTATTATGGAAGAGGAAGTAAGAAAACCAAAAGCATATATTTGCGCAAACCGAATGACTGAAGCAAATACGTCTTCTACGATTCGTTGTTCTTGGAACACCTCGCTTATGATTGGCTGCATGAGGGCTTACGGGTGCACGTGGGGGCCCTAAAGTTTGAAGTATATTGACACCAATATTACTAGTTATACTATTTATAACATATCCTTAGCATAAGCATAGTAATCTACTTTGACATATGTACATAAACAGCTAATGATAATCCACTCATAACAGCCCCAGGTCATGGTACCCACTATTGAAACAACGAGATCTCTTTCCCCCCACCCAACCTCCAATACCCTAAAAGAACACCCCACACATCTTGTATAGCTGCTCTGTAAAATTAAATCACAACCTGAAGATGACCAACATATAGGGCCGAAACATGTAGCTGTATACCTACTGTACTACAAGGTGAAATATAGTTGTGTTCTACTGTATGCGCAATACAAAAAAATTCTTTGTTCCTGAATCAAGTTTCCAACACCCATCCAGGCAGACACCGGGGTAGTGTCTCCAAGTAGGACATTACCACGCCCTGCCACATCTCCCAAAACTGTCCCACGTGCGCGGCTTTGTGCACGAGACTACATCCAGGTTGGCTTATCAATAAACATTAAAGTTGGATTATCTCAGTGACATTTACTATCGTGTATGAACTCTTTATTTAAACAATTCTTAAGTCCATATCCTACAATTACTCTCTTTGCGACGTCGAATTTAGATAGCTAGCTGAAGTGTAGGAATTCTCACGACTTGGATTATTTAGGGATTAAGAAGGAGACGACCAGGGGGTAGTTTTATGTTGTTAGACCCAGCTTCGGACCGGAGCTTCAGTCAGCCTGGCTTCTCACAATGCACTATGCAGGAAACAGATGCTTTCTAAACAGCATCAAAGTCTGGTCCCTTTTAGAAGGCAGCTCTCGGTACGTACTTAGTCTGGAGGACCCTGAACTGTATCTTTATGCAGCATTAGCATCTTAATGTGGAAATGCCTTTACGGTCGTAACTGTGCCATAAATCCGCCTCCACGTTACCTTTGAAGTGATGCATTAACGTGGTGTTCGCGCGGTTCCAGCACCCAGTCTGTCAGAAACCGTCACTTTTATTTCGTACAAGAGTGGCCCTCTGCTTTTTACGGCCTTCCTTCACGCAGCGTCGTTTTTTTGTTTTGTGCGCCACTGATACGGAGGCTGTCTGCCGTTACCGACCGTGGTGACACTGTTTACAAGCGCGGCATCAGTGCACGAAAATGAAGGGTCACGCTGCAGTGAATATAAATGCAAGTGACTGATGAGTCGTGCAGGCGTGTAATTAGATACGTGATACTGACTACCCGGAGGGACTTCCTTCCTATATATCTAGCCTGAAGATGAAGGCTACATATTTCTTCAAATTACATGGCGTTACCTCAAGAAAGGCGGCACTCAGCTTTAGTATTTAGGTGATAACTTGGAGAATAAGATGGGAGAAGTGTGCAGCATGGATGGGAGCCAGAACAAATGCACGTAACTTTTTTTATTTGTAAAGGTGGAGCAAAAAGTCAAGTTGGAAAACTGTGGCTTAGATTGGAAGGTATTACGGTGGGTGTAAAGAAATGGGACAGGAGATTATGGACTGAATTAATCTGACTTGGGATAGGAAACAAGAATGAGTTGTTGTCAACACAGTAACGAAACTTCTATCTCTCGTTAGTAAAATACAGCGAATTTCTGTACCAGTTATGACGTTAGGAATGTCAAGTCAGCGTTCTTGTGAGAGATCTAGCCTGTTATATAGTTATCTCAGCGGAGGTAACTTCCCTCTCCATGTTCTGTCAATCGTCTACCAAATTACACGGCGTCAAAATCCACGAGAAGATAGCTTGATACTCATTCCTACTAGTACCTGAATTGTCACACTACGGTTCGAATTGTGTTTGTCGGCGCCGTGACATTGCGGCAACTTCTCCGACACTGCAGTGTAAGGGTAGCCTAATAGTAACTTCGTAGGCGTCAGTGGCTTTTGTAACTCACAGCGTGGCGTGTTACTGGCACGCCTTGGGTTTATGTGGCTGTATGCGTCTTTGTACCCATTATTTTATGACGCCTTCCCTAAAGGCCAGTTGTGGGCGTTAAGTTAAAGCTGAACGCATTTGCACAATGACAGTTTCTTACGACATAAGCCGAAGGACTCATGTTCAGACGTTCTGTTACAGAACACAGCAACCGTAGCAACTTCATGTTCTTACTTACTTACCTACTTACTTACTCCATGGAGCAAAGTCTTTCTTGAGAAGCTAACCGGTTTGCAGCTGGTCAAGAAATTCCCCGCATTTTATGGAACCCGAAGGATCATTACTGCATTCACAAGTGCCCTACACCTGTCCCTATCCTCAGCCAGCTCGATACAGTTCATGCCCCCCAAATCCCACTTCCTGATGATACATCTTAATATTATACTCCCTACTACGCCTGGTTCTCCCAAGTGGCCTTTCTCTCTCAGGTTTCCCCACCAAAACCCTGTAAACGCCTCTTCTCTCCCCCATACGCGCCGCATGCCTAGCCCAAACCTTTCTTATAGATTTTATCACACGAACAATATTTAGTGAGGAGTACAGATCATTAAGCTCCTCATTATGTAGTTTTCTCCACTCCCTTGTTACCTCGTCCCTCTTACGCCCAAATATTCTCCTCAAAACTTTGTTTTCAAAGACCCTCAACCTACATTCTTCCCTCAATGCCAGCGACGAAGTTTCACACCCATAAAAAACAACAGGCGAAATTATAGTTCTGTATATATTAGGCAGTTCTTTAAATTTTTGATACCAAAATGGAAGACAAAAGATTCTGCACTGAATGACTCCATGTTGTGTATTTGATTTGCTGAGGTCTGGTGTTCATTTAATTGAATATAAAAATTCAGTTCGCACCTCACAGAGGACATTGCTACCGTTAGAAGAACCAACCAGCTGTATAGGGAACTAATGGTTCAGCTTGGTGAATATCGTAAGGGGTGCTTGTACACTGTGTGGACAGAATGGAGAGTTAATGAAGTTTAGAGTAGGTGGCATATACAGCAAATACAGTTGTCTGAAGTGCTAAAAACTCTGTGATTTCAGTTTAGGGTTACACAATAAACTGTTTCGGTTTCATGTGAGTACATTAAAATTTGTGTGTGTTTTTTTTTATTTCTACAAACAGAACTGTAGAATAAAAATGTAACTTCTGGCTTTCCATTTTCCGGGGATTTATTTTGTCCCACGCATTATTCTTTCGAATAATTCTAACGTTGTTTACCGAAGCTATGTCAACTTATGAGGTTTAAAACATCGGATTAAACGTAGGAAAATTAATGTTTAGAATGTTAGAGGAGAGAGGAGATGGTTTTATATTTGGTCTGTACTCTCAGGTTTTCAAAGAAGATACTGAAAAATTCAAGACAGACAACCAGTGATCTAACCGATTTTCAAACTTGGTGTCTCCGTTATAAGTCTCTAGACGCAGAACACTCTGGTTAAAAAAAAAAGCAAGTGTCCGGAGGCTATAAAACCACTTTGGGTTTCTTTCTCTTCGCCCCCCCCCCCGACAAGTGTTCGACCGGCCTTTAAATAGGCTTACGATAAGACCTGCTTCACCTCGTCTCAGATAACCCGATTTGGTAGGTAATGGCTTCCTATTCGTTTCGAACCTGCCTTACTTATTCATTATACAGACACGTTGTTTGGGTTTATTTTGTTTCTTTGCGGTAAAATTTATTGTATTTCATTTAGGGCTAACTTCTTCAACGGCTTATTTTTATTTCGACAAGACAGTACACCCAAAATTAAACAGGTTTAGGTATATCTCATGCACCGTCCAGGTTTTAAATTTTTATTGTACAAACCGCAGTTCGGTAGGTAGGTTAGTAGATCTGGCAGCAGAACACAATGGTTCAACTCCGCTAATACCAAAGCCCACAAATTCAAACGATCATGAGCCAGTTCCATCTCCCTTCCATCCTCACAACCTATTTCCATGAGATCCATCTCACTCATTAACTAACTCTCTGACAGCAGAACACAACGTTTCAACACCCCTAATACCAAAGCCCACCACTGCGCACAATCCTGAGCCAGTTCCATCCAACTCCCATCCTCACAACCTATTTCCATAAGATTCATCTGACTAATTAACTAACTCTCTGGCAGCAGAACACAACTGTTGAACACCGCTAATAACAAAGCCCACCATTGCACACAATCCTGAACCAGTTCCATCCACCTTCCATCCTCACAATCTATTTCCTTAAGATCCCTCTTACCAGTTAACTAACCCTCTAGTAGCGGAAAACAACGACTGAACACCCCCAATACCAAATCCCACCACAGCACACGACCCTCAGCCAGTCCCATCCACACAATTACTGCCATTAATTCTATTGAACAAGGACAGTGCGGACCTCAAACATATTTTTCAGAATAAAAGTCTGTTTCTCTCAGAGAAAATTTATTTTGTCCTAAGAGATTAAATTAGTGCAGATAGTATGGACATTATGTACATTGAAAATTCACAATGTTGACCCCGTGACCTCTGTCTTGTAGCAGAGTCTGATGTGACGAAGCAACACCGTGCCTGACTGGTCCAGAAGCCCCTCAGCCCATGCTACTGCGCCCCCTGTGCAACTACACACCCTTCGCAACAGCTCGCCTGCTATTTCCAATAGAATGCTCCCGACAGCAATGTGTCGCGCGACACTTTGTTGCATCTAAATAGCGAATCGATTGAGAAAAATATTCCATACGAAAACATATTTAAACACTTTAACTGCATATTTTGAGTTCCTATTTAAATCTCAAATTTCAGATCGGAGTGTCAACATTATGTGGTGAGATTGCAGAACGAGGAGCTAAATGATTTTGTACTCCTCACCCAATATTATGCGGGTGATAAAATCGAGAAGAATGAGGTGGGCTGGGCATGTGGCGCGTATGGGTGAGGAGAGGGTGGTGTATAGGGTCTTGGTGGGGAAACCGGAGGGAAAGAGACCACTGGGGAGACCTAGGCGTAGGTGGGTGGATAATATTAGGATGGATCTCCAGGAGGTGGGA
>Ga0123354_10019616_pt1 | contig 10616 bp, 6 predicted proteins | sample TergutLab28metaG_2_FD_97872 | JGI IMG/M metagenome (GOLD analysis project Ga0123354, IMG submission 97872) | Labiotermes labralis P4 segment gut microbial communities from Petit-Saut dam, French Guiana - Lab288 P4 | ecosystem: Host-associated > Arthropoda: Insects > Digestive system > Gut ...
TGCCTCCTATGCCACGTGATTTACCACAGCTGCGACAAAGGATCGTGGAGGCAGTCGCTGCTATCGACCGCCAAATGTTGCAACGCGTGTCGCAGGAACTTGATTACAGGATTGACATCTGCCACATCACCAAGGGTGCACATATCGAGCACCTGTAAGGTAGGACACAAACTTGGAGTGTCTCTCTGTTGATATGCTCCTTTCTGCCGTGTCTGTCTTGGTTGTTGCGCAGTCGATTTCGGAAATCCCGGAGGGACTTATGAATAACCCTATATATATATATATATATATATACACACACACACACACACACACACAAACACTTGGTTTTAATGTCATTAAGGGGACTGAATATTTTATGTTGTTTTAAACAAGTGTTGTTGTAGTCAAGGAAGTGTACTGTTATGGTTAACAGTGAGGGATATGTTGGTACCACAGAATATCTGATTCTTAAGATGTGTCACATAAACCAGTGTTTTTATAGCCAATTTTGACTATATATATAAATAAATAAGAGGTTGCAGAAAGTAGTAATGCTGATGGTGATGAGGTACAATGGCAAGTTAGTGGAAGGTGTTACACCAGATAAATTTGGACCAAGGGCTAAGTCAGTAGTTGCAACATATATATATATATGAAATTTGTAGTAATCATTTGTATAAGAACCGTGAGGCTAATCAGCATGAACCATTTGCAGTCCAGCATATCTGACAAATGGGTTCCAGCAAGTGAGACTTTTTGTTGCAGCAGCCATATCAATTTGTAGACAGTCTACTTTGGTGATATGTTTATGGGTGCTGCCAGTTTACTTGGTAGCTGTTGGTGCAGAGATAGGGGCTGACTAGTAAGATGGTGAGCACTGTGCAAGCAGCAACTGTTTTCTATCCATTTCAAAAACACTATTTTATAAATCACAGTACTCTTCAGTTTTTCTTAAGCAATTGAGCAAAGTACATTGTAAGAAAAATGAAAGTAATTTGTAGCAAGGAAGGAGAGGTGATCAGAAGGGTGATGATGGGACACATTATCACATTTCAATCAGCAGTGAACTCACAGAAGAGTAAATGTTTCCTAAACGGGTGTAAAACTGTCTGGCCATTGCTGACTACCACTGTGTGAAGTGTTAGAATGTTCAACTCTCAAGAAAGCTGGCTACCTTAGTATAAGCACAGTCATGCCATCTCTTGATAGCTGTACAAATCATCAGTTCAAGTAGTTATCCAAAAGATTGCAGCACAAAGCCACTGCCATTGCCAACATGACAAGGTACTGAAACTGGAAAAAGAAATGGAACACGGGACATGACGTTACTGCCTGAGTCATAAATAACTAATATCAGTTGTGGGCAGTGCGTATAGAATTCATCCAAAGATTTCAAATTGCTGAGAATGTTACCGACTTTGCTATGGTAATAATATTCATGTATTCCCTTCCATTTGTTTCAGCAAGTATTTGTTTATCTGTTTAATATCTGAAAAATACAGTTTCAGATTAATTTCCTCACATCACCATAGGTAGCAGTAGGTGATATATTTGTCACCACCACCACATAAGCATTTCTGGAACCTAATAAAAGCAGAGGTGAAGAACCTGGATGTAGGTACATACTGTATTTGTCTCATTTTCATTAGTGTACCATTCTGCTTGTTTGTTGAAGAATAGTCATGTTCATAAACAGTTACATTACTGGTTATTTTTATGCAGGTTTTGAAAGGTGATGTTTCCAACTTGAGTGGTATCTTGGAACAGGGTCGTTTTGACCACAATTACAAACAAGTCAACAAAGCATATGAAGAATATGTGCTGAGTGAAGGAGATTTTGATGAGAGAATATTTTTAGGTAAGTTATTTGGCAATTTAATCATGTGTATTCTACAATAAAGTGTAATTTATTGGCACATTCAGTTATCAGACAGTAGCTGGTACGGTGCATTAAATGTATAATAATGTTTTAATCCAGTAAAGGCCAGTCATTAAAACGGTTTGTCCATCAGCAGTCTCATCATTCATGTATATTATATACAAAGTCTGACTTCTTATGATATTAAGGACAGACTTGGCTGTTTGTTGGAGTAACATCTGCTGTGATGTGATTCTAGAATACTTAATGAAGAAACAGGTCTTCTGGGATATGGCACTGTTTTCATTGGCAGTCCAAAAAGATAGTGTCTTAGATATTGAGGACAGAGGCAGAAAGCTCCTCTGTGCCATTGCTGTTCACCCCTAAGCATTGTGTTACATCTCAGAAGACTCACATCATGAGCACCACTGTGTGAACTCATATTCTTGTAGAACATTTAACCACTCTGAAATGATGATTGACTGTTCTTCCTTTAAATTGGAAAAATTTAATGCACTCCAGAGCCATTTGCAGAAATTCTGTGTGTGAATGAATGAATGTGTAGAAAAGTGATGATTTTGTGAAACTGATTTGTGACTCCATGCATTTTGCATCATGCACGGAATGTGTTAATGTAACATTATGGATTTGTGACATGTTGTATGCAGGAATGTGCAGTTGTCTGTATGGTATTGTGTTTATCTTGCTAGTGCTTGTTGTGTGTTGCACAGCTTGGGGAATTTTGTTTTGTGTTTCTAGATTTGTTTGGCTTGGGAGATGTATTTGAGAATTTTATCAGTATTTACTTGGGGAATGGTAGTATGATGACCAGTCCAGCGGCTTCCTTGTCTGTTACTACTATAGAACATTTCTTTAAGTGAAGGATGTTCATATTTGTTTTTGAATGACACTGGCTTTATCTCAGGTTGTGGTAGGAGATAGTAAAGACATGTAAGGAACTGGGATTTCTGAATATGAAGCAGAGTGGTGTGGGCTCCACCACAACATTAGGTCACAAGAAATGGTTGCATATTTAATGTTTTCCATATTCCAGGCAGTAGATTAACTCCACAGTGTTTAATCCCACCGGTTGCATATGTAACCATAAATGTTGTGTTTGATGGCATTGTATTTTAACGTCATATGTATATATACACACACATATCATGGCCAACATTATAAATGTAAGAAGGTAAATTGATCCAGTTACAGTCCCGGTGTGGCCCAGAGGGTGGGTAGAGGTATAGCTCTACTCTTCCATGACCGCGGCACTAGAAGGAGGTGAGTGGTCAGCAGCACGCCCCAGCCGCACTTCACCTCTGGGAAAGACATGGTACCCATTGTACAGGAGGCTGGGTGGGCCCCAGGGCCGGTCTTGACGGGCGGAAAATCTTGTCCCCATCGGGATTTGATCCCAGACCATGCAGCCCGTAGTCAGTTGCTATACCAACTGAGCTACCCGGCCAATACATCATAAATGTATTCCTTTGTAAATCATCTCCCTGAAGATGGCCTTTAGGGGACAAAAGATATAGGAGAAACGTCACAAAATAACAGATATTTATGGTTACATGTGCGATTATTTGTCTTAAAGTCGTGTATAAGTAACTGCATGTTTGATGTCTGGTAAATTCATATCTTAGAAAATTGTGGCTCAATTTTAACCACTGTTGCTAGATATTGGTAGTCACACTGCTGAGGTTTTTTCAACTTACCTTTCAGAATAGTGGAATTGATTGTGTCGGTGGAATCATGTTAGTTGTTACAGTTTCATTTATAAACGTTGGGCGAAAAACAGTGTTGAACGGGAACTTCCATAATTTGAAGACAATTTGCAACTGTCTCTTCAATTCTAGAAAGAAGTGTGCTTTTCTAATGAAGCTGCATGTGGAATTCTTTTCTTTTTAGTGGTGAAGTGTAGAATTTGCATGACTTTTTGAATGTGACAGAACATTGATACGAAATTCCATGTTAATATTAGGGGCATTAAATTGGTTCAGGGTTTTTTAATTTGCGATACACTGTATTACATTTACGAGGGTCAGTCAAATGAAAACCTTAAATATTTTTTATCGTGGACGATATGGTGTGGTGATCCATGACTCATATCCAGATGTGCGATTATTTCATTCACTGTTATGCAGCGATGTTCCTTCACGATGGCTTCAACTGTTGCAATGGCCTCTGGTGTCACTACTCGGTGTGCCCGACCAGGTCAGTGAGAGTTTGTTACGGAACTAATGCCGTTCATGAACTTACTAGTCCATTCGTATACTTGCTGTAGTGACAGACATGCATCACCGTACTGAACTTTCATTCATCGATGAATTTTGATGGGTTTCACCTCTTCACTACTTAAAAACTCATAAAAAACGGATGACAGAACGCTGTTCTTCTTTGGTGCATGTTGCAAGCGGGGCCGCCAACTTTACGCTAGTACTGTACAGTCATGTTGCATTCCTGCATCATACTGCCACCTGTTGGCCACTCTTCAAACCATGAGTATCATTGTTTTCAACTTAAAGACAATTGAGCTGTGTTTTGAATTTTTATCACACTTTTAATATTTTCATTTGACTCTCCCTCATATTTGTTCTGAGCTCTTACAGGCTCGCTAGTTGAACCTTCAATTAGTTTAAGTAAGAGGTTTAATTGTAAAATATTTATTTAATTTGTTTGCGTTTCCTGGCTGTCATGATTCATGATAATTTTTTTTCTGTTAGTTGGTTACATAAAATTGCATGCGTGAAGAACTTAAAGAGCAAATTAAATTGAGGGAATGCTCGTTGCCATAGAGTTCAGAATCAATGCCTTACTGTGCGATATCGAAGGACATAAAGTAAAAGCAAAATTCACCATAGACCAGGCCATAAAGGCCCATAGGTGGAGTAAATATATAGCTATACTCTTTCTTTAACCTCAGCGCTAGATGGGGTGGGGGTGGTCATCACCACGCCCCGGCCGCTATACCCCCGGGAAAGACCCAGTACCCATTGTATAAGAGGATGGGTGTGCCCCAGGGCCGGTCTGGACAGGTACAGAAAATGTCACTCCCCACCGGGATTCGTTTCCCAGACCGTCCAGCCCGTAGCAAGTCACTAACGACCGATCTATCCCGGCCCACTGTCTAAGAACATGGAGATTAAAATATTTGGAACTGCGATATTGTCTTGCTTACATATATGTGGGTGTGAAGCGTGGTATCTCACATCAAGGGACAAACAGAGGCTGATGGTGTTTGAGAACAGGACACTGAAAAATATGTGTAGACCTAACGGGGTGGAAATAACCAGAGGTGGGGAAAAGTGCGTAATGAGGAGCTTCGTGATTTGCACTCCTTTTCCATACGTCACAAGGATGGTCCGTTAAGGGGTATGAGATGGGTAAGTTCATGCAAGTTTCTGGTTGGAATATCTGAAGGAAAGAGACTGCTTGGATAGCCAGAATGTAGATGGGAGGATAACAGTGAAATTGAGGTTAAGGAAATTGGGTGGGAGGATGTGGACTGGATTCATCTGGCTCAGGGTAGGGTCTAATGGTGGGGTCTTATTAACATGGTAATGGACCTTCGTGTTCCATGTAGTGTGGAGGGTTTCTTGATGTGGCTGAGAACCTTTGAACTTCTGAAGAGGGACTTGGTTTGCTCCATGAAGTTGGTGTCAACTAACAGTTTCCTCAAACTTGTGCTATTGATGGTTGCTGTTGGTGCACTTCTTATGGCAGATAATAATTTTCATGCTAGAAAGAAGTTGTGCGTCTTACGAATGCACGATCTGTATTGCTGACGGCACAAATGAAAATTTTATTTACTTCATTTCCATACTACTTTCTGTTTATTTAATGGTAATTTGTAAATTTGATAACAGTGCATCATATGTTATATGTCAGACTTCTGAGATTCTTTGATTGTGTGTATTCTTTCAGTACGATATTGTCACAGTTTTTTCGTGACATGTTCCAATAGTGTCAGCCTCTTGTTCATTTGTATCCTACCTGGCGATGCAACCTGTGCCATCACCTGCAGGGCTGGTTTATCTCCATGTCTTGCTGCGTGGAATCGGAGGACAATTTTTCTGTTTTTTGGTTTTTTGCTTACAACAAATTATTTATAGTCCTTTCATTGTTACTTATTCAGATTGTTTGTATTTTGCTCATTTTAGTATAAGATAGGTTTGGATATGTAATATGCCTCTCCTTTTACTGTCCCGTGAAACGCGGTGTAGATCTGACCCAAAGCATTGTTAGCATAATGAGGTGTTTCAAATTTATTGTTCCTGGTTTCAGTATCATTTCTCGTTTGTATGGTATTGGTAACAGTTCTTCTTTTCGCTTTGTAGATGCTAACTGTGAATGTGTAACCTGATATTCTTTGGGTTGTGTAAATGTGTGTCTTGTTTACTGGTCATTAGTTAACAGTGAATACCACACATGGGATGTAAAATGTCCCTATGGAGGCTCGAAGCATTATAACTAGGTTACCCTACGCCCTCATGAGACAGCAGAGTGTTCCATTACTTTTGTTGACCTGTAATAAAAGTTGACGGGCTGGTAGTTTTGAAATATTTGGAGGTTCATTTTTTTAAATTTGAGGGAATGTTATGTAGTGTCCTTTCTTTATTTTATTTTATTTATTTATTTTGTTTGATTGCACTTTTTATTTCAGCATGATACAAAAAATTCAGTAGAAACATTTTCAATATCATGGAGTATGTCTTAACCTTTTCACTGCCATGTCTGATGATGTGGGGCTCTGCCAGGCCCATATTGCTGTTTTTATTTTTTGTTTCATGTTCTTTGCATTATAATGATATGAATAACAGGTGCATAAGATTTCATTTGTTGGATGAACACATATGTTTCATTTTTGAAACTTATGGTGGGGAGGTCAGAGTGACCCTTCTGATTCATTGACTGTAGATAGAGTAGTTCACAGTTCCTTCACTTTCTGCGTACTTATCTGAACTGGAGGTAAAATTTTTTAAGATTTCGTTTTGTATCATCATACAGAGAATATTTTTTTCCTTTTGTCTTATATGAAAGAGAAACAGCATCCTGAATTCCTGTAGTAAGGAAATACGTACCAAACGTGTAAAGTAAGTAATTTCGACGGACGTCAGGTTTGTTTAATCCGCAGTTAAATTAGAGGCTGGAAACAAGGCCACTAGTTGTGTTTTGCAGCATGCAGATTTGAGGTTCGTAAAACAAGGAAGTGAAAGAAGCCACTTCTATCCATCAGTTGCACACATTAGGAATGAGTTGAGCTCTACCTGTGTCATGATCGGATTTAAATACATTTGCATCCTTTGTTATCACAGAAGTGATACTATCTTTATTACTGAATGATACCATTGCGGTTAAATTTAAAATGTAGTAAATTAAAGTAACTAAACTAAATGCAAGTAACAGTGTTCTATTACAAGTAATGGTGTTCTATTGTGATATTAAAACAAATTTCATGCCTCATACTTATCTCTTTCTGGAGTTAAAAAACTGGTGTTTCAGGGAATATAGTTCATAATCTTTCATGTAATTTAAAAGATTACGAACATTACAAACGATTGCCTCGAGTACCCCTTATACAATCAGGCAATCAAGTGTATCCACAGTCGACCGCATAACTTACGTCCATCCCTGCTAGGATATTAAAATTACATAACATTTTACATTTTATTGTATTATATTGTTTTTAATCAATAGTAAATAATTTTTAAAAAGACATAAAGACTGACGTAAACCGTGGGATCCCATCGGTATAGCGAATGAATGTACCTTAATTAACGCCACCTTTTGTAAGCCTGATGATGGCCGAACAAGGCCGAAACATGTCGCCTAATTAACCAGTTGTAGATAGAAAATGTTATTTTTATGTTGTGTAAAGACAGTTCAATTTAATAAATTTGTTAAAAGATTCTGCTTTTATTTTGGGAATCATGTTCATATACGCGGGGCTTCATATTGTCACAGGTATGGATTATATATATCCTGTAATTAATGCAGTCCCGACACCTTCTTTGTAATTTATTTCGCTTTGCAGAGTATCACTTCAGAAAAGATGATAGTCTTCAAATGAAAACAAAATTTGAAAGAATTGGTGTGCTCACCTTACTGAATATGACAGGAGAATAGGTTTTGCTCTGTCATATTCTGCTCAATGTGGTTTGAGTTGAGTACTGAAAATCTGAAACAGTCAACTTCCAGTCAAGCACAGTAGGTGTTGCATCTTTCGGCAAAGTGGCTAGTCATAGGCAGCAGATACAGAGATAATTCTGTTAGGACTTCACTAAACTGCATTTGTGGTGAAGATTACTGTCATCTGGTATGTGATGGTGTATAGTCCGGTAGAAATTTACCTGCGTTTCGGAGAGACTTCCTGGTTCCATGGTCAATGTTGAACAACTTGTGGATGCATTATGTTCCTCGAAAAGTTGGTGAATGTCTCTTGTGATACAAGGTGTCACATCCTAGAAGATTGTAATTTGTGAGATTTCGGGCTTTTGCTCCAGTGTACCTCATGTCTGTGATTTTGCTGGTATGTTCTGTGGCATCAGCGGTCTGTTTCTTACTGTCCATTTACACCGTGCGACATCTCAGAAGGTCAGAGCCCTCAGTAATTTCATAGCGACTGCCTTGGTTGAACCTCATATCTGATAGAGTGGTGTGGCCTGTCATGCAATGAAAGGGTTAAATTCTCTGAATGGGAATGATACTGGATTTGTTTCTACTGACTTCAGTACCCATTAGGGTACACAATGGGTTTACTCCCCCATGTTGGACAGTAATTTCTTTGATGCTGCAGCTGAGTGCAAACGATTACAGGCGTTGGGACCAGGGGCTAGGCGGTGCCATTTGATTGCTGCATTAATCTGTGCTATTCCAAAGGAAACAAGACCTGTTCTAAGGGATAGAAATAGTGACGAAGAAGGTGAGAGAGCACACTACTCAGGACATCATTTCTGTAGGTGTTTGGATGTGGTTGACAGTAGCGTGTAATTTGTGTACGCTTACGTTTACCACCTGAGTAGGCATTGTTGGTGAAGAAACTGATATTGAAATTTGGAAAGGTTTCTGAAAAAGTTGCCCCCATACTTCATTAAACACATCCCATGTAAATGTATAGAAGGGTGAAGGTATAGCTCTACTCATTCTTAACATCGGCATGAGGTGAAGGGGATGGGTGAGCTTTATGCTTCGACCACTTTACCCAGGGGCATGAATCTCTGTTGTCTGTTTTTGGTTCATAACGAGAGGACCTAATTATATTGCATTTTAAGGTTTTGCTGTGTCAAGATGAAGTACGTTTGTTATGTTGGTTTTAAAACTGTTTCTTGAAGTGAGAACCTAATTTATATGTGAAGCATTATGCATACATGAATTGGTTGTTTGATATTACTGTGAAATTATGGGACTGCTGAAAATGCATTTGTTAACATCCTTTCTCATCTAGATCCTTTTTTTACAGATTTATTTTGTAATATGTGTATACCGTATGTTCTCAAATCTAATCCGCACCAGTTTTTGCTGATTTCTTAAATGAAAAAAGTCAGTTCGTGGTTCTAATCCGCACCTTTCCTTCAACTGCCCCTTGCCTATGAGGCAGACTGATTGAATAATATTGGATGTTACCAGTGCTTTAACCGTTATCCGACTAACGCGCCGTGTGTGAAGTGGCCATTTAACTGCCAGTGGTTACAAATGCACCACAGCTGATGATAGTGATTGGGTGACAGATAACGATTCAGTTATGAGTGATGACGGCGAGTCTGATGAATAATAAATTATTAATATTATATAATATATAATATTATAAATATTAAAATAATAAATTATTGTATTTATTGTTTTTACGGCACATACAGCGGCTCTATCATTTTTCCAAAATCCAGCTCACGACCGCGAATCTAATCCGCACGTGATTCTAATCCGCATCTGATTTTTTTAGCCCCCTGAAACTGTAAAAAAGGTGTGGATTAGATTCGAGAATATACAGTAATTTTGATGCAGTTCTTTGAGTTCTTTTGAAGGAAAGCATAGCGTAAATGTATAACATTTGGTAAGTTTGTGTTATAACTGGTGGTAAGACAGCAGAACAAAAGTGTAATCCCAATTTTGAGTTTCAAAATGCCTTTCTGTGGATATTCCCCCATCCTCACCCCTCCCTTCTTCAAGGTTTGTGTATTGTGGACTTGCATATTGCTGACAGCTATTGAATGTAACCACTGATAGGATATGTGATCGGTGTTTACGGATAGATCCTAAATTAAGTCCTAAAACAGAAGGGCTTTCAGCCAAATGAAATACAGCAAAATTCTGTTAATCCCAACTCACGCAGGACCAGGCAGGTGGTGACTTACCCAATATTCCAGATTATCGGATGGTACCTGTACTAATTTCTTACTGGTAAATTTTTGTTAGTGCTCCTGCACTAGGGCTGTACAACTAATCAAGAGTAGTATTCCATTTGGATATCTCCTTCATCAGCTGGTACAGGGTCATTGCTGTGTTTTCTGGAGTCTTCATACCTAAAGAAGTTGATGCAGTAGGAGGCAGGGGGTCAGGAGATATCATGACAGTTGATGTACAGACATTCCTACAGAGGTCTTTTTGTAGATGTCATCAGATGTGTATGTTACATGGTTGACCCCCCCCCCCCGTTAAAAAAAAAAAACTTCCAGCCTTGGGATTCCTTAAATGTGCCACTTTTTCAGGATTTTTAATTTGTCGGTTTAAAGGAATTTTGCTTTGCTTTTTGGCTTTTGTTGCTTTGTTTGCTTGGTAA
>Ga0123354_10019619_pt1 | contig 10615 bp, 7 predicted proteins | sample TergutLab28metaG_2_FD_97872 | JGI IMG/M metagenome (GOLD analysis project Ga0123354, IMG submission 97872) | Labiotermes labralis P4 segment gut microbial communities from Petit-Saut dam, French Guiana - Lab288 P4 | ecosystem: Host-associated > Arthropoda: Insects > Digestive system > Gut ...
CACAAAATTTTGTTTTACAATAAGTTCATTTCATGCCTCTACATGTTTCAAGCACATGTGCTCATCATCAGGAGGTCAAAAATGCATTACACAGCCTCTGGTATCATCACACCTATGGTGTGATGATACCAGAGGCTGTGTAATGCATTTTTGACCTCCTGATGATGAGCACATGTGCTTGAAACATGTAGAGGCATGAAATGAACTTATTGTAAAACAAAATTTTGTGCATCAAGTTGGTTAATTACTGAGATAAATATGAAGCTCCTGTTTGCCGTAATTTCATCTCTCTCAGTTCCAGTTACACAACTTATATGTCACTATTTCAAACAACACAAATAACACTGTTTCGAATGCCCCTTCGTTTTAAAGTAATATTCTTTTGTGAACTCACACATTTAATGTTACCTCATCATTCCAGGATATCATGATGTGTGCTGTCTCCCTGTTCAATGTGCTTTATCCTCCAGAAAATACAGCATGTTCACCTTCGACCCCCCTCCCCTCTCCCGCGGTATCTTGCTCTTTAGCAACAGGACAAACTGTTGTGTTCAAAGTAGCCGTTGCTGGACCACGTTCTCAGTAAGTTCAATCTGTTTTACACACTCTGAGATTCCTTTTAATGTTATCCCCTTATGTACTGGTAGTTGTCTCAAGTGATCTCCCCCGTTCAGGTTTTACGACTAAAGTGTATGAATGTAACGCTTTTTCGCTGCCTGTTGCATGGTCTGTCCTCAGTATTGTACACGTGGCAATTCGACCTCCTTGGCTCGATTTTTAAGCACTTTTATGCTAATCGTGCGGATCTTGCATCCGACAAGACGTCGTTGTGCATCCTGGTGGTACAGTTAGGTAGCTGTACCTGCCTCGCATTGGTCGTTAGCTCAGGCGTAGTCATCAGAGAATAGAATGAAAAGCATTCGGACAGAACTCAGTACACGGAAGGAAATTGCTCCATTTGTATTGACTAACAGAGTTTCTCAAGAGGCAATAAATCTCAAGCGGTTCTTATAAATAAATAAGGCTCCTCGCCTTGGACACACGAAACAGTAATAAACTGCGAAGCTTCTCGAATGAAACTTCTGATTCAGGTGGCCAGGGACGGATGGGCAGGCACTTGGCTGTGCTTCCAGTGACGACTCGAAAAATTCCGGACGAAGCGGAGAGGCCAGGGTAATTCGGTATAAACGGTATGCCACCTCGAAACAACTCGGTGACATGACCTTCCATGCTTGACGCTTATTCTTCGACAAATATAAACACTTTTCTAACATCCTATGCAATAGGTCTCGACTTTCAGCTCCTCGTGAACAATATTCTTGTGTGATGCCACAAATTTGTTTAGACAGCGACTTAGTAATTAGGTCTACCCAGTATTTTACTGCTAACAACGAAGGAAGGATTACCGAAAGAGAGCAGATTAATTGCATTTCAGCGGAATATTTTAGAGTCTATGGACAGGGGATTTCACATGACCACCTTTGTTGAGATTTCTTGGAGCAAGTTAACTGAGTCAGTTTATTAGGAAGCAGACACTAAGAACTGTGCAGATTCCTCTCCTGATGAGTTTCGTTTGGGTGAATTTAGCAGGGAGAAGGCGCCGTCCACAATCGTCTAACTTGCAGTTAGTGTTTTAAAATAAGAGTAGTCATCGTGCTGAACTGAGCCGAATGATGTTTTCAAATAATCTTATATTTAAGGTAGGAATGTATTCCTATCGGTAGCTAAATTTATGGTCCTTGTGCAATGTAAGTTAAAGCAATCCAATTACAGGCCTGAACAGGCCCTGAGGGTGCCAGTAGGCTGAGGCTCCCTGATTTCAAGACAATCGGCACATGATGGTGGTAAGGTTGTCAGCGCTACGCACCGGCCGCCTTTACCCCCCAGGAAATATTCCTGGTACTCATTTCTGTTAGAGGCTGAGTCAACCCCAGGGCCCTAGTGCGACCGGAAGGATTATGTCAATGAAAAATTCCATTGACACCATCGGAAATCGACTTGTAACGTAGTGCCTCAACCAACTGCGCCACCGCGTGCCACTCTCCTTTTTGAAGTGTGAAGATAAGAATAAAATATGGAACTGCGGGTGTATATTGAAAAGAGAGAAGAGTTTGATGGTTAGAATTTGTTAGTAGAAACTGCGGTTCATGAGTGTGCAGACTTGGGATGAGGAAGTACTAATGGAGTGATATGATAAACTGCATATTACACATTTGATTAGCACACCAACTAATGCGGGACCGTGGTGGCAAAGTGGTTAAGGTGCTGTGCTACGAATCGGAAGGTCGCTGATTCAATCCCAGATGGTGTCATTGGAATTTTTCATTGACATAATCCTTCCGATAGCAATATGGCCCTGCGGTCGACTCAGTCTCTAACAGAAATGAGTACCAGGAGTATTTCCTGGGGGTAAAGGCGGCCGGTGAGTAGGGCTGACAACCTTACTACCATCCTGTGCCGTTGTCATGTAATCTGGGAACCTTAATTTCCTGGAACCCTCTGGGCCACTCCAGGCCTGTAATGGGATTGCTTTACCTTTTTTACCAACTAATGCACACAAATAAAATTTTTTTACATTGAAACATTTAAAATCGCTCCAACATGTTTCGATCCTAAGATCATCTTCAGGGAGCTACACTGTTCCTTGCTAAAGTCACATTATTAAAAACACTCACTGATTAATTTCATTATATTAACTTGGTGCTGTGGCCACATGTCGTATTGTGTAAGTCGTACTGAGAATGCGCCTTACTATGAACGTGTGTCGTGTGTTATGCTGCGTGAGTTGGCTCACGCAAAACACACGACACACACCTATAGTAAGGCGCATTCTCAGCAGCGTACGACTTACACAATACGACATGTGGCCACAGCACCAAGTTAATACAAGGAAATTAATCAGCAAGTGTTTTTAATAATGTGACTTTAGCAAGGAACAGCTTAGTTCCCTGAAGATCTTAGGATCGAAATATGTTAGAGCGATTTTAAGTGTTTTAAAATTTAAAACGTGTTTAAAATGTTTATGTATGTGCATTAGTTGGTGTGCTGATTAAATGACTCTACGAAATGCACGGTGCAACGATAAAGATTGCATATTACACAATTTTACATTTTGTACCCAGATGGTTGACAGACGTGGATTTACAACTATACGCTGCAGTTCCTCGCCGTGGCTGTGAGCCCTGTTACATTACGAACTTTCCCTCATCCCACATTACGAGATGGACACTAGGGAATTAAGAACAGAACCTCGAGACAGTATGATACTGAACAGCGATATTTCTTTGATACAATTAATGTAAAAGAACACACAAGGGAACGCCTGCAGTAGAGTACGCGGGCGTCATCACGTTGTCTATAGCAGCATCGTAATACGAGGCCTAGAGTTGGTGCCAGTCGTCTGAGAAGTGACTTCACATTCGTACTAATACAGGCACATTTTTAGAAAAATAAATGAATAAATATACTGCGATAGGTTCCGATTCATGCGGCTGAGTTTTCGACTCTTATAGCGTTTCCAACCCTTTTTATTAATTCGAAAAACGTTACGCGCAAAACCTGCACTGGACTCAAAACGCGTCTTTAGAATCTTTCTACACCTGCATCTGAAATATTTTTGGAGCCGGTAAGGATTTTACGAGTTACGTGCAAGTTGCAAACTCGCGTAGGTCCCCGTGTGAAATGGTTTGTTATTGCTGTCCAATTATTAAATCAAACTGGAATATTTCAACGAACCTTAATCAAATTCTAAATGTGTTCAGTGGTTATCAAGTTGAGGCACTTTGAACTGCAAGACAGAAAAAGAGGCAGAACAAAAGACAGATGGACAGAATTGAAAAACAAATAGGAAAATTTTTTGTTGCAATTATTTATAGCGAATGGCCAATCCAAAATATTTCGTCAATACATTAAAAAAAAAGTCGTAAAGAAGGCTACTTTGCCACTTTTATTTCAAACTACACGTCATGCAAAATGTGTTAAAATTATTATATTATTTACAGATTTCCTTTATGAAACATTTGAAACGAGGAGAACAGGTTGCTGTATCTATGAATATATGACGTCCGTCTGGTAGGTGACCAGACGGAACTTTGACCGGACTGACAAGTCTGTGGCCTGAAGCAGCCACCGCCTCTTCGTCTTACAACTTCCCGAACTTAGCGCACATAACACCACCACGCTCATTTGACATAAATATACTTCAGTCTGACACATTCTCAGTTTAACATGCCGTGGGGTTTCAAGTTTTGACACGAAGTCAGATGCGAAATAATTTTCATTGCCATCAATCACGTTAGGCTTGTTCGAAAGGAAGTGTAGCAGACGTGTTCTATTTGCTCGGCAAGTCCGTCTGTCCGTTCCTAACTGCTCAAGAAACTCTACGCGGATGTTAGTGCAATTTAATATTTAGGAATTTTACTAAACACTGTAGACGCATTTCGTTTACAATAGCACTATAAGTGACACTGCACGCGAAGACCTGTGCGCCTCCGATGTAATTCATTAAATATTTATTACAATGAAACAGCTTCGGTTTCTTGTTACAGAGAAAAGTTAAACAAAACTTTTCATGCCCCGGGCAATTTTCTTTAACTCCCAGCGTTTTTGTTACTCCTGTACTGCCTTAGATCTTTAACTCCGGCATTAGCAGTTACCGCTCAAGAAAAGAAAAAAGCAGATGCAAAAGAACAGACGAACACGCCAATACTGGTATTCTGTAAGAAATTCTCTAATATTTTTAACAAAAAGGAAAGAACATCTCTTCAATTAAATATGTATAGTTAATCTTACGTTTATTGGACCGTGCATCATCTTGATAGTTGAATAAAGAGAGACCAACTTGATGTCACTTGCTTTTTATTTTATTATTTAATGCTCACGCATCGAACCAGAGCAATACAACCCATGAAATAACTCAACAAATAAATCACAAGCTGCTGAGGATGGATGTATTAATATCCGAAACATGTTGAGCATTAAATAATAAAATAAAAAAGCAAGTGACATCAAGTTGGTCTCTCTTTATTCAACTATGAATAGTTAAAAATATTCTGTAAATAAAGCTGCTTTTGTATCCATCCCATACATTTGACTATCATCACGAGACGTGCAAAAAACAATATTTTCGGCTGATTTCCTTTTTATATTTAGAGAAAGTAATGTTGAACTCTTACTCGAAAAATATTTGAAAATAAACACATGAAAGATCTACCTTGCCGGTCTTCCTTTTTATGAAACACTGGAGAAGGAAAGACCAAGTTCAGTTACTGCAGAGAAAACAGATCGGAAGTCCATTAAACCAAACACGCTGGGCAAAATACCTGCCCCACGAGTCCGGTTCTTGCTGAAAATGCCGTGAAGTTATTAATAAAATTGACCTTTGGCCTTTGTGAGACGTACGTAGTCAACTAAGATGCGAACATGGTGAAGATACCACTGTGAGATGGCCATACGTTAGTTCAACAGGGTTAATTTAAATCGATATGCCCAGAAAAAAAGTGCATCAATCTCGAAGTCCCGGACTCGATCTCTGTACATCGTAACACCCACCGTAGTGTATATGGCAGTAGCTTACTTCTCCATCTGCTGTTTTATTTGTCTGGCCTCATACATACTTAATGTCCACAGTCCTCTGAATATGTACGGTTAAGAAAGAAGTTTTAACTGTTCTGGTCAGATTCGTTGTATTGGCCTCTCAAGTTGTTCACTTAAAATAATATTTTAATGATAACAATAACCGTTTTCTTGAGTTTGGTTCAAAAGTATTTAAAATTCGTCCCCTATCATACATAAACATCTGACTAATGCACTAACATATATTAATACCACTTTATTCACACTCTTACACTCCTATACTAAATGTTTCAGCTCTGAAGGGGCCATCCTCAAGGAGTACAGATACATTTCGTGAGCAGGGTCAACAGTCAACGAAATAAGTGTCCGGATGTAAATATATGAAACTCTTATATGTAAGTTATACTGACTATAAAATATAATATAAATGGCGTATGTACATATAATGAGATTATATGTATAATATGATTTAAATGCATATACACCTTCTATAGTTTATACTTTATATTCGGTATAAATTACATGGAAAGATGTTTTGACTTCCATACATTTACATCTGAACACGTATTCTGTTGACTGTTGACTGTGCTCACGACATGTATCAGTATTCCCTGAGGATGGCCCCCGTGAGGGCTGAAACATGTAGGAGGGTAACAGTGTGAATAAGGTGGTATTAACATATATGATTGCATTAGTCGGAGATTTACGTAAAGAAGTGACATCAGTTCACGGGTATGAACAAGATAAATTCCATCCCATATATAAGAGCGTGATTTGAACATGTTCCATACAGCAGTCAGTCTGATGTATGTTTGTTCTCTCGCACTCAGTCGGGGATGCAGTTACATTCAGGGTTTGTTTGATCACTTTAATCATCAAAATCATCAAAAGGTCTCATTACATCTTGCGATACAGCCTACAGGCCTATATATATATTCAAATCCACAAACATGAAAGCTAGTGAGTGTTGTACGTTAGAAGGAGAATTCCATTTGCGTCTACTCAAAATAGACGCGGACCGGAAGGAACACGTTACTCTCCCCTTCCAACCTCTCAATTGTGTTGAAACACCTTTAAAAGAATCAAGCTCAAGACATGTCGATACGAGGGAAGAGCAATAGCAAATATCAGCCCTGGTACTTAGACCAATTACGTTGTTTAAACGCTTTTCCAAAGGCCCACTTCCTGTGTGAGCAAAAGCACTTACTCTTATAAACACAGATGGTGTGAAAATATACTGTATATCTGTTATCGAATGATGCGTCCAGGCCTCTGACGAATAACTGGTTCTGTCAAGCACCTGACTAAAGCCATTCAATTTGAACCATTACCGATTTTTCTTCAGTGCCATAACGTCACATTCTAAGGCCAGATTAGCTCTACTTACACGAAATATTCTGTGCCAGTGTACAAATTTTAATTATCCTAACAATCTTTGTATTCATAAATCAGTTAACAGGGTATGTATTATTTCTTCCCTAACTGCACCTATCTTGAAGCGTATATCACGTAAAGCTCAAAATAACACAAAACTATAATATTAGCTTTTGCTCTTGATGTCTGTGAAATCTCCAAGTGACGAGTTTAAGTTGAAGGTGACAGAGGGGTGCTCAGAAAAAAGTTTGGACCTCAGACAGGGGCCTCCACGAGGTGGATGTAGAAATATTCTTATGGATATCGTCCAAGTGGTACCGTGAATACGTTCACTATATGCACACGCTGCTCTGACTTACTCTGTAACAATTCTCTTCACCACATTTTCAGTCTACTCGGAAGAATCCAACCACTTCTTCCACATATGCAACAGATCAAAATATTTTTTTATGTACATGAGTCCATTTATCGTGAATCTAATTTAATAATTGTCCAACAGGATGCGACTGTATTCAGTTTATTACAGTTCTGTAGGCAGCTCTACATGTTTCGGGTGTTGACACCCATCATCAGGAGCTGGTACAACTGTAAATACAGCTTCAGGTATTGATTAACCGGATCTACTACCATCCGCTCTCATTGTTGAGTTGGAGTTCCATCTCAACAACGAGAATGAATGTTAGTAGACCCGGTTGACCAGTGCCAGAAGCTGTAATTACAGTTGTACCAGCTCCTGATGATGGGTGTCAACACCCGAAATATGTAGAGCTGCCTACAGAACTGTAATAAACTGAATACAGTCGCATCTTGTTGGAAAATTATTAAAATAAATCAAAATATGTTTAAAAAATCCAACCAGATGCAAGAGTATGCAGATATTTATTTAATGCAAAGTCACTTTACATGTTTCAGGTGTCACAGCACCCATCATCAGGAGTACTAAAAACTGTAACCGCAGCCTCCGGTACAGGTCATAATACTGTTACAGCTACTTCCCTCCAACGTGGCCTGATCGGGACTGGTCCCGATCAGGCCACGTTGGAGGGAAGTAGCTGTTCCAATATTATGACCTGTACCGGAGGCTGCGATTACAGTTTTTAGTACTCCTACTCACGTAGAGTGACTTTGCAGTAAACAAATATCTGCTTACTGTTGCATCTGGTTGAATTTTTATTAACATTGAATTATGATGCACGGAACCATGAGCTTAAAATTTAGATCAAAATATCTTTTTATTTGGTTAAATTATTAAAATAAATAATAAAATATTAAAGTAAAAAAATAGATCAAAATATCGTTTAGTAACTCGTTCATACAACATCAATTAATGTACTCCCTGACGACGAGCCAGTAAAGTCCGAAAAATGTAGGTTTTAATATTTTTTTAAATTTTATTGTGAATTTAATGACAATTGTGTGCATTTATTGATCGAAATTGTGAAACTTTAAATGCAATGCACGGAATGAACAACACAAAACTCTTCAACGAATATCATCAGATGATTAAATAAACTACACAATTTGGACAAGGCACGTAGTAATATGATATTATTAAAATCGGAACCAAAGTTTAGTTTTTTAAGACCTCAATGGAGCAGACCATTTGACATATCAAGCCACAGACAGGACAAAGACTGGATCTTTGAGAGGCAGGAAGGAAGATGTGGACTGAAATGATTTGTGTCATGACAAGACTTAATTACGGATTCATGTGAATGTAGTATTGAAACTTCTGGTTCCATGGAAGCCGGGGAACTTAACGACTAGCAGAGGAAATATGAGCGACTAAAACTCTCCAACACCAAATTTACTTAGATAATTAAATTCGTAATGCACTATTTACTATTAATTTATTTCTATAATATGCCGCTACATGTTTCGAGCAGGCTTGCTGCTCATCATCAGGAATGTCGACTCTGTATAAACAGCAATTGGTATAGTCATGCGTTATGCTGACTGGCTTCTGCCCCAGTATTTGAAGTAATCCTAAGATAAATCTAAAATTTCTGGTTTATTAATTTTTTCATCAAACAAAGAGAACAAAAGTGACAGACAGCTCATGTTTAGGAGGGACTTCACCTTCCGATATACGAGTACAGCATCGATTATTTGAACAATAGCTGCCTGTCGCCGTACTATACCATTGTATCGATATAGCTGCATTTCAGTCATCGAGATACTGAAACTGTACGCTTCTCTTCTTATGTTTCAACAACTCCGGCTTATTAGCCGCCTTTTTCAAGAGTTCTCCATTCCTCTTTCATTATTTTTTGCTGTCTTCAGCAAGAACATGCATTCCCTCCAGTGGAAGCGCGTGGAAGATCGCCCATTTTACAGTTCTTGAAACAGAGATCTCATAACCTAATAAAATAGGCACTTATTTCAATTGAATTTTCACTTATGTATCCCTACCACCAGGGCTTCGGATTCTGTCGTGTCGAAAATAACTGCAGGAAGCGGCATCATCTACAGATACTATAATGAATTATAATTATTGTATACATTACATTTGAGGGTATTTCAAAGTTTTGGCTCGATAGTAACGTGTAGCTGCAACGATACAGGCAATGTACCGTGGGAAGGTAAGTATTAAGTTTTATATATGTGTGTATGTGTGTGTATTGTGTGTATGTATGGTGTGTGTGTATGTGTGTGGTGGTGTGTGTGTATGTGTGTGTATATGTGTGTGTATGTGTGTGTGTATGTATGGTGTGTGTGTATGTGTGTGTATTGTGTGTATGTATGTATGGTGTGTGTGTGTGGTGTGTGTGTATGTGTGTGTATTGTGTGTATGTATGTGTGGTGTGTGTGTGTGTATGTATGTGTGGTGTGTGTGTATGTGTATGTGTGTGTGTGTATGTGTGTGTGTGTATGTGTGTGTGTGTATGTGTGTATGTATGTGTACAAACGTGTTCAGGCAGTGTGACGTCATTCTTGTCAGATATTAACTAAACTTGAATTTTTGCGACAAAAACACCCTCGAACATCAAATGTCATGAAAATCCGTCCAGTGGCAGCCGAGTTGTTCCATGCGGACAAACAACTTTTCTAATTTTCGCAATTTTGAGAACGTGCCTAAAAAACATACCTGTTTGCCCAAACTTAACAACTCGAAAACCGGTGAACGCATTTTCATAAAAACAGACAGAGGAGTGTTACACCGTGCCCCTTCGGCACACTCGGATTTTGATTAAAATCTACAACAATATAGCATATTACACAAGAAGCCTTACATTCTTTTCTGCGTGCAGCTCCAGCGTACATCGTTAAATATTGTGCAGAGAGAAGAATGTTTTGAAAAAGGAGCTGTAGAGAAAAATAAAACATTGTTGTTCCGGAATTTTGTTTTGCTGACCGTGCATCTCAGTATAATCTTAGCAACTGACCAACTTAAAGCACAAATTATTTTTTTTAAAATAAGTTTATTATATTCCTCTACATGTTTCGAGCACAACACTGCTCGAAACATGTAGAGGAATATTATAAACTTATTAAAAAAACAAGAATTTTTGCATTAACTAAGATTAAGATTGGTGTTCCGGATTTTCTTGACCGCCTCTGTGGTCTAGTGGTCAGAGTTTCTGGCTACAGATACAGAGGTCCCGGGTTCGATCCCCGGCGCTACCAGATTTTCTGAGTAGTAGTGGGTCTGGAACGGGGTCCACTC
>Ga0123354_10019620_pt1 | contig 10615 bp, 9 predicted proteins | sample TergutLab28metaG_2_FD_97872 | JGI IMG/M metagenome (GOLD analysis project Ga0123354, IMG submission 97872) | Labiotermes labralis P4 segment gut microbial communities from Petit-Saut dam, French Guiana - Lab288 P4 | ecosystem: Host-associated > Arthropoda: Insects > Digestive system > Gut ...
GCCGATCTAACGCCTGCCGACTTCTTTCTTTGGGGCCTATTGAAGTGCAAAGTGTACAAAAATACACCCCGCACAATCGAACAACTCAAAGACGCTATACGCCAAGAGATTCATGCCGTAAACGTCGACACTTTGGGAAGAGTATTCCAGAATTTGGAGAAACGCATTCAAGTGTGCTTGGATATGAAATGAGACCAGTTTCAACATCGATTATGAGCAGGTCCTATTTTGCGTCGTTCACGGTATGTGTATATCAATTTTCAAGTCATTATCTCAATAACATAATTTTTTATAGACAATAGTTTGGGGCCTCTAGCGAGAGACTCCCCCTGTAGTTCAGCCTGGTTATAACGAATTTGGTTTACGCGAAATTTCCTCCAGAGCGCCAAAAATTTTGTGGTGCGAATTAATTTAACTTATTTTTTAATGCATACCTGTATACAAATTTATAATTATAATAGAGTAATTTTGTTTTTTATAAATATTAATTGTAATACAAATACACAATAAATCACAGATTAAAGTTTCAAATAATATGTATACAGGCCTGTATCCTGCTTTCAGATAACTTGCCATCACTGGTATTACACTCCTCGTGGAGAACGACGCCCGTTTATAACGACGCAAAATATTCATTTCCTTTCGTGTCGTTATAACCGAGTTCGTTTGTATTTACAACGTTGAGACATGTAGACAGCCTCTCCTGTACAGTTACGGTTGCTGAAAAAAATTAGAAAGTGCATCAGCATTGTCCTCATAATCCAAACTTAACTGCTGTCGATTTCAATGTGTTTGGGCCCACTAAAACAACCAGCCATTTCCGGCTGTGATGTGGAGCTGGTTGTATCTAGCGTGAACTGCAACGGAAAAATGTATGGATATGGAGAGAGTGATTGTGCAGAAGAGTACAGGTGTCACAGAGCTTACAGTAAGTCGAAAAGGTAAATAGAAACAAGACAGGAAATGAAATGCAGGAACAAATAGTCGTAGAGGAATGACAGGACAAGGGCTTTCTGAAAATAGACTAAAGCCATGACATCTCAGAAGACAGCGTTCTTTATAGTCGCCGCAATTAGAACCCCCAAATCTCGTAGGTGTAACTAAAGCCACTTGCAGAATACGAGTACGTGCTACGATAACTTTTCTGGTCTATGAATTATATAAGGGAACCGGGATAGCTTACTGAGTATAGCTATTAGGCTAAGGCCTGGAAGTCCAGGATTCGAATCCCGGCAGAGACAATTTTTTTAATTCTCTTAAATTTTATACCCGTTTTAGGGTCAACACAACCTCCTATTAAGGGGTATCGGCTTTCTTACTGGCAGTTAAACAGCGAGGGCGTGAAGTAGACCGCTTATGGGGAGGGTAGGAATGGGTGGAGCTATACCTCTACTCCCTCTACATGCCTTCGTGTTACGAACAGGGGCAACATCACTCTCATACTTTGACCACTCAACATACTTGTGTCGTCAAATTTAATTTTATTCGCGTAACGAGGCAAATGCGCATAATTGTCAATATATATATATATATATATATATATATATATATATATGGTGGGGACGAGATTTTCCGCCCGTCCAGACCGGCCCTGGGGCCCACTCAGCCTCCTGTAAAATGGGTACTGGGTCTTTCCCGGGGGTAAAGTGTGGCCGGGGCCTGCTGCTTACCACTCACCCCCTTCTAGTGACGCGGTCATGGAAGAGTAGAGCTGTACCTCTACCCACCCTCTAGGCCACGCCGGACCTGTAACGGGATAACTTTACCTTTATATATATACATATATATATATATATATATATATCGATGTACGTGACTGATTTCTCGGAGCGAGAGGCACATGTTTCGTATTCTCGATTTCAGACAAGTTTCCCAGGAAATTTAATGTTTTGTTGACCGTGCATCGTGATATATCCGTACAATTGGAACCAACAGGATGCACTATTTACTTTTCAATTTATTTCAGTAATTAACCTCTACATGTTTCAAGCAGGCTTACTGCTCATCATCAGGAGGTACTAGTCTGCATATACAGCAGTTGGTATATACAGAGTAGTACGTCCTCCTGATGAGCAGTAAGCCTGCTCGAAACATGTGGAGGTTAATTACTGAAATAAATTGAAAGTAAATAGTGCATCTTGTTGGTTCTTATTATACGGACTTCCCAGGAAACGTGTCTGAAAATATTGTACAATTTTCTAAAGTTGAAGTTCAAATAGACAGAGGGAATGACAGATTACTATTGGTGAAACAAAATGCTGTGCTACTATACGATTCTGATTTCAAGTCTGAACAGTCATGATGTATATACAGTTTATTTTAACAGCCTTACAATAATTGACACAAAAATCAATGGACTAATTTAGTGTGACTTCCATATCTGTTTAACTAAACGTATGTCACTGGGAGAGTTCAACTCAGGAATACGCGTGAAAATTCCGAGTGACTTCAACGTTAGGGTAAGAGCTAAGAGTATGAACGACTATAACATAAGAATAAGTTATGTAATGGTGTTTTTTATTCTGTAAACAAAAACACCAAATTAAAACATCTATGGATGTTTGTAACACCTCCTTTTGTTACTGTTTAGGCATGTGTCTGTCCTTCTGGTCCATCATCAGGAAATTAACTGACGTAATATTTAATGGGCTTCATGAAGTTTGTTGTTTTTGGCGCGACGGCACCCGGTGGGCCAGGGCCTCCTCATTCACGAGGTTTCTAGATCACACACAACGACGCACCACAGTCGGTAGGACTCTGGGCAAGTTGTCAGCTCATCACAGAGACCTCAACCTGATATCATACAACACTCACAAGAGAGTAACATCAATGCCACCGGTGAGATTCGAACTCACAGTCTCAGCAGGCGAGCGGCCTCAGACCTACGCCTTTGATCGCGCGGCCACTGGGACCAGCTCATAGAGTTTACAGTAATTTAATAAATAATGATGAATTTGTGTTACATAATTTACGTGTTAAAACGCAATAAAATAGCGTGTATTTATGTATAACTTGCTTTGATTTTATTTATATTGTAGTTCGGTACTCAGCATTACGACCCTAGAAGCTGGGGAAGCGATTATGAAACGGAGCCGTAGAGCTGAGTTCCGAACTGTACTACTGCAGATATGTACCCTTACTGCTGGTCAGACGTGATTGATACAGCTGGTTTTCGTGTTGTAGTTTATATTGTAATACTATCTTTGTACACATTATGTCTAAACTATGGTTTTTTACGTTACATAATAAAAACACTTCTTTTCTATATGCCCAAGAACGAGATTGTTTACTTTTAAGCACAGTAAATTAGGAAATAGGGTCATGTCACTGTCAAAACACTTAAAAAAGGGCTACGGAGGGGTGTAACGTGTCGTCAGTGACATTTTGAGAAACCTTTATGAAGTTCACGAATAAAATGTTGTAGCATAGTGGCCGCGCGGTCTAAGGCGTAGGTCTGCGGCCGCTCGGCTGCTGAGGTTGTGGGCTCAAATCCCACCGGGGGCATGGACGTCTTGTCTGTTGTCAGGTAGAGTTCTCTGCGACGGGCCGATCACTCGACCAGAGGAGTCCTACCGACTGTGGTGCGTCGTTGTGTGTGATCTAGAAACCTCGTGAATGAAGAGGCCCTGGCCCACTGGGGGCTGTTGCGCCAAAAACGAATGTATATTTTTATTATTTTGATATTATAGAAAACGAAAAGTAACTAAATGAGATAGAACAGGACACGGATAAGCCGTAATGCCTCTTAAAACCCATCAGCCAACCGAGGGTTACTGCGCATGATCGAAAGTAGTAGCTTACCCTTATACAGTAGTTTCAGTGATTCAACTATAGCCTTTGGACCACAGCTGTGACAGCAGCTAGTGATATAGACACACACCTCCGGCACAGTAAAAAAACATGAGGTATGGTCTAGCTACTTAGTAACTGGAACCAGTAGACGGCGTTTAAACCACCGAATAATTACTGCTATCACCGCTGATATAACCTGACAGGCCAATTGCGAAGCCTAGCTTTCTCCGTTTTGCTCCCCCTATAAATTACGGACTTAGTAATTAAGTATCATAAAATTGTGCAGTATATAGACGCTATGGGCTGCCATTTTGAAAAACAGATCTCGCGTAATTATGTTTAATATGCCCACACTTATTCATATGTATGTGTGCGTAAACATGAATAAGTTAATAAATGGCATTTAAATATAAAAGGAATATTATACATGGAAATACGTAGTAGAATGCCAACACAGGTCATCGTCTTGCATGTCCCAACAAAACAGCGGCCAACGGCATTCCGAAAACACACACATCGAACACGAATAACGTTAAGTCTCGGAGTACCACCAAAACGCCATATGTTAAAAATAAAACATAATTAGTGAGACAAGGTATATTACAGGTGCGAATAAACATGCATGAAGGTATGGATTTTGGTAATATTCAAAGCTTAAACCTTAAATACAATCCGGGCAGCAAAACATGATAAAGATATTTTTAAATATTGAAGATTTTATGACACGTCAACAGGAATTTAACTGAAGCGAATTCTAGTACATAGAGTGAACTGTTTTATTAAGTAGAAGTATACAGTAGATCTGCAGTAGAAATAGAATTTAAAGTAGGATATTAATAAATAATATTTTGGTAAGCTTTGACACGGTATGTACGTACAATATAATATCATTGTAGGTTTAATATGTTTACGAAAACGTAATTGTTCCTTATGGATGGTCCAGACTGGCTGTGAAACATGTCGGAAGAGCAATGAAAATGACGTGCTGTTGATAACCAGTGTATTTGTAGGCTACTTGGATGGCCTTTATTCACTGCCCTGTAATTGAGGTAAACGATGGGTCACGAACCGATTATAAGTACACTCGACGGAAGAGTAGAAGGATGACTTTATCGTACAAGTACATAATATCGTGTGAAGTTGAAGGGTACTTTTTGCTGAATTTTGTGTGAAGTTTATCTCAGCATGGCAATAAGAGAACAGGGATTATAATTTATAGTGACACGGTCTTTATCAGGCTTCATTCGCCGTTTAAACGACAAAAAAAAATGAACGAGATAATTTAAGTTTTACTCCAAATGACTGTATACTCTAATCATTCATTCTACCGTATTCATATTTATGCTAGAAATATCATCGATGTAATGAAAAAAACCGCGCTTACAGTGGCATAAAATTTAAACATAATGCAGATTATTTCTCCTTGTTAAACATGTTCACACACCAATTCTTTTCATTTACTTTGTAATATTTTCATATATTTTACACTTACGTCTTCCAAGTAATCCCTTTTTCCCAACCTGTTTGTATCCGCGCTTTTGCGCGTAATTCTATTTACCCTTCCCCTCATTGCATGTTTCTCGAGGCACTTCCCTTAACAACATACGCAGCGGAGTTATGTTTTCCGGTTTTTTTTGGCTCTTCAATTGTCATCAAATCACGTCGTATTATTTTCTTCAGCACCTACATTTCAGGCGTTACGCAACCAAGATGACTTGAATTTTACGTCCACATTTCAGTACGTAAAGGTTGACAGTGTTCTCGTATAATAGGATTTGTCTCAAATTGTCCGGTGTTCTGTAAATTGTAACGGAATGAGTGTATAGACATTCTACGTAAGACGTCGTTCACGCATATTACGCCTCCAGATCAAATTCTTAATTTGACGCTGATTGTCCTAACATCAAATTGAGTGGGACTATTTTTCCTCTTCGCCACGTAAGGTTTAGACAATTTCTCAGACCCAGTCCCCTGTTAATTAGGCGCCATCGACTTGCTGCCCGGAAGTACAGCGGTCAATTTAATTCCGAGATTGGGAATGCCCTAAAGTTTTATCACTGCCTAATTACATAGACCTTCGGGGCGTGGCAGTTAAACAGAGGCACTGCTCCACTTTCGACTTCCTGCACCCTATGCCAGTGCTTTTCGAAAGGCGGTACGCGGGCTGTCTTCTGATGATACACGCAGAAATTGAGGAATTATAGTGTTCTTCAGTAATTCAGTTTTATAAAGCTAATTGCATAATTAAGATTATTTTAAATATATGATAAAACATTTATAAATTTTGTACCAAAATACTATTCCGTTGTTCTAATATATGTTGTGATACAGTGCTTTAATTTTTTGGCGTTAGGGCGGAAGCATTCGTTCTAAAAATAGTAAAACATAAGCTTTTAGCAGTCGCTAGTAAGAAGACTGGTCTAGAAGTAAATGCTAAATGAAAACTAAGTACATGGTCATTTCGCGATATCAGAATGCAACACAAAATCAGAATGTAAAGATAGGTAATAAATCCTTCTAAAGAACTCTTAAAATATTTGGAAATAACCCTCACGAATCGAAATTTCATTCAGGAAGAAATATAGAGGAATTTAAGTCAGAGAATGCTTGTTATCATTGTGTGCAGAACCTTTAGTCTTCCAGTTTGCTACCCAAAAATACAAAGATTAAGATATACAGAACTCTAATTTTGCCTGTTGTTTGATATGGGTGTGGAACCTCGTCGTTCACATTGAGAGAGGAACGTAGGCTGAGGGTGTTTGAGAAGAGGGCGCTGAAAAGAATATTTGGGCCTAAGAGGGACGAGGTAACGGGGGGGGGGGGAAGAGAAGACTACATGGTAAGGGGCTTAATGATCTGTACTGGCTCCCCAAATATTATTCGGGTGATCAAATCAAGAAGAATGAGATGGGCGGGGCATGTAGAGCGTATGGAGAAGAGGAGGGGAGGGGTCCATGCAGGGTTTTGGTGGTGAAACGTGAGGGAAGGAGATGACTCTTCCAAGGCTTAAACGGGAGGATGTTATTAAAATGGCTCTTCTTGAAGTGGGATGTGGGGTATGGATAGTATTTATCTGGTTCGAGATAGGAACAGAAGACGGGCTCTTGTGAAAGCGGCAATGAATCTTCGGGTACCATAAAATGCGGGAAAATCAGTTAATTTAGAAGTTAATTAGCTAGCTGTTACAATTCATAATGCGTACATTTTTTAATCAGGAAATAAAAGTCAATATTCTAGCGGTATGCACAGAAATTACACCAACTAGTCTTGCCAGTGAATCTGATGTTTATTGGACCGTGCATCATTGTGATAACTGAAGAATAAAAAAACCAGCTAGATGGCACTTTATATTTTATTGTACTTCTTACAGGCTCAACATGTTTCGAGCATTACTATGCCCATCAGCAGGAGCTCGCGACTATGATGTTGATTGCCACATTGGTCGAAAGGGCCTTTCGCACCTAACCTCCAACATATAGCAAACCAGTTATTCTTGCCAGATTTACAAAACTAGTCGAATCAGCCGCGAATAAACTGCCTGCAGCTGGAGACGGACTTAACACTACCTGTTAGTATTATGCCACTGAGAATCGAGAAGCCGATGTCTCTCACTAACGCGGGAGAGGTGTGAAAACATTTTAGGTCTATTTAATGTTTTGTCACTTATTTCATTTTATCTTGATATGGTCACACGTTACAATGGTGTGCAATGAATGTTAACTGTACAAAACATGAAAACAGTAATTAGAAACTGGGAAATTTGAGGATTCAACCGCATTGTTGTTTCGGTGGTTGCCAGCCTTGAAGACCTCTACCCTGACGACCAGCGAAACATCGCGAAAGACTAAGGTCCTCGCAGTAGATATTGTCTGTTATTAGTATTGTCAATACAGTGTTGTTGGCGTGAATATGTTAGTTGTGACAGTCGTAGGCGATAAAAGAAAAGTATGACAGGCCTTGACGTAAGACTTGGCATAAGCTTAATTTTTTTTCCCCCCCAATCAGTGCACTGCACACATTTGCACTTCCCTCCTGACACACATATTTTAAGGACTAAAAGCACAGTCTCTTATTCTTCGTCTGAGGCTTTCAATAATGAGACGCAATGATATAACAACATTTTTTGGTTATGGTACGGCCCTGATGACCGAAGAATTCACTTCGACTACCGAGATGGGCAAGAGAATGTTCTTTTTTTCCGTAGTGGCCAGACCGGTTTTGTGGCCCATGTAGCTTCCTATCAAATTTATGGAAAGCAGGGGCTCTTGCAGTGAGTGTAAAGCGCATATAGTGTGAGGCTAGCCTCTCACCTTCATGTAGTGCCGATGTTAATGCGTGGAAATACACGTGCCCGCCCTGATACGCGTCAGGAGGGTGGTGCTGAAGTCAGTAAACACAGAGACAAATTTACATTGGCCCTTCTTTTTTTTTTTTTTTTACAAGTTTTGTGAGTCGTAAGAATGTACCATTTCATCCCCGTTAGCCAGTGTTATAACATTAACTGCGGTAGTACCGCGTGAAGAACGCTTTTTAGGCGTTTTCGCAAAATTGCGAAAGGCGACTAATAGCTGCTTCATGTCTGTTCGTCCGTCCGTCCGTCCCCACGGAACAACTCGGCTCCCACTGGACGGATTTTCATAAAATTTGATACTTGAAGATTTTTCGAAAACCTGTACAGAAAATTCAAGTGTCACTAAAATCGGACAAGAATAAAAGTGAAAATTCAAGTGTCACTAAAATCGGACAAGAATAAAAGTTTCTTTACATGAAGACCAATATACATTTCTGATCATATCCCGCGTATTTATTCTTAGAATGAGAAATGTTTCAGACAAAACTGTAGATCAAATCAAAACACATTTTGTCCTCACTATTTTTTTTCCCCAAATCCGTACCTTTTATGAGACCCACCCATTCCATATATGACGCTACAGCCCTTTCCGGGCCTTGGCCTCCCTCATAAGAGGCCTCCATTCATCCCTATTTTCAGCTCTTCTCCTCCATCCTCTTATCCCCAGCAGTTGTAATGCATCCCTCTAGACCACATCTGCCCATCTGCTTCTTGGTCTTCCCACTGGTCTTGAGGTGTAGAAGTTTCCGTTTAAAACTTTTTTGGAATCATTTCTTCTTCCATTCTTATTATGTGACATACCCATCCTAATCTTCTGATATTAATATCCTCCACGATATTTGGCTCCTTGTATAAACTGTAGAGTTCACTGTTCCGTCTGGGACGCCAGCGTCCCCCCTTCTTGTGTTCGGCCATATATTCTTCGCAATATTTTCCCTTCAAACGTGTTTAGCATCTGCTCTGCTGTTTGTTTTAGTGTCCAGGTCACACTTCCATAGCAAACTTTTATGAGAAAATATTGTAGAGCGGGACAGGCCACAGACGACAATATGGCGCATGCGCATTGCTTGCTGGATAACTAAGGCTACAAACACACACTCAGTTTGTATAATACTCATTGCTTTTCCATTGCAACAGTCGTTGCACGAGCGGGCCCCAGTAACGTTACACACGCATTACCTGTCTCTTTGTTATAAAGTTTTGTGAGACAACGAAGTATAGTTTTGATGTTCGAGGCAAAGCAGGCTATGGATCGCAGCCTTTCAGATCAGCGATGGAGGGTTTCAACACGCCAGACATTGGGTTCGTACAGGCTTTCTAGGTATTGCGTAACCGTTAAAGTGACGTGCAGTTTAGCGAAAAAGCGGACATCGGCGAAAGACACGTTATTGACGTAAGGACGTTGTATAACTTTGGTAAATGAAAACAATCTTAAGAATCGAAATATCAGTCGCAATGTCATTTAAATTAGGGTTTCAGAATGGCACCTCCATATGCAAAGTTACAAGTTAAGTTGTGGCTGTTACTTGGGTGTTAGGAACCGGAATGTAGCTAAGTCGATGTAGTCACTAGGCTACAGGCTGGACGATTGAGTCATACTGGTTCGACTCCCGGTAGAAGCAAGGATTCTTTTTTCAAAATGTCCAGACCTACTTTGTGGCTCAACCACCATCCAGTTCAGCAGGTACCGACGGCTCTTTCCCTGGATTTAAAGCGGTCGGGGTATGAAATATTGTTCCGAGGTTGAGGGGTGAAACCGCATGTCTGCTTCATAGACGTTCATGGCCCGCACAGGTGTAATTTTAAATTTTAATTTATTCACGGCATAAATGTACCTTACGATTGTTTTTATTCGTTCCTGATGTGCGATATTTTAGTCTACTATCGCTATATTTCTTATCAGTGAAGTTAATTCAGTTTACTGGCCCCCTTATTTGGGTGTCTAAAAATAATGCATATTGGAAACAAACTTATGAAACAAGAAATTCTATTCAGGAATAAATTAAGAGCAGATTGAAGCCGGGAAATGCTTGCTTTCATTCGGTGTAGAATCTTTTGTCTTCAGTTTGTTGTCGAAAAACAAAGATTAAGACATACGGGACTACAGTTTTGCCTGTTGTTTTGTATGGTAGTGAAAATTGGTCGCTTACATTGAGGGAGGAACGTATGCTGAGGGTATTTGAGAATAGGGTGCTGAGGAAGATATTTGGGCCTAAGATGGACGAACTTCTGTGTGCAACATATACATTATAACAGTGTTTCTCAGCCTTTGTGAGACCGCGGTCCGGTAAATACTTTTTTTCATAAGACGAGGGCCCGGTCCCAACAAATATACTCGTCAGTACCTTTCCAATCTTTTTTAAGTTCATACACTAAACTAACATAAGTATTAATAATTAATTATGGCATAATCATAAAGAGTATTAGTACACTTATGTATACGGTGTGGCATGTTGACAAATATAAAATTAC
>Ga0123354_10019621_pt1 | contig 10615 bp, 8 predicted proteins | sample TergutLab28metaG_2_FD_97872 | JGI IMG/M metagenome (GOLD analysis project Ga0123354, IMG submission 97872) | Labiotermes labralis P4 segment gut microbial communities from Petit-Saut dam, French Guiana - Lab288 P4 | ecosystem: Host-associated > Arthropoda: Insects > Digestive system > Gut ...
AGTTTGTTTCATAATTCTAACGTATTTGGTTCCTGTATTATTCACATTTTATATACAGGGTGTGCTAAAATTAAAAAAAATAATTCCGGCGCCAAAAGTTTAATATGGTAAAAATTCAAACAACTCTACGGTTTTGGACTTGATACAGAATGTTGCGCATCTTTGTTTTTACATTCCACATGCTCTGTATTCCTATTGTAAGGTCTTTATATTTTAGAATCTTCTCGGCTTCTTTTTTAATCACATTTATGTCTTCTGAGATTGCAACGTCTATTAACATACATGTTCCCTTTTCATGATCACGGTTTATTATGTCTGGTTTGTTGTTGGGGATAGTTCTGTCAGTTTTTACTTGTTGATTCCACAATATGGTTACCTTGCCTCCTTGACTTGTTTCTATTATTATTATTATTGTAATCATCATCATGATCATCATTTTTTAAAAAAAAACTTACACTTCTCAACAAGCTGAATTGTTCCGAGGCTCTAATGCTGCCAACATTGTAGAAAAACACAGCAAACTGTGTAAGGTACACAGCGTATGATATTCGGCTGAGTATCACAAGGGACTTACAGCAGAGGAACCTACTCAAAGCACCTGCAGACAGGGAGAGTAAAATAAATTAACATTAACCAACCTTTAAATAACGAATGGTTAAAATTTGGGTTTAGGTTCGAAAACTGTGTCTGAGAAGGTATATTTTCTTTCCTTATTTAATTTTTTCGTGTTTCGGGTTTTACATCGGCAGTTACGAGTGCAATTTTAAGTGATTTGCCTCAGTACATATCCATAAAAGTTCGCCATATTGGCCAACAAACAGGTTTTCTGCAATTAAAACTTAATGTCCTGGAATCAAAGTAACATTTCACAGTATAATGTCTGGACCACTCCGGCAACTACTTAATAAAATGTGTGATATAAGCAGCAGCAGGATACAAGCCAAAATAGCAATTATTTTTCTTCATGAGCTATTGTCTCTCAACCACCACATCACAACATGACGGACATTATAATATAACATATCATTTAGGCGCGTTAGTACATAAATTATTGGAGTGGAAAAGCCATAAATGATACATATCCTGAGTGTGCGTGTGTAACCTTAGATATCCAGCATGCAACGCTCATGCGCCCTATGTCATCTGTGGTCTATCCGGCTTTACCACTTTTTTCCACATGTCTCAAACAGGGCAGGATCTTCGAAAAACAACATTGCTCATAAAATACGTGTTTAGATTGTTCCCTAAAATTTCTATCTGAAACATTTTTAATTCTAAGAAGAATTCAGAAAAAACTTGTCTTTAAAATTACGTAGGTCTTCCTGCAAAGTGTGGGCCCGGTAGCTCAGTCGTTATAGCGACTGACTACGGGCTGGACGGTCCGGGATCGAATTCTGGTGAGAACGATATTATATTACTGTGTGGGCCGGGTAGGTCAGTCGGTATAGCGACTGAGCTACGGGTTGGACGGTCGGGGATCGAATCCCGGTAGGGACGAGATTTTCCGCCCGTCCGGACCAGCCCTGGAGCCCACCCAGCCTCCCGTAAAATGGGTACCGGATCTTTCCCAGGGGTAAAGTGCAGCAGGGGCGTGCTGCTGACCACTCACCTCCTTCTAGTACCGCGGTCATTGAAGAGTAGAGCTATACCTCTACCCACCCTCTGAGCCACACCAGACCTGTAACGGGATAATTTTACCTTACCTTCCTGCAAAGTACCTGCTGTTCTTCTCAGGTAATAAAAAAAACTTGAATATCCTCGAAGTATTTTAGAAGAATACTCAAATGTCACATTTCGTAAAAATCCGTTCATCGGAAGCAGAATTGTTCAATGTGGATGGTCAGCCAGGAGGACTGTCAGCCGTGAGGAAGCTGATAGTCGTCTTTCGCAATTTTGTCAACCCGCCAAAAAATAGAGGCGTTCTTTTGCCGAAAGAGGATCGAAGGAAACTGCACCAAGCCGACAGACTGGTTAGTCGGTTTCAAGCGAAGGAGCTTTCCACGGTCTCAGCCAAACCCTCTCGCCTGTATGACAAAGAATCGTATCTCTATTACGAACAAAATTAGGTAATGTTTTTAGAGAATTAATCACTTTTGAGTCGTAGAATAATTCAAAACACCCTGTGAGCATAATTTAGAGGGATGAATGCTGAATTAGATGGTGCATATAGCAACCGATGTGCTTTAAAAAGATGTGTCGGCTTTGGGATAAAATATGTGTAAGTCTGTGGGGCCCCATCATTCAAAATTGTTTTTAAATACGTAGTTATAATTTAATATTTTTTCCACTTTTAATTTCATTAGAATTTTTACTTTTTTAATTATAAGGGAGAAATTGAAGGCGTATGTGGCACGCATGGGACAAGAAACAAATATGTACGGAATTTTGGAGGGGTAACCTGAAGGAAAGAGTCTGCTTGGAATATCTAGGTGTAGATGGGAGGATAATATTAACTGGGTCTTAGGGGGATTGGATAGGAGTGCCTAGACTTGATTCACCTTCTTCAGGGCGGGGAGGAGTGGCTAGCTGTCGTGAAGACGGGCAAGAACTTTCGGGTTTTGTAAATAAGGGGAATTACGTCTTTAGGTAAGAGAATTTTTGTTCCTAAAGAAGGGTTCTGCTCCAAGAATTTGGCAAATTACGAGTGTAATTTAATTTATTATTGTTTAAACTTTACTCAAATTCAAACCAAATACCACAATTAAGTGTTTGGTTCGTTATGTTGCTTGTACACTTTACTGATCCTGACAAGATAAAAGGTAAAGGTAAAGGTGAAGCAGTCCCATTACAGGCCTGGAGTGGCCCAGAGGGTACCAGGAAGTTAATTTCCCAGATTTCGTGACAACGGCACAGGATGGTGGTAGGTTGTCAGCCTTACGCACGGGCCGCCTTTACCCCCAGGAAATACCCCTGGTACTCATTTCTGTTAGAGGCTGAGTCGACCCCAGGGCCATAGTGCGATCGGAAAGATTTTATGTCACTGAAAAATTCACTGACACCAGCTTGGATCGAACAAGCGACCTAACGATTTGTAGCACAGCACCTTAACCACTGTGCTACCGCGGTCCCGATCCTGCCAAGGAAATATCAGTATTCCCGGGCACAAAATGGGCACATAAAAGAAAATAACTGTTTTGCATTCTGGTTAAGAAATGTCTTTCATGCTTACCGCCATTTCCCGTGAAACAAGCCCATATGAGCCAGCCAAGGGCTAAAGACCAGGTAATGGGCGAAAAAGCTGCATAAATTGATGCGTTGTGCACATCATACTGATAGCGCCTTAGTCCCAGATCGGATGGTAAAAACACGGAAAGATAGGCGAAGTAGATAGCCAACAGCCAGCCTGCCCACACAGCCGCCTGAAAATTAGCATCAGACCTGGTGGAACAACCTGGATTTTTTTACGCAGGCGGAAAATGTGTGTACGGAATTGCTCAAGAAAGGAGTTACTTGGTTTCTGGACTTCTCACATCATGTAGTGTTTCAGAACAATAAAACCTTTTCGGAGACCAGATCAACATGCTGCTTCCTGCACAATTTACAACTGTATTACTTCCATAAAGTCACTGTCACTTTACTAAACGACTTCCAAAGAAAGCGTAATCTGGCCTTTCGATCCTCCTGTCACATGATTATAGACGCTACAGGTACATTAAGAATGTGGCGCCCTTTGTTCAATATCCTGCATTATAACTTCAGAACGATTCCGCGTATTTTCAGACTGCAGCCCCGAAGTAGGCGAGAAATGCGCATTTCTGGAGTTTCCCAGAATAGGGCTCATCTCTTCTGAGTGACTCTGAATAAGTACACATGTCTGCGTGGCTCTCGTGCTATCCCACGCTCACTTCCGTAATTCGTTACTTACTAACTTACTTGCTTACTTGCATACTCCAAGGAACAAATTCCTTCTTGAGAAGCTAACCGTTTCTCAGCTAGTCAAGAAATTCCTTGCATTTTATGGAACCCGAAGGCTCATTACCTCATTTACAAGTGCCTTCCACTATCTCTATCCTGAGCCAGATCAATCCAGTCCACGCCTCCCTATCCCACATCCTGAAGATCCGTCTTTATATTATCCGTTATTCCAGGCTCGCAGGCCATAAAATTAGGGACTTTATGAAAATAATAATAATAATAATAATAATGTACGAGTAAGATTTCTGGTCAAAACATCAGGGACTTTATGAATTGAATCATGCGATGAACTTCCCTAATAATGATGGTAGCAATTTAGTCTTAAACGTTGGTAACTTTCTAACAAACTACCTGACGTCAAGTCTCAGGAGAATAAAATTTGCAGACTTCCTTGCGAGGATTCCTAACCTCACAGCGCTAACATATCCACTTATCACGGAAACGTGTATTTATACACTTCTAGTGAGGTAACATGCTTGAAATAGGCCTACTTACCTTTGAAATATGAACGTTTTTGCCAGTGTTATGCAGAATGTGACCCAGACCAACCCCCAGGAGGTAAGGAGTTGCTCTGTGTAGTGACAGACTGTAGGTGAGGTTCGCAGTCTTGTACAGCTGCCGCACACTGCCAACAAAGAGTGATCTAACGTTTACCGGCTAATGTATTGTGACGTCTTGCTGTCTGATAGAAAACTACCGACGTTTCGAATGTAACTTCTGCCTCCATCTCCAAGATACAACTGAAGGTAAATTTACGCAGGAATACACGTTGCTTAGCAGCTAAAAATATTCCTTCTCACTGCCTTGAGAAACTCTAATATAGGAAAATGTATTTTATCATTTAAATTTTACTTCTTTAATGACGATTTTCATGACTTATAGTTAGTGTGTAATGGTAGAATAATTAGTGAAAAATTGATATGAAATACTGTCCAACAGAATTTTCCTTTCCCAATTTTAGGTACTGTTGCAGAATTTGGATTGAACAAATGAATAAAATCAGGAAAAAATTTTGTAAGCTTTGCTGGACTCAAGATTAATATTTGAAATTGTGTCATACTAAATGAAACACAAAAGTTCTGATCATTGCACAGAAATGTTACGGGGAGTTTAAGAGAAATGTGGTGCAGGGTCAAAGACGTGGTTAATTTAAAATTTGAATATTGGCGGTGACCATATATTGCTTGCTTTAAAGGCAAATTACTGAATAATTTATCTCAGTAATTAACCAACTTGATGTACATAATTTTTCGTTTACAATACGTTTATTTCATGCCTCTACATGTTTCGAGCACATGTGCTTATCATCAGAAGGTCAAAATTGCATTACACAGCCTCTGGTATCATCACACCTATAGGTGTGATTATACCGGGTGGTGCGGTGCCGACTGACACATTTCAAATGGTCATAGGTAATATATGGAAACAGGAAAAAATAAGCGAAACCGTCAATAAATACGCCTAAGTATGCTATTTATTACCCGCAGATTACAAGCTTATTTTCTGAACATCAGGCAGATGGCCTCCGTTTACATCAATGCATTGTTGCAAACGTGTCTGGAAGTTGCCGTACACGCGCCTCCGTAGGTCCGCATCAATAGTCGTAACTTCGTCAACAATGGCTTGTTTGAGTTCTTGAATAGTCATGATACGTCTCCGGAACACATGGTCTTTCAGGAACCCTCACAGGAAAAAATCTGGTACATTGAGGTCGGGCGACGGAGCAGGCCAAACGATGTCGCCGAAACTACGAACACAGGTAACACGTTGTTGCACGTTCCAACGCTCCATTGTGACTGACCATATGAAATGGCGTCCTCTCCTCTACCGTTCCTCCCGCCAACCACGACAAGCTATCGCGCCGGCGCGATATTCAAATTTGAAATTTTTCAGTCAGCTCGGCGCCATCCTGTACCAGAGGCTGTTTAATGCAATTTTGACCTCCTGATGATGAGAACATGTGCTCGAAACATGTAGAGGCATGAAATAAACTTATTGTAAAACAAAAATTTTGTGCATCAAGTTGGCTAATTACTGAGATAAATATACTGAAATGCACGGTCAGCAAAACGTTAAAATACTCAATAATGTACATTTAAGCTATGATATTTATTTGTAGATATTTCCCCCCAGAATTAAAAGCGATTTTGTTTACAGGCTTAACTTAACTGACACTTTGAGTATGTTAGAATATCTTACGTCATGCCATGGTAGATGACAAGTGACAGGCGATTGCGGAGCGTAGCTATGTAGCGTAGGAATGCAGAGAGGGCGTGAAGGCACAATAAGACAATCACTCCACCCACCCGCCACCGCCACAGAAGGGTGACCAGTAATGGTGACAAGATTGATAGCTGCATGTCCAGGGCCAACTGATGAGTGTGTGTTGCACACTGCAACAGGGCGACAATGGAGTGGAGTTAAACCTCCAGTACTGCGTGGAGATAAATGGTCAGCTTCGTATTCGAATTCCATTAATACTCGACAGAGTTCCTGTGGTGGAAATGGGTCTGGGTGGGCTCCAGAACAGGTAAGCAAAGGGGCAGGATGGGAAGTATCTCCCTGTGAGACTCCAAGCTGTTCAGGAGGCTTATTTTGGTGCCCTGAATTATGAAGACATGTGGCCTCTAGGGGTTAGGGAATAATTTCCTTCGAAAGGTTGGTGGTTTTGTTCAACACGATACAAAGTCTCAGAGCCCTGCACTATAAGAGATATTAATATTCACAACCTTAAGAAAAGTGTAATGATTTTTGCACATTCTTATGAAGGAATCATCAATGACACTTTTCCCAGATAACTAACAAATAAAAGAATATATTTAGTGTGGAGATGTCCCTAATATCGCTATTTAAAAAACAGAAAAAATTTCCCTTTACACACCATGCTGACACATGGGCAGAGTAAATTTATTTGAACCTCTGCGTTAGAGGGAACAGAGGGGTTAACTTGACGCTCTGGCCATCTTACCCCGTGGGAATTGCACCCCCTACATTATCCATCCAGTCAGAGGGTGCGTAAGTTTCAGCGCCAAACTAAATCTTTCGGAGACAAGGAATCTTGTCCCTTCCGAAATACTGTCACGATTCTGCCTTTGTCCTATCCGTAGGCTACTCACTACACCAGCTGAGCTATTCCTGCTTCGTTTCTATAATTCTACAAACAGTTTGTAAATATATCTTATATTAGGCTACATTTGCAAATCAATAACACAATTTGAAACAGAAAATCGATAAATATTTCCCACAGATAACTTTTGTTGCAGGTACAGCTTACCATCTGCTCAAAAGGGAAGAAGTTCTGTATATAGAGAAGGTTTTTCCAAAGGTTCTTCTTGCAGATGTCCGCATTCTTCCTTACTGTCATATTCCACTGTGGTCCACTCCCCAAATGCTCCATTACGTAAGCATAGAATAGAAGTACTGCCAATAGGGCAGGCGTCAGTCTGTTTGGGACACCATAGAAAACATTTGAATAGAAGGTTTTGAGTTCAGTTTATAAGACAGGATATTAGAAATACTTACAATTTTTAATGTCCACATTTATTTAAATATTTCAATATTTCTTTCCACACTTTTTAAATTAATTTATTTCGTATTGGTCTTGTTGTGTGGTTTATAAAATGGTAAAGGTAAAGGTAAAGTGATCCCGTTACAGGCCCGGTGTGGTCGAGAGGGTGGGTAGAGGTATAGCTCTACTTTTCCATGACCGCGGCACTAGAAGGGGGTGAGTGGTCAGCAGCATGCCCCGACCGCACTTTACCCCCGGGGAAAGACCCGGTACCCATTTTTACAGGAGGCTTGGTGGGCCCCAGGGCCGGTCTGGACGGACGGAAAATCTCGTCTCCACCGGGATTCGATCCCGGACCGTCCAGGCCGTAGTCAGTCACTATACCGGCCGAGCTACCGGGCCCACAAAATATAAAATGTAGAGTATAAAAATTAGCCTACTTGTAAAATTACAATACGACAGAATAATAAAGGAAGAACTAGACGTAGATGGAAGGAACAATTTTTAATAGTTCTATATCTTGGAAAGAGCTTCTAGCACAGTTTTTGGTGCATGAATAAGAACAGGAATAAGAGAAAGGAAATAAGAATGGCGTGAGAGGGATGAGGGATCCAAATGAAAGCAATTTTAGGGAATAAACACGTGGTTTCAGAATATATGAAATGAAATATGAGCCTCGCTTCTGTCTAAATATATTGTAACACTGCCGGGGAAGGTAATCATGTCCCGGGCGAAGAAACTAATCGTGTTTCAGTCTGTAAAAAATGCATTGGTCTAAAAAGAAAGCGTTAGGGAAGCACATGGGAGTTCTGCGTACAGATTAATATAGCGTGGATATAAGAACGCACCTAATAAACCTTGCCATATACTTCTTGATCCAGTCAATGTGCTTCTTACGTTCGATCTCCTTACTCATGTTGAATGAAACCAGAACGCCGCTCAGCATCAGAAAGGAGTCGGTGTAGACCAGGGAGGTCCGCAACATTGTCGTCCAGCTGTCATTGGAAACCTGTATTAAAGCGATCAGAAAATCTTAGCCTGTTTGATTTTCTAAAGCACGTTACAATACCATCCAGCTGAAGGTTAAAATCGCGTGCAGTTTACAGACATGTGGTATTTCTGTGTTTTGTATCATTCACACAAGGTGCTCAGGACAGCGTAATCGGTATAGCGACTCGCTAAGAGCTGGAACGTTTGGGGTTCGAAAACCGATGTGGAGGAAATTTTCTGCAACCGTCCCGACCGACCTGGAGGACCAATTTTTTTCTGTGTAATGGGTACCGGGGCCCTTCTGGCGGGTAAAGCGACCTGGGCGTGGTGTTGACCACCCGCACCTATCTAGCATGCGGAGGCTCAGTTGGTTGAAGCGCTGCGCTACATGCTGAAAGGTCACGTGTTTGATTTCCAATGGAGTCACTGGAATTTTTCATCGACATATTCCTTCCGGCATCGCTATGACCCTGGGGTCGACTTAGTCTCTAACAGAAACGAATAAAAAGGGAAAGTAAAGTGTTCCCGTTACAGGCCCGGTGTGGCCCAGAGGATGGGTAGAGGTATTGCTCTACTCTTCCATGACCGCGACACTACAAGGGGGTGAGTGGTCATCTGCACGCCCCGGCCGCATCTTACCCACAGGAAAGACACGGTACCCATTTTACAGGAGGCTGGGTGGGCCCCAGGGCCGGTCTGGACGGGTGGAAAATCTCATCCCCACCGGAATTCGATCCCGGACCGTCCAGCCCGTAGTCAATCGCTATACCGACTGAGCTACCCGGTCCACAACAGAAACGAATACCAGGAGTATTTCCTGGGAGGTAAAGGCGGCCGGTTCTGAACTAACTACTTTCACGCGCTGATTGTCGTAAAATGTGAGAGCCTCAACCTATTGGAATCCTCAGTGCCTTTCCAGAACTGTACAGGGATTGCTTTACCTTTACCGTCGGAAATAACACACTGCACCTACTTGAGTGGGAGACTGGGCCGGCCACATAGGCGGTCCGGACGCAACGAAAAGTATCCCTTCCCACTTTTCAGCTCGTGACACAGTAGCTATATTAAGTGAATTATTCTGGCCCATTTAATATAGAGATACCTCGGTTAACGCCACTCGGTTAGAATAAGGGCTGAATGCAAGTGTGATCACTTTGTGGGCGACATAGAGGGCTGCGGTGCAGAGCGCCCTCACCCCGTAGACACAGTGAATGTCGCCTTCCGCTGGAAGGTCTGCTAGAAGATCCCGTATGTTCTTGCGCAGAGAGAAAGCCATGAGCAATCTCTCCAAGTCACCTGTGGACAACAGTTTCAGTCATCTGCCTGAGTTACAGCAGTAAATCTACACGCTAATCGGGAAACAGGTCAGCGTAGAGCGGAGTGACACAACGAGGGCGCAGACAACCTGGACATTGCATCGACATAACCTCACTTAATCGGTTTCGAAAATAACAGGCAGGTGTAACCAGACAAATTCCTCTCTAAACTGCTGCTGCTTGCCAAGTGGAGGTAATGAATTGTGGCGCGAAAAGAAATAGACGCAGATCGCTAGAGCACTGTGTCTGCCCTGTCATAAGCCTTGAACTGTGGCCCTTCGTATAGGAAGACATAGACACAGGTCTCCTGTCCTGTGACAAGTCACCTGCGTTATCCGTGACTCTGTGCCTAGCCTAACAAACGACTAACCTGCCAGAATATTAAACGCTAGTGCTGGTGTTGGAATTTTTCAATTTGCCTTCGCAGACTAGCCCCATAGTACCGAGCGATTTATAGTCGATAGGGCACATGTTGAGTGGAGGATAGCTTTTTGTGAATGAATAGGCTAACCTAGTTTGGCTGAGTGATAATGAGTGATATTGACCAGCGAACTGGCTGACCGTATACTCAAATAAGTAGCTAAACGTAGATGAATTAATGTTTCGAATGTGCGAGTCAGTCACCTAGAGTACCAAGAAATGCGCCCTTCTGATGGAGACAGAAATTCTATAACCTCCTTCGTACGTGTCTACTATATTCGTCTCACTTCATTCACATGAATTCGCTCCACACTGTCACGCCGTTTTTAGTAGTTTATTTTGTAGCGGTGTATCTATATCTATATCTATATCTATATCTATATCTATATCTATATCTATATCTATATCTATATCTATATCTATATCTATATCTATATCTATATCTATATCTATATCTATATCTATA
>Ga0123354_10019622_pt1 | contig 10615 bp, 7 predicted proteins | sample TergutLab28metaG_2_FD_97872 | JGI IMG/M metagenome (GOLD analysis project Ga0123354, IMG submission 97872) | Labiotermes labralis P4 segment gut microbial communities from Petit-Saut dam, French Guiana - Lab288 P4 | ecosystem: Host-associated > Arthropoda: Insects > Digestive system > Gut ...
GGCGGGGGGCCCCCCCACCTTGGTACCCTTAATTTTATTGCCGAGGTGGGGGGGGGGGGGGGGGGGGCACGAGACATAAATGATGCATGGTAACGTAATAGACACATCTTCTCACATAATTAGTTTTATTTACGGTTATGCAGTAGAGCTAACGTAGGTGATTCTTTGCGAAAAATCATGCTCAGGCAGTTGGATGTTGTCTGTTTCTTGTCTGTCGATTCTGCTAGAGGCAGTGACATTTAAGTGGATTTCGTATTGACATCTTCCATTTATTGTGACAAGCGGAGAAAGGTGTAGTCGCATTGCTGATATGAGATACATTCGAATGTAACTGTTTGCCGATGTTAAAGCACTTGACTGTCTCATCATTCGTCTGACTTGTCAGCCCTTTCTCCTGTTAGAAACTGCGCATGTTTATGCGACAGTTGTAACGTACAAAACAGACTACATTACGCCGTGGCGCTTATACCGCTAGGAGAATCATTAATTTAATATATCTTCTCTTTTACGAGGCTTCAACCTTTTCGGAGACATTCGCAGTATTATAATATGAAATGCCACCTTGATACAATAAGGTAATTTTTTTTATTTTATTGATTAATGGTGGTCTTGAGAGCCGCTGCGTGGGTCGTGTGTACGGTGCGGATGTTGCACGGCACCATCCGCACCGTACACACGACCCACGCAGCGGCTCTCAAGACCACCACTATCCAAAAACTCGGTGCAGAAAACCATATGTGCAACTCAACATCTGACGCTCCTGATGGTGGGCGTATGTACCCGAAACATGTCGAGCTAAGAATACATCAATAAAATCAATAAAATTACCTTATTGCGTCAAGTTGGCATTTCACATTATTTTATGAGGAATATGCACGGTCAAACGACCCTCAAGATTCGCAGTATTACACTGGGAAATGTCTTTAATAAATGGGTGTATTCCTGTACAGTACTGTCCACACCGTGTGCACATTGGTGTACAGACGTTTTGATGTTTGTCCCACCATTTAATTGACTTGCAGCACGTTGCAGCAGTAATGTCGTGTTATGTATGCTGCGCAAATACATAATTACCTCCGATTAACTGATGCATAGCTTGAAAATTTAATGAATTATGAGGTACCTTTAGTGGATCTGTTAAGGCATGGGCCATGTGTACTATTAGTTATGCATTATGAATTAGGCAATAACAAATGTACAGTTATAATTAAATTGGGGGTGAAAACAAAGGCTATGATGTTAAACCACTAAATTTCAGTTCATATGACGTACTGCATCAGCAACATTTGGTTTGGTTTTTCATCTAGTGGTTTCATTGGAACGCTTGGTTTTAGTTTAAATTTGAACTGTTGCATGGTTATTGTCTACAGGAATTGAACGTTTGTTACATGAAGGGCTTCACCTTTATGCACTGGTTGTGAACCTTTCGGTATTCGCTGGTTTCTTTGGATATTCTCCCCCCCCCGCGCTCACTGGGATTAGAAGAGAGAACTAAAATTTATTATAATCCGAATGCATTGTGTTTTGTTGTATAAGACCTTACACATTATTGTAAAGTAGAAAGACGGAATTCTGATACAAACATCAATATATAAAGTTTATGCAGCTGTTTGTGAACTTCCTGTTGTAATCGTTTATTTTGTCCGAATCTTAGCTGCACACCGGCTCAGAGATACTGCTTTAAGTGGTCTCTGTACGTGAAACTTCAGTCCCCCCCCCCCTACATATTAATGTCCCTGTTTACACACGGACTATTAAGGCAGTGTTACGGTATGGCCAGAAGCTGACAGCAAGTTGACTGGTGTTTACAGTTGGTGGCCGAAAAGAGGTATCGCGTGCCCTCTTCTGATGGTTACTCTGTATACCACCAGGTTTAACATTAGAAAACTCGACCTAGTGTCCACACAACATATATATGTGTTTTGTGTGGATCTTAGAACATCATTTCTCTATACAACATTAAGGAAGTGTTTTTTTCTTATAACCGAGTATGAGTGTGTTACTGGGTGGTACGAAGTGAATTATTAAATTCATGTCTTTAATTCACCGCTGAGGTCTGGTTTCGATCCCAGGCCAGCCCCCGTAAAATTTTGTGGTGGACAGAGTGGCACTGGGACAGGTTTTTCTCCGAGTATTTCTGTATTCCAAAGTCAGAATCATTCCGTCGGTGCCCCTTACTTTACACGTTGCTTATGCCAGAAGAACAAACAGGCGAAGCCCGGCGAACCTTCCAAAAAGCAATACGCTGTCCTAACGTGGGGAGCATTGGATTAAGAATTTCTTGCACAACAATTTTCAGTTATCCAAGTGTCGTATCATCAGCGCTGTGCTTGTTGTATCAAGCCGTCTTTCCAAAACTCTGTCCCAAGTTTACAGCCTGCATATTCAGTGAATCATTGTCCCTCAGGATCTATAATGTATGAGAGTGGGTCGTTGGAAGTGTTAACTTGTCGAAATCCGAACTGCTGGTCTGCTGAAACTGAAGGCCAGTGGGGCCAAGGGTGGGGGAACGGAACTTTTTGTCGCTTCGCATGCAGATAGGAAGCCGTGGAAGCTACCATCCGCCTTCAGTATTCAGTCAGGCACTTGACGAAGAAACTGTCAGGTGTTTGGCTGAATTTTCAGCGGGAATTTCATTAGGACAGTACTTCAGAATCGATTACGAACGGTGTCCAACGTGATGTTCCTGTCCTGTGCCAAAATGCTGGACGTAATATACTGTAATGTAAATTACTACCTGCTTCGCGTATACGTATCATGTGAAACAGCCCAGAATTGTCGAAACATGTTGCTGATTAATGGAATGGTGTGAATACTGTATGGTACAGGAAAACACACACACACGCACGCACGCGCACGCACGCGCGCACACACACACACGCACACCACACGCGCGCGCACGCACGCACACAGTGTAATGCAGCTGTGCACAAATAAAAAAAATCTTGTGAGCTATTGCAAAATTGGCGTCACACAACAAGTTCCATTCAGAAGACCCACAAATATTAGGCGTCATCGTACAAAATTCAGTCGCCAAGGCGACCTGGCACTTGGGATTTGTGCTCCTCACGCACGATACACCGCTACCAAATATATTATATACATTTTTTACAAAGTGAAAAGTTTGTTATACGATGGTCGGTCAGAAAATAGTTCATAACGGGTATATATATATATATATATATATATATATATATATATATATTTAATTTCAGCTCTAATAACAAGAGCGAGATTTAATTGTACTGCTATCACACTATTCTTACACACAGTTTCCGCCACAAATGAGGCATTTATCATATCGCGGGGCGAACTTTTCTTTGCCCTCTTGATACAAGTTCGTGTCATGTTATCATCTATCGTTTCACAACTGTTTCCATTTCGCGTTTATCTGTAAATTGTGGCCCTTAAAAGTTTTGCTTCGGCTCGGGAAGCAGATGATAATCACTTGGCGCCGGATCAGGGCTGTTTGCGGACTGTCCCAGGGCTCTATAGTTAATAAATTATGCACCATTAATATTTATTTTCTAGCCGACCCTCGTATTTTATACGAAATGAAACGTTTATGTTTCACGTTAATCGTTGTAGCTCACACCAGGTGGGTAAATTCTTTTATTTGTTCCATTACTTTGTTGCCATTAACTGTTGTAGCTCTTACATGCTTGCTTCACTTCCATTGTCGCTTAACCGTTTTCGTACCTTAGTTCGTTGTCAAGTTTGCCGTCCCTTTTGCTTCACATTGAAGATTGAAAGTAATATTTAATTCCCTAGAGCGGGTTACTCCACTGGTGGGGTTGCCACCTTTTTAGCCTCTGGATAGGCGTATTCTGCAGCATTTCCTGTGCGGATGGTGGGACAGTTATACCGCTGAGACTCGTTCCCCACGTTCTTACTGGTTGCGTTTCACTACCCCATGACTTTTTTTTTTAAACAATACGCGATTTAAAGCTGTGTTTTTTACAAAATAATTTTATATATGTGTGGTTCCCACTCGAGGTTGTCTTCTGTTTTGGCAGTTGTTGCCTGATCGTCAACGAGAATGTTATCTGGTTTATTTCAACATATTCGAAAATTATTGCTTAATTTATTTTGCCATTGCCTTGCAGTATCGTTCATGTATAGGCCTGTGCTATAACGTGTGGATGATAAAGGGCACTATTGTTTTCTGCCCTGTTGCAACCCGTTTCGTATCTGTTAACAATTTATTACGTCAGTAACACAGCATATATTAAAGGGCAACTCCAAAAGTTAAAATCTCGGTAACACGTTTCAGCTACAATGAGCCGTCATCAGGCCAAAAACGGAAAATAGTTCTGGTACATTCAGTGATTGCGCACTCTATGGGATCCCATATCGTTTACATTTTATATTCTAGGTCATATGTAGGCTGAAAGCCTACATATGACCTAGATTTTAACTTTTAGATTTGCCCTTTAATATATGCTGTGTTATTGACGTAATAAATCGTTACAATATTGCAACACAACGGGATGACCCCTATTAAAATATCTGTTAACAAGTTTTTTTTATCAAGGTACAAGTGTTTCTTTTAAGTTCTGTTCATTATTGTTTCTTGCTGCCTTAGTTTGTACCTGGCATTTAGTTGGCGCAGATCTCACTACAGCGGGCAAAATAATCCCGAGCTTCAATTGCTCTGGCCACCGCTGTGTATGTAAGGAACGTTTCTGACCACACAGTGCTGCATGTAGCATGGCAACTTCACAACATTAGATTCCTATCTGCAGTGAAGCTAATGAGCTACGCAAAATAGCGAAGGAGTTCTTTTTATAGCTTTGTAGCGGTTGGAATAAAGTCAAAGCAAACCGACGCTCCCATTCGTGTTTTACGTTTGTAGCTTCTAATACGAACTGTCGCCATTTACTGAATCGAGTCACAAAGCTCTTTGTACAGAAATAAAACTCTGTACATACCATCTTTTGCTAATTAGTGACGGCAGTTATTGTGTGTGAGTAAAATCGGTTTGGTTTCTGGGCTGTGGAGTTACAGCCTTTATTAGTTTTGTAATGTTATATAGCTCCATCAGTAAGTCTGTTGTTTTTATTGCTTTGAAATCTTGTCACAGAAAACCTGCACGCAAGTAAATTAAGGCACACTGTAACGTTTTCTGGTGTTTATTGCCACGTTTTTATTATTTATTCAGTTCAAAGTTGTGGACTGCCTTTTTTTTTTTTTTGTCGTTGTTGTTGTTGTCGTCGGCTGGTTTAGTAGATTACATCAGGCTGTTCAGTTAACATATTTTATTATCCCGACATGAAGTCTCTGTGTTGTGCTGAGAATAGGCGTTATATAACTTCCCACCAGATGTGTCTTGACCTGCTATTCAACTTGTTCTCATAATCTGTCTGCTGTGTGTATCTTTAACCGACCACGCCCCTGTTTGATGGTAATCCAGCCACGGAAATCGACAACTGTAGGATTTCCAGCATACTAGATACATGGTGTGGGACAGGTTGTGTACCCAGTGACTGTTTATACTGAAGGATTGGTGGTGTGTGGAACACATGTTCCTATAAATATAGCATTTTAAATTTAGATTCTTGAATGGAAACATGCTTTATAACGATGCTTCGGTTAGTTGGCGGCGTAACGCAGTGAAAAGGCAGGAAACAGGAAAAGATACACCGATAACAAATTTCGGTCCTCTTTTCGCCCAAAATGTTCGCTGTGGTGCCCAGTATTTTCTGCATTGTTGATCTAAAGTTCTGTATTCATGAGGTCTTCGCTGTTCTGGGCCCTTACGCATTGCCTGTTGGTAGTTTACCGACGTTTCCGATAGCCTTTCGGTCACATTTAAGGGCCAAACAATGCAAGAGTGTGTAACAACCCAGAAGAGCGAAGACCTCGTCTACACCGCGGCGAAAGCCTGAAATCTCTGTATTCGTGCCCGAGCAGATTTAAAATTCGCCATTTCCAGTTTCGAGTATGTTACGAAGATCACAGCTTCTATTTTTGTGTTCGAAACTACGTTCGAACCTCCTTTGTAACGACACCGGTTTATGCGACACCTCATTTAGAGCGTCAGATGGTCTGAGGTACTTTTTGTCTTCAGAGACGCGTTTTTTTTTGCCATGCTTAATACGACATACCTAAGGGCACATACATCGTATATAACATAATTTCCACACATCCGTTATCACAGAATTTACGAAGAACCAGAGGTTTCTGAGAGTCCAACCCTTCTCCTTTGCCCATTCTGCCTGACCAGTGCCAGCATTAATGGTTCTTCACTTCGTGGTAAAGTTGCCATCCCGTTTTTGACCCTTGCACTTAACAGCGGACTAGTAAATCACAGTAAATTACAGCGTAAAAAATTAAGCGTGTCTTGGAATGTTTTCCTGCACTTTTATAGTAATATCGCACTCCTTGGTTAAAACGACACTCGTTTATGACGATCGCACTCCTTGGTTAAAACGACACTCGTTTATGACGACACAAATTATTCAATCCCTTTCACGATCTCATGACCGAGTTCGACCGTACTTCATTTCCGTTACGTATGGTACCGTGATTGGCGAAATTATTGAGTTGAAATGTGATGACCGCCAGTCTGCGTGTGCGTTACAGCTATTGCCTCAGTGATCAGTTGTTAAAACATCGCTCCGATGCTGAGTGATGCTTTGCCCACGTGCTTCAGTCTAAGTAAACGTCAGGGGGCGTTGAATTTTACGACGCATCGTGTTCGTGGTTTATTTCCTGGCACTTATATTAGTGTAGAATCGAACAGTGGAGTCATTGGTGCATAATAGATAGGAAAGGATGTAGGGAGAAGCGATCGTGACATGATTGGAAATATATCACGACATTGTTTGGAGGGACTGAAGAAAATCACGGAGAACTTACATCCGATTTCCGGATCAAGATCTGAATCCGGGACCTCTCGAGTACGAAGTACCCACTGAACAACGAATTTTCCCGAGTTCATTAAAAATGGTGTCATGTTTAAAATAGCCGACAAACAACGACGTTACTATTTTTTTTTTTTCGATTTATACCCAAACTGCAGTTTAGAACAATTTTGTAAGGCGCTCAAGATTTATGCGCGTTGGCGACTGGTTGTTGTAGTGTATAATAAAAGACTATTGTACTAGGTCTACAGGTTGTGTTTGGTCGGATAATTAGCACCTGACTGGTAATTAGTTGCCCAGGTGTCGGAGAAAGCCTGATGCCCCCATCTACAGGGCCGGGCAGACCAAGAATAAACCGTCACCGCTGTGAGAAATCAACATTTCACACTGTTTTGAGGTTTCTGTACATGCGAGTGAGTCTGGCCACTCTCACGTCTCCTTGACTAATCATTCTGCCTGTATTGCCACTCGTTACACTTCATAGGGTTGTTTGTGTAATGTTTCATAATCAGGGAGTTAACAAATGAGATATCACGTGGCTCGATTAGAATTGTAACGTGTGCAGATATCAGAATCAGAATTAGGGGAAGGACACAAAGGGACTCGTCGCATGTACCGTACCGCAGTCCATAACACGCTTGTGGAGTGGTTGGTGTTGTGGGGGTTGAAGAGGATCCGCTGTTACTGTGCTATGTTAGGGTTGAAGGAGGCAGTAGGTCGGTACAACTACTATGGTTGCCAGGAAAATAGAAGTGAGGTGCACGTTCGGTAGGTCTAGGCATGCAGAAAGGCTGCCTAGTGCCAGTCGTGGCCTTTTCCAGGGTCCCATTATACAGAGTAGTGTCTTCCAATATGAAGCAATATGGTAACATGTTTCGGTATTTATGTGCCTTCATCAAACCGACACATACAAAAACATACATACATGGTACATACGAGGCGAAGTACATTTCTCGTCCACCGCTGGAGGACACTGGAAGAACCGAACGCGAAATTATTACTGGCTTCTTAAAATACGTAGGTTGTACTTGCTGCAGCATTGAAATTGTTCAAGAACGGACTTACCATCATGCAGCAGAAGCTGTTCGTTATTTACCAAAGTGATGCGACACGGTGATACAGCTGGTGGATCATGAGGGCCAAACCCCTTATTTTGGGCTGGTTCGAGGGCCGCATGTGGAAAAATAACATTTGGTGGTATACCTCACCGCCCAAATTACTGTGAAACTTTTATAGTGTGTGTGTACATACATAAACGCACGCACGCACACACGGTCTCGCGCGCACGCACACACACACACAATTCAGAAACGTGGTCGCAAAATACGACCTGGCGTGCCGCCTATTGCAGACCAGGTAATGAATAAATCGCTTTATGCATTAAATCACAACGAAGGGACGTAGCCCTATGTCGTCCGTCGGAACGGGACAGGAAGAAACGGGGTATATCTAACTATTAAAGCTGTACACGTGTATGTCATGAAAGCACATGTTCGAGTGGAGGTTTAGATCCAGTTATCCTTCCCCTCGGCACTAGATGAAGGAACGTGGCCATCTTTATTTCCTGGCCGCTTTGTCCCCGCGAGAAAGCCTTCGGTATGTGTTGACTAGGAGGCTCGGTGGGTCCCAGAGCCGGTCTGAACGGCCCTCCATCTCGCAGTGGAGTCACTATGCCGACAACGTTGCCCCGGTTCCAAATGATATTTGGTATATTCTGAATGAAGACATCATGATGTGCTTTTAATTCAATTAACGTTACACAGTATACGTCAGCACAATCTTTTTTATTCTTAAGCAAGGCTACATGTTTCGACTAAAAGTTAGTCATCTTCAGGCCCTTGCAAAATTTTCGTTACCAGATGCTCTGCTTTTAATATTTTAATGTTTAGACACAATCTGTAAATAACACACTTTCTAAACAAAACCTTTTTAGAAAGTTTTAACTAGATGCATTCCACAATTGTAAACACTATGGGATCCCAAATTGGGCAAAGCATCTGGTAACGAAAATGTTGTAAGGGCCTGAAGATGACTAACTTTTAGTCGAAACATGTAGCCTTGCTGAAGAATAAAAAAGATTGTGCTGACATATACTGTGGAACGTTAATTGATGTTTGGTATGTACAAAGACAATAGTTCAGGTCTCTGCCGTGTGATTAGGTGCGGCAGAGTGCTGGCTACAGCACTGTTTTAGTCATGCGACTGTAACCACATTCAGTCCGTCATCAAGTAAGATGATTGTATAGTTGCGTCGCGTTCCGGACGTCTGCATGTGACTGCTTGTTTCATGTTTCTGTGTCGTTTTCTGAAAACAGAATAATGTAACAATGCAACAACCGTATGGTGGACTGCGTCATCTCGTAGTCCGTCTTGCGACAGCTTCTTAGCCTCTTCCAAAACGAGGTCTCCAGACAGTGCAATCAAATGCTTCCTCTTTCAATTTCCATTGCCTTTGCTCTTTTCCGTAGGGTCATGGAATAGCGGCTTACGTTTCCTTCCTCGTCTTCCCGTACTTTTTATCTTTCCTTCCGTAACACATTTTAGAAGGCAGTTTCTGTGTAAGATGTGACCAATGAAGTTAGTCGTCTCTTTTTTTCTTGTATGTAGGATGTCCCGTTCCCCTTTGACTCCGTGTAATACTTCGTCACTTTTGTTACTATCGGTCCAGACGAGCTCCTTCTTTCTTCAGCAGCACATTTCATAACTTTCAAGGTATATCCGATCGTCTTCCCCAAGTGCCCAAGTGTCAGCCCCATACGAAACTTTGCTCCAAGTGTAGCACTTAACTAGTTCGTTGATCATTACGGCTGTAAATTCATCGTTCCTGATTGCAATCCGTTGTTACCGCACGTACCGTTAAACTGCAGCAACTAGCAGTAACAACATGGCTAATTTGTGTACCTCATCCGCCTGATGACGTTTTGTTGTCGCTGCTGCATGTAGCGTCCGAAAATAAAGTGACTCTGTGACCATCGGCTGTGAGTTTTTCATGTTCATTCACGGTCCATTGCCTGGCAACATCGTAGGGGCGTGTAAACGATTAATTTTACCGAATCGATTAACACGGTTCACGTAGACGACGTATTCAAAAGAGCGTTTCAGAGATTCATTTGATTCATTGACTGTGACGTATGATTGATAATCTTCAGCCTGATTCATCGTACTTTGTTGGCTTGAACGATCCAGTGATTCGTTTAGCGAGCAATTCACAAGGCCGACACAACGTCTGGCCTGATGTGGCGCTGACTATCGCATGTCATAGCCATTAACAGTTTCACAGCGTTGTGGACGTTTCCAGGTGTCTACGCGTGTTACTTTCAAATTGCTGCTTATAAGATCTGTCTTATTCAGGTTCCATATTCTAATTTTTTGCTGTTATGTTATTTTTTTTTATTAATGTAAGACACTAGAATCTTCCAGGCTGTTATGTTGTGGTGTGTGAATTTGGATGTGAACGATTTTCGTGGCCTCATTGACTGCAGGTGAGTGGCCCAATCAGCTACCCAGTTTGCCTGGAGTGAGTCGATCCTCTTGTTTCTAACTATCTGATGATTCATGTTTTTTTTGCAGTTAAAAATTGTTGCAAAATAAATTCGAGGCCTGTATTTTATTTAACAGTAATTATTCTTCTTGTGTATACTTTTGTTCGACACCGGCAGACTTTTCTGGACAGTTCGAGAAGAATGGTGAATAGGCAGTGTTAAAATTGTCTATAAGGATTTAATTTTTGGAATATTTAACGGGAACTA
>Ga0123354_10019624_pt1 | contig 10615 bp, 4 predicted proteins | sample TergutLab28metaG_2_FD_97872 | JGI IMG/M metagenome (GOLD analysis project Ga0123354, IMG submission 97872) | Labiotermes labralis P4 segment gut microbial communities from Petit-Saut dam, French Guiana - Lab288 P4 | ecosystem: Host-associated > Arthropoda: Insects > Digestive system > Gut ...
ACAAACCATTTTTGTAAATCTATTAACAATTAGACTTGTTAATTAAATCGATTTTTATAGACACTGTATGTTTTGTAGGATCATTGGGTAATGAGGAAGGAATGAATGTAGCTAATGAAAGTGTTTAACACACTGCTTAATTTCTGAGTCAGTCGTTCCGCAAGGACACATGAGTCAGAACTCGCACGCTAATGTAACATTTCGTAATTTACATTTATAGTGATATGCAGCGTATGTAAAGCAAAATAAATATCCTTTGGCATACTTAATAATGTTTGGTTACGATCTTGAATTATGAAAATACAAAAGAATGATATTAGCAGCCATGCAGGTGATGATTTTGGTAGTGTAACATTCACTACAAACACAAAGCCGTCTTCAGTAAAGGTATAATGCAACTGTTTAATGTTCATTTACTGTTCACAGTCAGCCCGACATGCTTCGAATCCTTTTCGAACCCACATACAGGAGTTACGTAGAAGCAAAGAAAATTATTTATTACACTCTATGCTTTTGATAGTCAACCAAAGCAAATCTGTGACGATTATCATTTACTATTCACATTCTACCTGACATTTCAAATTCCGTCTGGGTTTATGCTCAGAGGTTATGTGGAAACAAACAAAAGTATTGATTGTTGCAGTTGCTGTTGGGTGCAATAGTAGAACAGTTATTTGCTGTGCACAGATAATACTGTTTGAATTGGACTGTTGCTGAAGACAGCCTTGTGTTTGGGATCTGCAACAGAAACGTTGATTCTAAATCTACTGTTTATGTGATTTATTTTAATGGAAACTACATAAAGAGAGAAAGGGATGATATGACACATGCGATCTGTATTCTTCTGCAGGAGACGGAGAAATAAAATGTAGCATGATGTGACGTAATTATATATCAGTTACAGTGTCAGAATGCCACCTGTAGTTAGGCTGAAAAGAGTGTCTTATGCGTGCACAATTTATTTTAAAGTAGAAACTGAATCGTGAGCATTTATGATGATTAGTAACGATTACATTATGGAGACTAACAGTAATATTGACAGACACAGTGACTGTGTGTACTCACAAGTCTACAGCTGTATCATACTGTAGAGACTAACAGAAATGTTGATAGACACGATGATTCTGCAACTGCACAAACTATTATACTCTATAGACTGGACAGATTAAGAGTAATGTTGACAAACACGACGTCCGTACATATGCAAGGGTATATCCCTGTTTTATTCTGTAGAGATTTTAAGGGTGATATTGACAAACATTCTGACTGCATGTGCACAATATACTCCCGTACTGGACTGTAGTGATTAACGGTAATATTGGTAAACAGCATGATTCTGCATATGCACAGGTACATCTCTGTTTAATACTGTATAGATTAACATTATTTTATTACCTGTATCAGAACTATTTGTAACTGAATGAGTATAATATTTTGTTTGTTATCACAATGTCTACAACATACTTGCGGTAAAATGGCAGAAGCGAACGTGACCGATGTTTTGCCTTATTGTGGGCTGATTTTTTCTTTGTAACCGCATTTAAATTTTGCTTGGTAAGAAAGTAGGTGGTTATTTGTTTGCTTATTCAAAAAAAAAAACTTACGGTGAAGTCTAGAGCTGTGACGTAACTGTCGATGCCTTCTTATTGTCTTGGACATTACGTTTCAAGTAGCTGCAAAACACACATAAGGTAATAGTCGGGCAGAAGACAAGAAAACATATTTACAGATACTCTTATAGTGTACCCAGGGTTCGTCAGGAGTTGTCGGAAGGCTACTTCAGTCACTTAAGTTGTCGGAAGGCTACTTCAGTCACTTAAGTTGTCGGAAGGCTACTTCAGTCACTTAAGTTGTCGGAAGGATACTTCAGTCACTTAAGTTGTCGAAAGGTTACTTCAGTCACTTAAGTTGTCGGAAGGCTACTTCAGTCACTTAAGTTGTCGGAAGGCTACTTCAGTCACTTAAGTTGTCGAAAGGTTACTTCAGTCACTTAAGTTGTCGGAAGGCTACTTCAGTCACTTAAGTTGTCGGAAGGCTACGTCAGTCACTTAAGTTGTCGGAAGGCTACTTCAGTCACTTAAGTTGTCGGAAGGCTACTTCAGTCACTTAAGTTGTCGGAAGGTTACTTCAGTCACTTAAGTTGTCGGAAGGCTACTTCAGTCACTTAAGTTGTCGGAAGGCTACTTCAGTCACTTAAGTTGTCGGAAGGCTACTTCAGTCACTTAAGTTGTCGGAAGACTACTTCAATCTCTAAGTTTAATGATCCTGAGAATATAGTACACCACGCTCAAAGAAAGAAATAAAGAAACAAAAGATAAAGAAACAAACAAACCAGAACTATTTATAATTGTACACAATAAAATGTACTCACATTATACCGCATTTAATCTAAATCGGCCTCATATTTCCTGTCTTATTGGCGGTCTGACGGAGGACATGAAATTAATTGGTTCTATTCGAATTTTTATTCGAGAGCAATGAAGTAATTTTTAATTTTCCTTAATTTGGTATTATGTTTTAAAATGCGAGTTGCCGAAGTGCGGGGGCGACAGGTACCCGATAACCTTAGCGCCTGTGCGCTTTATGGTAGTAAATATGGGTTGCTTCTTTTCAAAGTGCCAATACCCTTTCAGTTGGCTTCCCCCATCTCATTCTTGATCAGTATCCTGCAGTTTCTTATTGTTCAGTGCTGTCTGTTATAAGTCGCATTCGTAAGTGAATTTGGTACCCTTAACACCAGTTTTTGGACGGTGGGTCACGCACGCACTCGATAAAGCGACTTTGAAGAGACTAAGAGCCTTATTACACTAATGAATGCAGAAACCGACCTAGTAATGTCATTGTGAAATCTGTTTAACCCTCAGCCATTAAGCACGATGTTTATTCGAATTACAGGGCTGGATAATTTAATGTTTTAGAGTAAGTGTACAAGACAGAAACAAAGTTTCTTGAAAATGAAAAATAAGGAGTGTGTTAGTGCACAAGTACAAATTATGAGGGATGCTGTATAATTAAGGCGGCCTGCTGTACTCTGAGACTGTTGTCAAAATGTTCAGCAGGCACATCTTTATGTATTTTATTTTCCCAAACATTGTTTTGTGTTTAGAAAGGTGCAATAATATTGTGAACGAAAATAGTTCACCGGCAGGTTTTAGTTTGGATTCTGAGAACAAACACGTTGGGAATGCGACAGAAAATGATTAATATTTTGACGTTTTGCTGACCGTGCATCTCAGTATATTTATCTCAGTATTTAACCAAATTTATGCACAAAATTTGTTTCACAATAAGTTTTATTACATGCCTCTACATGTTTCGAGCACATGTGCTCATCATCAGGAGGTCAAAATTGCCTCTGGTATCATCACACCTATATGTGTGATGATACCAGAGGCTGTGTTATGCAATTTTGACCTCCTGATGATGAGCACATGTGCTCGAAACGTGTAGAGGCATGAAATAAAACGTATTGTGAAACAAATTTTGTGCATCAAGTTGGTTAAATACTGAGATAAAAGATTAATTATTTGTTTACATGAACGTACCACAAAAACCATAGGAAACAACTAATAACTGAAGATTCAGATCCTGTGGGACGTTACGCTTTGTCGACAAGTAAGCATTTATGGGCGTCTTGAAAAATCACAGTGGCTTCATCCGCTGTTCAGGGACAGACGGTACAAGCAATTCAAGTCTACTTACTACTCGACCTGAATCTTCAGCAGCACTTCAAGACTAGCTGTCCACAACAGGCATCTGGACTCTAAGTGCTTGTGACGTGGTGAAATCTGAATCCAGCCAGAAAATTTATACACTATATAAAATTTAGAGAACTTTCAAATCAATTACTATTGCCTTAATTGCTATTATAATAAGAAAAACTCCAGATAGTCGGATGATTTACATTAAAATATAATCGGTTTTTAAGTATCAACATAATGCTTTTATAATCTAGATTCGGCTTAGTCTGAGAATCTCACATATTACTAATTTCCGAGAAATTGCTTGCATGGCTCTATCTAAAACTCATACACTCCTATTCTACTATTCGAAACATGTTGCCTAAAAACTCACATTGTTTAACTTCAGTGATTTTAATATACAGCCACATCCAACTGCCTCTATATATATATATATATATATTTAAGGGTAAAGCAGTCCCATTACAAGCCTGGTCAGGCCCAGAGGGTTCCAGGAAGTTAAGTTCCCAGATTTCGTGACAACGGCACAGGATGGTGGTAGGTTGTCAGCCTTAGCACCGGCCGCCTTTACCCCCAGGAAATACTCCTAGTACTCATTTCTGTTAGAAGCTGATTCGACCCCAGGGCCATAGTGCGATCGGAGGGATTTTGTGTCAATGAAAAATCCACTGACACCAGCTGGGATCGAACCAGCGACCTTCCGATTTGTAGCACAGCACCTTAACCACTGTGCTACCGCGGTCATATATATATATATATGACTTTTATTCTAATTAAAATGTTTACTGTTTGCATTCACGCTAGAATCATAACATTGTGAAATTTGAGATCTCAAGCTAAAAAAACATGTAGCTGTAGATTCCAGTTTTTACGTACGGCCTGACGATAGCCGAAGCATGTAGCTGTTTTTAAAACTATTACACATAAACTGCATGTTGTTTCTGACGGAATAGATGTTGGGTTTATTCCAATACTTTTATTATATTTTATTTATATTTCTGCTATTTTCTATACATGCCCGGGCGGTAATAATAATTGTAAATATCAATAAAGAGAAACGCGTGAAGGTGGCGCTTCCTAACTCAAATGTATGAAATTTCATGTGCTTAGTTCATATTGTACTTGATACAGAAACATGACGACGTGGAGAGATGAAATTCTGCTGAATGACTTGAAGTTTATTGGCGTCGGTACCAGTAATTGAATTTCACACAACAGAGGCATATGTTAACCTAGATTGAACTAAAGTAAAATAGAGCATCAGGAAGTATCCAGAGATGAAAAGGAAAACGGTCAGTCCGAATTAAACCCAACCGTCCAATGACCTTGAAAATATATGACACACATGATGATGAAAATGCGTTTGGAATCAGTAAGAACTTCGCAGTCTTTGATGAAGTATAATACGATATTAACATGTTTAAAGAAACCCCCAGAAAAGTAATTTTTCTGGAGCAGAACTCTTGTTTTATAGTTAGGGGTTCTGCATTTGACGACGACGACGACGGTGTTAATTATGTTGATGATGGTGTTAATTATGCTGATGATGGTGTTAATTATGCTGATGATGGTGATAATAAAAATAATAGCAATAATAACAACAAACTCTTACTAACGTATACACGGTCAGCAGCAATCAAAGCGGTACTAACCCCAAAGAAAGCTTACAGCCATGTATAATTATCTACCTACGTAGTACTTAGCTACGAGTATTTAAGTGATTGGTTTGCTTGAGCAATATTCCACTAATTAAATTCACAGTAGTTACATGAAATAGTATCGTCAATTACACTTATTTCTTGTAAACAGAATTTTGTATTGTATGTACTTTTTTCTAATCTACTATCCACTAGACTCAGCACCGACTTTATACCTTATTTTCAGCGACTTCAACGAAGAAACTCAATAGAAACCCTTTGCTAAATGACATTCACAGTATAAGTAATACCTCACAATGTGGGTAATGCAAGAACTCCTTGTGTAAGGTTTGCTCAATATGTTAATTTTGTGTTCCTTTCAGAGCTTTCTCGTGCCGTCTCTGTGCGTGTTAGGCATGTATATCTATATACAACACAGGTAAAATATTTATCAAGCAGTGAACTCCAGAATTAGAATGGAACAAGACCGAAAGATTGTGACGCTGCTTTTACTGGCGTTATTCGAACTTCCGGCTGTTGGAGTCCCAGAAATTTGGCTACAGCTCGACAAAAGTTACAGTTTTTATGGAAATTATAGGTGGTGGTTATGGGCAATCAAAATTGTTTAATTGGGAAAACAAACAACAGAACTTCGACAAACCGAAGCATTGTTACAGTAAAAATTATTAACAGTGGTCATATCAGGTCCTTCAGTTCATCTCGCCCTTCTTGTGCATGAGGTGATGCTGATGGTGGCTGGTCTCGTTTGCTTACGAATAATGCATCCGCTTGAGGACGGTGTTGTAGCCGTACACGGTATTGGCCATCTGGAAACATGAACTGTTGTAATATGAAAGGAACTTTTGTGTAACTGAAAGTCGTGATGAACACAGCGGAAGAATATCGTTAAAAATTACTTGTTCTAATGTACAGTGAGTGTTCTGTTTTTCCATCAGGCAGATTTATGATCTATGAAACAGTGCTGATCTAAACTACTGCAGTGCATACGTAATATTAATATATGTTCTTCATTGGATGCAATGTGTCTTCATGTTTCGCTCCTTCGAGCATCTTCAGGGAAACATGTAAAAAGTTTGTATTACCGATGGTTATTGCAGTTTATAAGTAGGGGAAACCCTGTGGAAGGTAGTCACCTTAAGGAAGAAGTGGCCGCTCTTAAGGCATTATATTTCTGGGTGGTCCAAATTGTTTGGAAGTGAAGTTAATATTTTCTTGTCAGTATTAATTTTTAGAAGACTTTCTGCAGCTTAGTGCTTCAAATGGGTAGATTTCACTCTCATGCATTTCGACCACTTTATCCCAGGGTATTTAAAAAATGTAAAATAAAAAGGTAAAACAATCTTGTAGAGGTCTGAAGAGGCCCTGAGATTTCCAAGACGGTGAGGCTCGCAGACTTCATGAGAATCGGCACAGGAAAGTGGTAAGGTTGTCAACCGAACGTACCGGTCACCTTTATCCCCCGTGAAATAATCCTGGTACTCATTTCTGTTACAGACTGAGTCGACCCCAGGACCATAGTGCGACCGGAAGGATTATATCAATAAAAAATTCCAGAGACACCATCGGGAACCGGCTTGGAACACAGCGTCTCTACCAATTGCGCCACCAGGTGCCCCAGTTCAAAGTGTAGCCCAACATAAACGAACTGAAACGTATATGAGAACGCATTTATTTCTTGCAAGTTATGCGACATGTAGTAGGTACATCTTTGTTCTAACTTTTGAGGGAAATTTATTATCTACTTAAGCCCATTCACTCACAATCAACTCATACATTATCATTACGTGTGACAGTGGCTCATGCAAGTCTTTGCGAATTAACTTTGCCCTCTAATACCAAGGAACCTCTCTTAATCCCGATGTAAGTAACACACAGAACATATTTACCATTCCGTACTACCCTGTGCCTTATGCAACTGTCCTCACAGAAAAGCATTCCGCATTTCTTCACTACCCGTTGCATCCTCAGCGTCGACGCTCTTATTCGTCTTCTGCCAGTTTTCATCAGACACTTTTCTTTCGATTTAATTCGGAGGAGGGAGAAGTAGATTTTCTTCTTGTTCTTGCTCTTCTTCTTAATGTTTGTTTCACATATGGGCTAATTATTAAAACTGCGAAAGTATTCTCTTTTGTTCTGCATACGCACCCGATTTCGCTGATTTCTTAGGACGGTGCGCCGTGTTTGCTAGGCTGGGTGGGGCTGTCGATTGGTACAGGCCTTGCTTCAAGTTCGAAGAATGCTGATGGTGCTTGTGGTCGCGTTTCTAAGCCACCGTGGAAGGCGACTTGTACGGGGGAATGTGATTGGCTATCAGGCTTGAAAGAAGAAAAATTTGTTTTTAGAATACATGCGGATCGAACAGACAAATTCCACATTTCCTGAAACTGTTAATTGCTGTTGATAGGGTAAATTGTATGACAAATGCCTTTCCACGTACTTAGAATGGTAATTTGAAACTAGGTTGCTGCCCTGCCAGCACTGTGACACAGGAACCTCCATAGAATCTCTAGTACTGTCTCCTATCCTTCTCTTTAGAGTCGTTCTCGGAATTCCGAACAACTTACTCGCTGTCTTGCTGTCCATTTCACTGCTTCGTAGAGCTGAAAGAACCTACCGGCCTTTAATTGGAGTCAGTTCTTTTTGTGTAGATTTCTGCGGTGAAATTTAAGGAACTGTGTAAATTTCCGGAACAAATAAACAAGAAACCCCCGACCCTTATATTTAAAGTGGCCTGGGTGAAGTGGCCTATGCTTGGGATCAGTTTGCCCCGTTTGCGTATAAATTATTTTGTATCACGGTGAAATTTAGTTTACAGCAGCATCTCAGGTTTGGGTTCTTCAACCACCATAATTTTTAAATATATTTATGATAAATGTCGTATTTGAAGGTACACAGTACACAGTACACAGTACACAAGGGCAGCTTACCTTACGTCAGATTTTGGAAACAGGAATTTTCTAGGGTAACGGCAAGAATTGTCACGCCTACCTGCTTCCAAATGAATGCTCAGTCCATTAGGAAGTGTAGAAAATCAAGTCGCCATATCTGCACCAACAAGAAATCTTGAGTGGGAGACAATTTAAATGAATTCTTCCTCTACTTAACAGTCTACCAGTTTTGTATCAAACAATAATGAGATTTTATGTATTACAACAAATGAAATTATCTTATTACATCCTTCAATAATTTTTGTAAAAATGAGAACGTGTTTTGCTTGATTCTGTTATGTAACTCTGTTGGTACTAAGCGAATTACAAAATGTGCTAAGTTGATAACAGCCCTACGTCCCTGATTAATATTAATTTTTTGACAAATTTGATATTTATTTCTTTGTACATCAGTCCAGTATATTGTATCATGTGTACGTCTTTATATCGTCCTTTCTTCTATAATTGACGTATGTCCAGGTAGACCACTATTTTATAGTTGTAATCTAATATCTCTATATGTACTTATCTTTACAAAGAACGTAACAGAGTAGAGGTTTCTGTTATCTTTATACTACGGTACATATCAATTCTTGAATACGGCAGTGTTGGCCGTAGACTGTATCTGTGTCCATTGTTTCTGGAAAAGGATAATGGGATTAGTTATTTTTATTTTGTTATTTGTCTTCTTATTTCTTGTAACAGTTTGGGTCGCTTTACGCACCGGCTGGACTCGAATCTAGAGCGTCCGATTCTTTCAAGTTTACTATAAATTAAACCAACAAATGCACACACTTGTATTATATTTACAATAACACTATAAATACCACTAACTCCTATATGTTTCGGGCCTTACTGGCCCATCATCAGAGAGTACAGAAATTGTATAATGCGATTGCTTGAAATATTGGTCTCTTGCAAGTAGAACTGCTGGATGTTTTTCAGTGCAGAAACAGGAGACCAATATATCGATCAGTAGTTTTATAAAAGTATTATACACTCTGATGATGACCAGTAAGTTCGAAACATGTAGGAGTGAGTGGTTCTTATCGTATTATTGTAAATATAATACAGTTGTGTGCATTGTTTTGTTGAAATTATCGTAACTGAATGGAAAACGTGAAATTTTTCCCCGTTTATTTTCCCGTGACGTACATGGCAGTATGTGAAAAAGAAGCTTGCGTAGATCTCCATTCGTAATTTAGTGAGGTGAGATAAAATAAAGTTACAGCTCTCGCTGTGATCAGTGAAGCACCATACCATGAATGCATTTCGGGCAGCAGCTAGAAGGAGGTGTATGCTGAATTTTACATAATGGCTGCTTTGTCTCAGGAAAGAGTCTTGATACTCGATGAAAAGAAAGGTGATTGAGCGCCATGAAGCGTCTGGACGCGTATAGCAAGAGGAAAGTCTGTCACACGTTTTGGAAATTGAACCATAATTCCTCTAATGTGTATCCCATAGCCTAGTCACTATATCTACTGAGCTACCTGTCCCTTCAAGTTAAATAAATAATGTGAGTGCACGTTTCTTAACGTTAGTCTATCAGAATGTCTAAATGGAAGCAGCTGGTTAACTTGAATCTACCAATATTCAATACCACTGAAAATTAAGACGGTGTATACCTTACATCAGAGAAGGTTTCCAATAACACAACGAAAACACTTCCGGCGTTGAACTGGACAGGATTCTTGGCTCGCATGATGAGGAAGAATAATGTTCGTTTGAAACGTGGCGTCTTGATATACAAGCAGCAGCGGCAGGAAGCTTAATGAACGCGCAGGTACTGTGCGGTAACAGCACTGTTGTTAGGTATGTACTGCACAGTGTGGCAGATTGGTAGTCGCAAAACACGGTAAACTTAACATTCGGCATCTACGAGACAACATTGTTGCCTGATACGGCAGTTCTCCAGTTATTAGAATGTCGTGCATATTGTGTACCTTAGTTGTGACCAGCAATCTCTTGAAAGGACCGAACCATTTGATTTGTCATTTTACATCTTGTTCTGCTTTCCCTGCTAAACTGTCTCTTCGATTTTTAGATGCGTTCACAAAATTGCGTAAAGGAACTATTAGCTCCGTCATGTATGTCTCTCTTTCTTTTCGTCCGCAAGGGACAAATCGGTTTTCATGGGACGGATTTTTCACGAAATCCGATATTTGAGTATTTTTCGAAAGTAAGTCGAGAAAATTCAAGTTTGAACAAAAGTTGACAAGAGTAAAGTTCGCTTTACATGAAGACCCATGTAAATTTGTGATTATGTCTGGTTCAACACTTCTTAGAATAAAAATTGTCTTCAGGCAGATTTGTAAAGAAAATCAAAACA
>Ga0123354_10019625_pt1 | contig 10615 bp, 9 predicted proteins | sample TergutLab28metaG_2_FD_97872 | JGI IMG/M metagenome (GOLD analysis project Ga0123354, IMG submission 97872) | Labiotermes labralis P4 segment gut microbial communities from Petit-Saut dam, French Guiana - Lab288 P4 | ecosystem: Host-associated > Arthropoda: Insects > Digestive system > Gut ...
ACCGCATTCTCATTTGAGGCAAAGCCTATGCTGGTGAAATGCATGCATAAACTTAATGCAGGAGCATTTGTCTGAAGACCCAACAAGTAAGAATTACTGGTATTTTATTTGGGACAATATCATGACATTATGACTAAAGAACACAAAAATAGACAAATCATTAACATATGCATAAGAAACTTGGACACTAACAAAGAGGGATACAAAGCAATTGAACATTTTTGAGAGTAAAGTGTATACAAGAATTTTAGGCCCAGTATATGACAATGAAAAAGAAAATTGGAGGATATTAATCAATAAAGAAATGTACGCAAGTGTTGAAAAACCTACTATAATAGAGACAATAAGGTTAAATAGATTATGTTGGTTTGGGCATGTACAAAAAAAGGGAAGAAAATATAATTCCCAAAAGGGTATTATACATGAATTTGGGAACAACAAGACCGAAAGGTAAACCAAGAAATAGATGGCAAGATGAGGTGAGAGAGGATTGAAGAATAGTTGGTGGAGAAGGGTGGCAGGAAAAAGTACATAACAGAGAGGAATGGAAGAATCTCCTGAGAACGGTAAGGAATCATCACATTCTACACATGCCAATGGAATGAATGAATAAGACATATTTCATAACCACACAAAACAACTGTCATACCTACTGACATATATTTTTCATTTCAGTGTTTTGGAAAGCAGACAGGATAAAAGCTTTGACCTGGACAGTACTTCCAACATATATTCTACCCCCAAGTTTAAACGCAAACTTCATTTGTAACTGCTACTGCTGCTCCCAGCAACATTATATGCACCTTCAAATTCTTTATTATGTACAGTTAATCCATTCTTACTCAGCCAAATGTAATCACCTGAGATTACACCTAGCCCCTGTTTCAAACCCTATCTTCTTTCCTGAAAAATGGGTACAAATTAAAAAATGACATTCCAATCAGAATCAAGGGGTTAGCATAACACAATGCAGCCAGCCCAAAGGGCATTAACCCTTTAAACACCCAGGTAAATACCATCTACCATTTGCCGGCATAATTAACAGCTCACCATATTCTCCACGCTAGCAGGATAAGGGTTAAAATGAAAATTATTTAGAGAGCACAAATTAATGAGTGATGGAAACTGGCAGGGGTAATTAAAAGCAACAATGTGTGAAAAAAGGGCTGGGTGTGTACGTACAACTTCTTCGGGTGAAACAGCATCAATCAGTAACTTATGACACAAGCAGCAGTGTCACGTGCTTGGCAAGCTATACCATACCGAATCACAATAACCTAACACAATGGTAACACATCTGATGGCCCACCACTTGCTCCCAGACTTCATAATAAACAGCTAAATGTCAGGGTGTTGAAGTACTATGGCAAAGGGGAGTAGTAGGCTCAACTTCATCCAGGCCTCAAGCCAACTGACAGCCTCATTCTGCCTTCAGATCACCTTCAGCTCATTCCTAAAGGTGACGATATCAATAATTATAAAGGTAAAAAATTAAGTGTAAGGAAATGACTTCAAGGCCACTCAAAAACTTATACTGGTCAGAGTGTGAACACCTAAGCTGCATCTAGGCCTCAGTAATGCTACCACACTAATAAGTCCAATCTAGAATCACAAATTTTGTATCTCTGAAGATTAAATAATATTAACTGCCCATTTCCATTTCTATTCACTTGCAAACAGGCTCCTCCACCAAACATCATCCAAGCTACAAGTCCTTTGTGTTTCACTACACTTGACTCGACACACAGCCCCTTATTACAGAATTTTCTTCATGCCCTTCACCTTAAGCTCTTTATTTTTAATTTACATTAGTTGTCACACTACACAATGCACAAACAGGTAATGAACTATGTGTTAGGTCTTGAAATATATTTCACAAGGTGGACAAAAACTACCAGCAAATACTTTCACGTAACCAGAATCACTATCTTGCATAAAATATATCTCCCACCCTTCTCTCTTGACTTCCTATCAACTTCAATGCTAAATAACGTAACAGTTGATACCATATCACAAAATAACCAGTCAGTAAATCAGTCATTCTACACAACAGAGAGTAATAAGTAGCATACACAAATGGTTAAACAAACTCTAAACAATTTACATTTATTTACAGCATGCATGCCTACAAAAAGGAAAAAAAACTACTTTTAATGCCACAACTAAGCAACACGCAATGCCATTAATATTACATATGTCTAGTTCCTGTTCACAGCAAATTAACCATGCTTTGAAACAGTGTATTGCCTCAGCTTTCAGCTAAACTTTCTTCCTAAGAAGAGTAAAGCAGGCCTACAAGACAATCGTCAGCATGTGTCCATTTCAATTTTTGAATAGCTGAACAATTTTCACACAATTTGGTATGATTGTTATGCCAATGAAAGACCACCCCATGCCATACTTTCAATTACCTATGTCCAGAAATATCAACATGTCAGACATAAAAGCTTTTGAAAACTGTCCAGTATAAATTTACTTCTGAAGGTGAAGTATGTTGAAGGGTTGTACCTTTCTTTTTTGACTTGTTCTTCATTTCAGTCACTACATACTCTCACCTACTAGAAGACACTCTGACAACTGCATGAAACATCATCTCTGCCCTTTCTCGCTTTGTCATAAAATGTAATCACACCTGTTCTGATGGGCCTAACAATTCTCTGTCACATTTCCACTGTAAGAACTATTCTTCCTACAGCACTGTGTCTTGCAACCAAGTACATTCTGGCTATCCTTCATGGTCAACTAAGCAAAGTTACCAACCAAGATGCAGTATCGACAGCTGTAGCAACAATTCCAAGCAACCACCTGCTCATTATGTTCTTCATATGAATGGCCATGACCACTACCTTATTAAGTTCTATTTTCTCCATATTTTATTCAAATAAACTAAACAAGAAAACAGTTTTAATGAAGTTGTGAGTATAACATGATATTATACCACTGTTGTTGGGTAATTTGTTACCAGTGTTTTGAAGGAGCAGAGTGCCTTCATCTCCAGGGGTCATTCAATACAAGAAGATTTCTCTTCCTGGACTGCACCACTCATACTTAAACTCAGCACTAGAGAGAAGTGAGTGATCAGCTTCATGTCCCATCAACTTTACCCCCAGCAAACAACCCCTTGGTACCTGTTCAAATAAGCACATCTACAGCATTATTCTGTTCGGCTTCACTGATAATAGCATCACAAGAAGAGAGCAAGTTCTTAGCCACCGGTAGTCCCCCTGTACCATACATCTTGGAATGCAATTAAATTTGACTCCATCACCAACATTCAGAAGGAGATCACATATCACCATAACATTTAATAATATCACAGTGCACACACAGTAACAGTGATGATAAACTTGTGGCCCACTCTCTCTTAATACACAAGAACATCTACATATTTTCAATTAGTAAAATAAAGAAAGTAACAAACATTTGGAGAGATTACATGAAGGTGATCTGTTGAGTCACAAACACAAAAACACACACACACACACACACAGAGCTCAAAGATGGTAAATTATATTTCAAGTTCAGTAGTGTTAGAAACCAAAAAAAAATCTGTGTGCATTAACAACAGTCATGGCATTCGTTTGAATAAAGTGCTGTGTCTTAGAATAGCCACAGTAAAGAGAAGGAAAGTTGCTGATGAAAACAATGCATTTTGAAGTAGGCCAACCGATGAGTATTTCTGCGGTCCATTTAAAGAGGCAGCAGTTTGCACCGTTTGTGATGAAAATACCTGTGTTTTAACATAATACTATTTAATAGACACTACAAAACAAAGGAGATCGGTCAAAAAGGGACAAAAGAAATAATCTTTAGAACTGCCTTGCTCAACACCAAAGTTTATTTGCAAGTTCAGTCTCACAATTGGAAACTACAGTACATGGTGATTATAGGGACGCTGAAATTTTTGCAGCAGAGATGACAAAATCGTTTAGTTACTGGGAAATAATTTTAAAAAATGCTTAGAAGCAGCTGAAGAGGTAGCATTTCCTCATGAAAAACACAGCATTTATAAAATTCATTTATCGAGATTCACTTTTGAGGAATCAAAGAACTCGCAAAGAGCGCAGAAAACTTACAAATGAAGACCACTAATTTTTTGTCACTTTCTGTGGCAATGCATGAAAACACAGACATGGTGACATAGCACAACTTGTTCTCATTCATTGAATCAACATAAAGTTCAACATAACCTAGGAATGAAGGCGTTCTACTGCTAAAGACAAGGAACAGAATAGGCAGAGATTTACAGAAATACATCAAGAAGGTGCTGCAAAGTCCAGATATCCCATTACATAAACCAGCTGGACTCCTGAAAGCATGGCTGGATGGATAGTGGCATGTATTCACACACATTTAAGATACAAAAGATCATGATTTTATAACGTGCCACTGTTTAACATACCAAGAAAAACTGCATATAAAATCCCTTACAATAACTAATGTCTTTATTTCTAACACTTGTTACTTTTACTAGGCCAAGAGGAATGAACAGTTTGCAATTTATGGATTTCCTGAGTGATATGGAGTCACAGTATGGTGCATTCTCTGCTATCAAGAAGCTCATTGGCCAAGTTGGAAGTTGCTAACTGCATGATTTCTGAGAATGAAGATGAAACCTTCTCCTCTACTTCATGATAAAGACTGAATGTGTGGCTTAGTGTTTCCAACGGTCATCAATCAACACATGAAGGAACTGCTACAAGGAGTGCATCAGTTTGTCAGTCACATATTGAACAAAGAACAGCAACTAACTGGAAGTTCTGACCATGAGAATTATATACAACTGTGATCAAACAATATGACAAGCATCCAAACTCTCAGCATGAAGACCCAACAGACGCAGATGCAGAAAGAAAGATGGAGAAGGAAGATAGATTGCAGCAAAGATGAAAATAAGATGGTACTCTTGCAAGAATTCTTAAATACAAATACCCTTCCTTTACCCTCAAGAACCTATGGCAATTTATTACTTAATTAAATACAAATACATCACCACTCCCACCTCAGCATCAGTACTGGGGGTAGACAAATAGTGGCAACATAACAGTGCGACTGTACTCACATGTTATTCAGAAACATGAACAAAAAAACAAGACAAGCAAACAGCAATCACGGGCATGAGGTTTTTGCAAAATTTAGTATGTTATACAAGATGTGATTCAATTACAAATACAAATATCTGAGACTGTATTTTTTATTTAAACGATACAGCTTTTAAACATAAATCTCAATACATATCATTCACATGTCAGGCTATAACCTTTCATAAATAAATTTCAGTCCCTGACAGAAATATCCAAACATCTCCATAAAAGACCTTTTGACAAGACGTACATTTCTAATCAAATTTCTCACTATTCTTTTGCCAAGTTCACCAAATCTGAAGACCCGAGACTCCTGGGATGTGATGCAATGTCACTGAATCAGTAGATCCTGATGATTCAAAGGATCACAGTGCCTTTATCTTCAGGGTCCAGCAGTCAAGTCACTCTTCCTGGGCTGCCTGACCATGAAGATAAAGGTACTACAATCCTCAAAGTATCAGGAACTACCTGCCCAACGACATACCGTCACATTCTAGATGACTGGGATTTTCAGCAACGCCAGTGAAAAAACCTCAATCTCACACTTCACCAAATCTGTACCAGATGTCACTAGCACATAGGTTACTATCAGCACAAAGCTTTACGTACATCAAACAGCAACTTATTGAGAACTTGTAATATAAAAATCATTGCCTTTAAAATTAAATTTCACCCATAAAAAGTTGCAATACAAATGAAAAGAAATGGGGTATATCTACCATTAAAACTGTAGAATCAGTAGACTGTACAAATTAATGGAACAGTTTAGAATCTGCCCAGGCCAGTAGCCTTCAAACTCCGCGTGACTAAATCCAAAACATGAACTTTTTGGGTTCAAAAATGAAGTAAAATTTTTTCAAAGATAAGTTTTTATTTTAAAAGATGAATTTACGCACATTTAAAAAAAATATATTAAATCTGATTTACAATGAAAAGAAACTCAGCTCTAATTATGCCAAAAGACAAGAAGCAAAAAAAAAAAAAATCAATTCAAAATTACTGAAGTTACATGAATATGGAAAATCAATATCAGTCTCAACACAACTATCTTAGACCATCTAAATTATGTTTACCAATATAATTATAAATGAAACACGCTTGCCAAACCCCTGAAAGTTGTCTGCAGAAACCCAAGGTTCAACAGACCACAGTTTTGTAGCCACACATTTTTGGTACATTTGTTAATCAAGTAAAACGATTGCTAGCCCTCAATTACGGGCAGTTCAACGCCATCACTCATAAACTTCACTGTAAATTTCCTTTCAAGAAAAATTTACTGAAAGGGAGGAAGAGATTGCTCCAGAGATCTTTGAATCTGAAACCCTGCGAACAACCGACAAAAGGAAATAAAATCTGTGTAACTGATCCCTGAAAGGCATGGGAAGAACGCAGTATACATAATGTAAAATACAATGAAGGGCAAGAGCCTAACACAAGCAAACCTTCAACCCAAGACAAAAATTAAACTAATAAAAGAACTTTATACACTGACCACAAGTTTTTGACCCTGGCTTTCAAGCAAGCTGGCTGTGTAAGCGAGATTACTCATAGTAAGGTCACCTACAGCACAGATTAATAGTTCTGGAGTGAAGTGACTGTTGGTCTCTAGAATATGATTTTTGAGTTTGAGTGAAAGGAGGAGGTCGCACAAATGGTAGTTGCTTAACTGGACAAGTGCAGACTTTTTACCTCTGATGCAAATAAATAAGTAAAAAATAAAGAGGAAAAACAGTACCAGGAAAAGTGGCTACAACACGTACAGAGAATGGACAAAAATAGGATACCAAAACAAGCACTAAAATATCAACCAAAAGGACGAAGGAACATAGGACGACCGAGGAAGAGATGGAGGGACCAACTTCATCTTCAGGATTAAGGGACAGGACACATGCCTAACCCTTCATGAACATGATGATGATGATCAAAATAGAGAGGACTCTAACCTATTCAATGAACCCCACCCACCCTTCTTAAGAAGTCTCACCTACCATACTAAGCAAGTCAGGGCATACAACATATGTAGGGTTATCGTCTACAGTTGGAATAACCCATGAAGAAGATAGTGGTGATGGAGGCAGAAGTGGTGGTGGTGGTGGTGGTGGTGGTGGTAGTGGTGGTGGTGGTAGTGGTGGTGGTGATGGTGTCTAGGAATAAAAATCATTGTACACGTACATGTAGCTAACACTGTAGAATTTCAATATTGTACAAATACAAGAGGTCATGATTAACATGCATGTAATAGAAATACAGCTAGTAGGTGAGAGGTTACTTATTACCCTTTATCAAATAAATGCAAAAATTTGAAGCAAAGAACACAATTCTATGTTAAAACACTTTATTACCGAACAGATCCACAAATATATAATTTGTAGATACAATTAGAATTATTATAAAATATTTAAAATATTTTATAATAATAGACTGTGCAGTACACACAGGCACCAGGGGCAAATATGCTGCCATAACACCGACTACATCCATATCAATGGACACAAAAAAAACCATTATTGTTATTTAAGCCAAGCACTGTATAGAGCTCCCTGATGATGAATCCCTTGTGATCCGAAACATGTTGGAGCAATTTTAAATATTTTATAATAATTCTAATTGTATCTACGAATTATATATTTGTGCATTTGTTGGATAATAAAGTGTTTTTATCATCATTGACGCACGGTACAAACATGAAGACAATTTTATGTGTAATACTTAACACCAACTTGCTGCACAATGTTTTTAGTTCATAATTATTGCTCTGACATGTTTCAGCCTCAGCTCTTGGTCATCCAAGCTCCCTAAAGATGGCCAAGAAGTGAAGCTAAAACATGTCAGAGCAATAATTAATAAATAACATTATGCAACAAGTTGGTATTAATTATTATATATGTAATATAGATGCACATAAAATGTACAATATTTAACACAGTTTTATGTTTAGTAAAAAGCTGTCTTGAATAATTAAGTGGTTTGTTAATAAGGAAATGTGATACTTAATCTTTTAGGGTAGGTGGTGTAATTTGCTCATTGCAAATTTTCATGCTCCATCAAATACTTTGAGGTAAATGACACCTTCTATGATGACTACAAAGAGGTATTCAAGAGACTTCACAATTACAGTAACACGCAAACAGTCTTTTGGTATTTCAACATTAAAATCAGACACAATATTTTCAAAACAACTATAGCAACAAAAGCTAACATGGAAACAGTAGCCTAATGATAATGGGGTGATAGACCTATGATTAGCACTTCGCAAATAAATTATTTTCTATCAATCAATCATGTGTCTATGACAAATTGGCACTTACTGTAGATAAAAAACATGCCATATACCACTTCCTTTAATTACCATGTCTTTTAAGTTCTTCAAATTAAATTAAACCTTGTTTGGTATGCTTCAGTTTCTAATACGAAGCAGATCAAAGATTTACACTAGAATTCTAGAATTAAACAAACCAAGTTAATAATGACTTAACATGTAGGCCTAACCTCATGTACATCTCTCTTTTCCAGATTGATTCTCAGTATAACTATGAACATGCTGGTGATTCAAAATGTTACCTTCATTCAGTGGTAAGATTCCTTTAGGAGACTGGTATCAGCGAGTTTATCACATGTGACAGATAACACTGCAAAACAAAGTAAGTTCTTCTCAGATACTAAATAGTGATTTCAAACAAAACTTAAATTAATGCACATCTTGACATTTTATTCACCAATACACATAATTAATAATTTCCATTAGAATAAAAATTACGTAATTTAACTGTGCCAATAACTTCATCATGTATGCTACATGCTACCTAATCTGTTTACATATTTTGTACCTATATCCCTAAAATTGTTAAACAGAGCTGCAGCAACTTCATCATTTCGATACGCACAGTTCACAACTTACGACCAGCAATAGTATCAACATAAATATATTTTATACAACAAAGCAGCTAAACAAATCTCTTTTTTTACAGTGTGAAGGCCGCTCGAACTATAATAACAATACAAATAATATCAGAAAGTCAATTTCATAACTTGACCTCTACCGCCTTCTTTTTGCACTGTTTGATTATATCACCAAAGCCTGTATCGTGTCAACTGTCTTAAACACAATGCGAATAACTGTAGCATTAAAAACCAACTTTTTGTCGTAAGTTTTGTACGTAATACCTTGACTTGATTAAACACAACATCCATAACATATTAGGCCTATGATTTCAGCACGTACCACAGTAAATCCTATCCTACAAGTGCACTTCCTCTGACGTCACCGATCGCTCCTTGCGCGTTCAACTTGACCTCGTCCTAGGAAATCTTCCTGAATTCGTTTATGTACATGATATGTTGAAATGACATTTTCCCGTATTTCATGAAAGTCACAGTTTATTTCCACGTTAACCGAACCCGCAACAAGAACGTTAACATGACCCCACTGGTGAATATGGTGAATATTACATTTCCCGATGATGTCATTATGACATCACTAATCGCCAACCTTCATCTCCCGCAACATTGTGACCTTGATGTGCAAACACGCTGTTGTCATTTACATCGTGTTTATATTCTTGAGTCGCATATGTCTGTTGACAATATCAATTATATTACAGCTTAACGACGGTGTAATTAATTTATCGTTAGGACATGCTGGTAGTATTCAACTTCCAGCGTTGCCTCAATTGAAAGGGTTTTGCCTGGTATGACAGTGCCTTAAAATCGATATGTCTGTTTTGGATGCAGCCTACATTACACAATTAGGATAAAGTTTCATGGTTACAAAAAGTCAATGTCACACACTGGCAAACAAAATATACAATAATAAAATGTTAAAATAAATTACTCTAGCTATCATGACGTTTTTATTAGGTTTATGCCACAGATGACTAGGATGTATATCGTCTCACGTGTAAAAACCTCAACTACTACAATAATAGTTGTGTATGCAGTTTTCCTGTCAATGTTGCAATAAAATGCGGAAAGCAAAGCAGTGTGGGCATATAAGTGGCCATCATCTCATGTCTTGCGTTTAGTTTACCATACACCAACATTTGTGGAGGCACAAATATTTGCATTACTCGTAGATGGTCTTTTGTAATTTGATTTTATTGGTATTCAAACTGGGCGCGAATTGAACTCCGCGATTGTTATTTCCAGTCACTGAAAATATAAACGGGATAGGGAAGAAGGATTAAAATGTATTGCACTCGCACCCTACTTCTGCTGATGAAGGGGTAGACTCATATCACTGGATATTTTAATTTACGCTTGCCTCTCCGCGTAAATAAAAGTTGTTATGGAAACCTACACCTTTGAGCTAGATACTAGATACCAGATACCAGTGTTTGCATTTCGTGTAGTAGGAAATTGGCTTTAATTTACAAACACTATGAAAGGTTTTGAAAGTCTGTGCTGTGAGGGTTCTTAACGCAAAAACGTCACCATCATGTGACGTGGTTAAATCGGTAGAGTACCAAAAAACGGTACGCCAGAATACAGTAAAAATAATTGTCAAACTGGTATATATATATATATATATATAT
>Ga0123354_10019626_pt1 | contig 10615 bp, 6 predicted proteins | sample TergutLab28metaG_2_FD_97872 | JGI IMG/M metagenome (GOLD analysis project Ga0123354, IMG submission 97872) | Labiotermes labralis P4 segment gut microbial communities from Petit-Saut dam, French Guiana - Lab288 P4 | ecosystem: Host-associated > Arthropoda: Insects > Digestive system > Gut ...
AATATTGTGATTACTCACCACAGATCGAAAATATGAAAATATTGTGATTACTCACCACAGATCGAAAATATGAAAATATTGTGATTACTCACCCGGATACGAAAATACTACCTTTCGTAGGGCGAAGTCGCAGCGTGGGCCTGTCGTGGAAGGCAGTGACGGACAGACAGAGCATCGGATCCCATTACATGTCGAAATACTCTAAAAAAAATAAAAAATGTAAAGTCATAGTAGCGCCTAAGTAACTGCCGTATTCTAAACGAATAAGAAACATTTCTGGAAGAAAGTAATAATTTAACTTAATTAATCACTTAGCGTTGTAACAGCAACGGACTTTTACAACACAAAGTGGTTCCGTTGATGGAAACTTACATTTTATGTTTATGGTTCCGTGCATCGCTGATCTGTATTAATGATTGTCCAACGAGATGCAACACAAAACAGTCTATTTTTTATTCTGCAAGTTCACTCTACATGTTTCGGGCGTTAACCACACCCATCATCAGGAGTACACAAAACAGTAACTACAGCCTCCGGTACTGTGCAGCTACCTCCCTCCATCTAGGCCAAGTTAGCTTGGCCTAGATGGAGGGAGGGAGGGCCTATAATAAATAGACTGCTGTGTGTTACATCTCGTTGGACAGTTATTAACCTTTAGACGCCTAACGTCAACTATACTTGACGTACCGCACCGCTAACCTCCAAAGTTGCATTTTATATATTTATTCAACAAATATAGGTAGCGAATATTTTAAACATGGTGTATATTCTCCGTTTTTTTTCTTCAAAATGCAGTTTGTTTCATAATTCTAACGTATTTGGTTCCTGTATTATTCACATTTTATATACAGGATGTGTTAAAATTTTAAAAAAAATAATTCCGGCGCCAAGAGGTGAATATAGGAAACTGTTACTTTCAGAGACTATGGTTCCTGTATTATTCACATTTTATATACAGGATGTGCTAAAATTAAAAAAAAATAATTCCGGCGCCAAAAGGTGAATATAGGAAACTGTTACTTTCAGGGACTATGGGCAAAACAGTGTGCAAGGAACGTATAAAACACTTCACATGCGAAACATCTCTGATAAGTATTAGAATTATTTGCATCGTCCCTGAGGATAAAACAGCGTGACAAAAGCAAGTTGCTTTTGTCTTCAGGTGTGCTCTCGACATGCTGTGTTCTATGTTTTATACACAGCGACGATGGACAAAATTCTAATACATATCAGTAATGTTTCGTCGCATGTTACATCACTGTCAATGAATTGTATGATACAAGAGCTCACTTCTATATTTCTGATAAATGCAATGAGCCTACCTTACACAATGTACATACAGCAACGTTGTAAAGAGCTATATAAAAATTATGGCCTATAAGCTACGTATTAAATGTTTAGCAAACTTCCGTATAATTGAGGAAAACAGATGAATCAGTCTTCCTCAACGGTATATGATACGAGTCTGAAGTTGCTGCTCGTAAATATTACATGACCGAACTGTCTGGCGGCAGCAACGATCGGTACGTGCGTAAACAGATGTTTCCATTTCACCAGGAGAAACTGACCATAGACCACACAGAATGTAGTCAGGTCCGAAAGGGCACCATGTGCGATCGTTCATAAAATTTCCACACTTTTTTAGATGTCAATGCGTTATTTTAGTATAGTTATACCAAGTCACGTCCTGTGTATGCTAGGATACAAGCACCAATACAAAAGAATCTGATTAAACCAGAAGAACACAATACCCAAAAACGCTTCTTAAAATGGTGCACGTTCACTTATAGTGTCGTTTGCAGGGCATCAGTCAATTCACGAACTTATGAACCTGAAGACGAAGGTGGTACTTTCCTTCTAAACGTAGGGAATCAATTACCATCCCACATGGCGCAACAACCCAGGAGACCTGCTTTCTCATTACGCCAACAGGTTAGCAACTAATCAAATCTTTCAGTTGTGCAATTTCTAGTAAGTAAAGCGGCAACCTCCCCGCTACACTAGTCACATCTTACACTGCGGTATTCATTCTCTCGCTCTCTCTCTCAGGTGTTACACACGCGACAAAAACTTTAGCTGGTACTGTGGTCACTTTACTTCAATGCACGTTGAGCAGAACCCTCTACATTACAGTCCCTCACTATGTCTCACCCCCCCACACACACACACGCGCTGTCGCAGCCGTTTAGCAATTGAACCATACAAATATTACATAAGAGTCAACTTTCTGAAAAAAAGAAGTCGGTTCCTCCGTTTCAGAGGTACAGCAGCGCTAAACTTTTCGCAGTTAAACCGAAGAATTCGCCAAAAGTTTACCTGCGCTGGTCAAGGAAGACAAGTTCCGTTTGTGACGGCATGGCTCGAATTCCTAGCCTCGGAGATAACGTGGGTGTAGCCACACAAACAGCCAGCCAGCCAGTCAGCAACACCGGATTAGAGCAGACGGTGGGCGCAACACTGTCGTTTCTCCATTTTACGTACCGCCAGCCATGTCAGTGACCGCCTTGTTCGATATTCTCCGATACTCCCACACGAAGAAACTGAAACGAACTGTAGTGAATTCGCTACTCAGACTTAATTCTATGAAACGCATTTCCTACTAACAGGCAACTACGTATAAAAATCCGGAAGCATAACGCGGGAGAGACTGCTCCTGAACAGGACTGCCTCCTGCGTCTCCGGAAGTCTTTGTCAAAACACGACTTGTATTCAGTTTGGGGTTGTGCGCACTGGTAGCATTATGACAGCCTTCACGTAGTATTTAATGATAGTTAAGAGTGCTGGGCTTACTAATCTATTTATCACACCAGTTCTTACAATCCAAATATTATACCACTCCATGTTCATTTGTTCTTGCAACAACGAAAAGATGCGTTACTTGCGTGAGTCCTTGCAGACATTTCTCCTATTTTCCCCAGATGTTTGGAACCGCAAACCTGAGTCCGAAACGGTGCAACTTAATGATCACACACTGATATCCGAGGAGGGGTAGATTTGGGTTTGAAAACTGCTGTCTGCTAGGTAAGACGCCTTACAGTATGGCACACGGCTTCTCAGAAGCTTTGGTGCCAACTTGTATCTACAAAATCACATGGCATCACACCCTGAAGACAGTTATTGCTCATAGCTACTACTGCGAGAACGTGAAATCTCACAGCTAAGGTTTGCAAGCCAAAGCGAAACATTGTGCATATTATTCAGATGTTATATCTCTTATGAAACAGCAATTTGTCGTAACTCACCGACACACCGGTTTACAGGAGACAAAAAAACGTGACCGAACGTAATAGACCCACACTTACACAGTTTCTTTGTGGACACAACATTGTGACAAAAGGTGTGTTCGTAACCCACCTGTCTAATAATGCGAGAATCTCAGTTTCACGAATTGTATAGGTTACGGCAAATGGCGGTTTCATAAGCGATATGATGACACCGAACTCCTTTGGAAAAAGTACTTCTTTATGGAAGGTATGAATTACAAACCTCAGGAAATGACGTGAACATTACATACTTCTTATAATAAAACCGACTAGATGCACTAATTTCTCAAATTTATCATGACATTCAGTCCTGATCCTGCTTGCAAGCTGTCAGTAAACCTGTATGACATGTACCATTGCTGTGTGTACAGTGAAAAACTCCTGATAATGGACAGAGGAACTGTCCGAAACATGTAGAGTTTTATTCCAAAAATAAATTTGAGAAATTAATGCATATGGTTGGTTTTATTATAAGAATTTATCACGATGTACGGTCATCTGAACGTCAAAAAAGAAGAACATTGCATACTCTTGGAATTATCAAGGTATGACTTACTGGTAGTCAATGGTATAGCACAAAGCACAAACTTCGCCGTACCTCCGCCAGAGATATGTTGAAGCCTTCCCTTTGCCTAGGCACCTCAAAATACAAGCACAGAGGCGGTGAAGATAACGTTCCATGGATCCAACCATTGGCGCTATACTGAGGTTAAGTGATTACTTTCGCGTCCTAGCTACCTTACTGGAAAATTAACCCCGATCCTTAATCCCTCAATTTAGTTACTGTAGTAAATTAGCTCTCCACAGTAGTAACGTCCTTTGATGTTACAGGTCATTCTTACAACTCTAAGAATTCAAGAGTTGATAAGACTAGACACATACACACAACATGTGATGTTCATAGACAGTCCTTAATCCTGCACGCATCGGAATTCCAAGTTACAATAAAAATATGCGAATTTGAAGTACTGAACTTTACAGCTACAATATCCAACAGTGCACCGCCAAAGAAATTACGGACATGAAATATACTTTTGCCAATAGGTGTGGGTAGCAGTCAATAACACAACAATATCTAAAAAGATGTTTAATAAAGGATGAAGTAAACTACATGTTTCGGCCTAATGTGACCATCATCAGGTTTACATCCGAAAGTATGGTGGTAGTTCTTTACAGGATTGGTATGGATATGTCACGATGGTGAGATCTCAGCATCTGTGATGTTTGTTATATGCTATTTATAGGGGGCACAGGGGGGGTATCTGTAATTTGCGTTACAGATACCCCCCTGTGCCCCCTATAAATAGCATATAACAAACATCACAGATGCTGAGATCTCACCATCGTGACATGCCCATACCAATCCTATAAAGCACTACCACCATACTTTCGGATGAAAACCTGATGATGGCCACATTAGGCCGAAACATGTAGTTTACTTCATCCTTTATTAAACATCTTTTTAGACATTGTTGTGTTATTGACTGATACCCACACCTATTGTTTATATACACAAAACGGGGATGGCTCATTCTAGAATTACGTTTGCCATTTATGTATGTAACTGCAAATATGTGTTTGTACAAAAAAAACTGTAACCCTCAAGCACTACATTCAACAACCTAATGAATTAAGACATTATAGCAATGTGCTGCATTTATTTAAGCAAGTTATCAGAAACTAAAATCCCTATAAGTTTTGTACTTTTATTTCACACAGGTACTTAAACCATAAGAGAACTAAGCAGTCGTACACTTATAGTGCTCTAATGCATCCAGGCCTCCTTAACTTGTATGCCGTACAGACACATCGCTTGATATGGCAGCGAGCAAGCAGTTTTGCAGCAACACATCGTGCGACATTCACTTTTGCAATTTCTTAATGAAATATTACCTAACCTTAGTCTCCACCCACTCAACTTGCGTCCATAAAATGGCAAAATATTTTCAGATTTTTTTAAGTGTACATTACTAATGTTCCTTTGTTTCCTGTACTACTATTAAAGGACAGTAATTATTTAAAATTGCAAGTATCTCTAAAAGAAGAATTTTTAACGCTAAAATGCCTGAGTGAAGTGAAAAACAGTTAGTGTAGAACAACAAGAAGGCGTGTCTATACGAAGAAAAGTGCAATTTGAAGACAGTCTTTCTATTCTAGCACCAAACCACAGTAATATTCTCGAGCTGGCAGACGTATATTGACAAGGAAACGAGTGTATACAGTTTCACGGAAACGACAAAGACATTTATCATCTGGCTGCATCTTTCATACTTTCATCAAGAAAAGTAACTGTCGTGGAAGAAACACCATTCCCCAAAAAACTGGGTCGGTCAGGTTCCGCCAGGTATTAGACGACATAAAGAAGACAGGAAAGGGCTCGTGATAAATTGAAAATGAAACACAGTGGGAAGATCAATTCTGTCTGAAATTTCTTTGAATTTGTCTCAATATCAAAAATTGGTGTAGTTTGTTAAGCCAATATTACAAAATTACTAGATTCCATATTCAGCACACTTCTGTATTCATGTGTCTATTGAAAATTCAAATACACTTGTGGGTACTTCAACAGCAATACTTTTGCGCCCTAGAACTGCTCTGCTTACTGAATTCACATAAGGCACCAGTAAAACAACTGACTGGGGCTGGCCATATTCCTGCCACAATAACACAGTCAAAATCAAATGATAAATATAAACAGACGCAATTTGTTAGTAAAATAAACAAATAATCGATCACAACATTCGTGCGTCCATTAAATAAGTTCACTATTGCATCTCCGTCACTAGGAAATGGTATGTAGTCAAACACAACTATGTCATTGAGGTGCATTTAATACTATATGATGGAGCAACTACATGTTTCGGCCTGTACTGGCCATCTTCAGGTTGTCTTGGGGAACTTAAGAACTAGCTATATGCATGCGCGCGCACGTGGTGTAGAGATCTCTACATACGGGCACTATTAGCGAACCGGAGCGAAACAATTAGCGCAACAACCGAACCAAAACAGCAGTCAAATAAAACACTATGAAACAAACCAGTTATAGATAATAAACAAAATACATGAATAGAAACCAGACAATAACGCTATTTGGGGGGGTGGAGGTTCTCTGCAGGTATGGAGCTGTAGTCGTGCGGAGGGCTGTCCTGTGTCTGGTTTGTTTCATAGTGTTTTATTTGACTCCTGTTTTGGTTAGGTTGTTAAGCTAATTGTTTCGCTCCGGTTCGCTAATAGAGCCCGTATGTAGAGATCTCTACACCACGTGAGCGCGCATGCATATAGCTAGCCCTTAAGTTCCCCAAGACAACCTGAAGATGGCCAGTACAGGCCGAAACATGTAGTTGCTCCATCATACAGTCATTAAATACACCTCAGTGACACAGTTGTGTTTGACCACATACCATTTCCTAGTTTCACACACACAACGGGGATGACACACTTCCTAGACCTCCGTCACGTTTCAAACATTCAATATTCATCATTAGTTGGAAACAATTGCATCAGCATTGTGTAACTACTGGTACATGGGTTGAAGAAATCCAACGAGATGCAGCAGTATGCAGATATTTATTTACTGCTAAATTACTCTACATGTTTCGGGCATCCATCGCGCCCATCATCAGGAGTACACAAAACTGTAGTTGCAGCCTCTGGTACAGATCATACTGTAAAGTACAAAAGTTGAACTAGTTCAAATTTTTTATTTTTTTTGTCAACATGATCATAGGGTGTACATAAAGTTGTATGCTTGTCGTATTACATAGCTGTACTTTACAAAGCCTTATGGACACTGTACAAATGGATTTTATGTTAATGCAGTGGAGCGGAGTTCTCATTAAGTTGCTTAGTGTCATTAAGTTCAAGGCTTTGAGTATACTGCAGTGTTGACATAGATCCTGCTCTTGAGGGTTGATGCCGTTGGCACCAGCCGGTGCCAACACTGAAGAAACGCAACAACACCAACAGAGTAATTGCCGAGCTAATAAATACACAGCCTGTTATGAAAAGCAAATAGTCATTCTCGCGTTCAACCAGTAGCCTTGTAAGTAATCAAGCCCAAACATATGTTCCTAAACCTCACCTTTTAAAGCCTACCGGTTACTATACGTACCACCAGATTTAACATTCAAAAGTTTTGCATGCTGATTACATTGCATTTATGTGTTTGGTGTGGCTCTCAGAATAAAACCAGTAACTTTTGTCTTATACATCATTAACAGATTGGTTTTTATAACGGTGGAGAGTGTTTACTGCGCGGTACGCAGAGCCCTTATGTAACACAGATACGTTTCGTCCTTAAAGGTTTAAACGTACGTATTCACAGCAACACATACATATAGTATCCCTTACTGTCTTACACTATATAGAATTGTCGTTCATTAAAATTAATCAAGTAATAGCGTGGAACTCTTATAGAACACACAGGTATTTTCGGTCATCCACACAGTGTTCGATGCCGTCAGGGAACGATCACGGCTTCTTTAATATTTTCCTATACACTAACAAACTAGATACGTATTGAAATAGTAGAGTGTTTGTCTGTATGCTTATAAGGTTGCATCTTTACAAATTTGAGTCGCCAAGAGACATTAGTTTCGCATAAGTTGTAAGTAATCACCTAAGAAGCAAAAGGAATGTTAGAAAATGAAGTGCAGGGAAGGCAAAGAATGCGTTCTAATAGTCTTAATAACAGCTGCTATTGTTTATAACTTTGTGTATACACTTACGTTTCCAAGCCACTTAATTTAAGAAGGGAACTCGAAAAATTAAACTTTTTAAAGTCTACAGAAGAAAATCCGGACAGAGGTTCCTTCTAGCTCATATCTTAGGCGTTTACTTTACCTGAAAATCATTACAATGATATTCTTCATTCTGCATTAAATTCCACGTGCCTTATTTCAAAAAACAGTTCTAGGAGCTCAGGAGCGAAGTGCAGTTGGTTCTAGCTTCGGAAGTGCAAATTACGACTGTTTAAACGGGGGTTTCTCTTGTTTACGACCCTCAATAACGAGCTGACAAAAATAAGGTCTGTGCGAAGTTCATATCTGAAGCCAGTGCGGTTGGTTGATTTTCATCAACTGAAATTTTAAGTTCAAATCCATGTATTTATTTATTTACTTATTTTATTTATTATTTATTTACGTGTAGACATATGTTAAATATGAGGCCTTCGCTCTTCTGCGAACTTACGCAGCGTTGATTGGTAATTATTTACCGACGTTTCGGGACAACATATTGGTCCCATTTTCAAGCTTGACCCTTGAACATCCCAGAAGAACAAATATGACATTGTGCAACATTGCAGAAGACCACAATCACGCATATGTTGAATGAGTTGCTTGAATTTATTTTTTTTTCGGAGATTTTCGGCTAGCTTTTTCATTCACTTCCTCTCCTTGATTTTGATTACCCCAACAGAATTATAAATTACGAGATTCCACATTATGCAGTTTCAGTCAGCTCTATAATACGTCCTTTGTTTTAGGCACAATGCTCTGCTTTGGTGGCGGTATTGGTGGTGGTGGTGTTGGTGACGGCGATGATAGTGGTGGTGGTGGTGGTAGTGGTGTTAGTAGTAGTGGTAGTGGTTGTGGTGGTGCTGGTAGTAGTAGTAATATTAGTAGTAGTAGTAGTAATATTAGTAGTGGTACTCGTGGTGGTGGTGGTCGTGTTGGTAGTAGTGGTGGTGGTGGTGGTGGTGGTGGCAGCGACTGTTGTGGTAGTGGTGGTGGTGGTAACAGCGACGGTGTTGGTGGTGGTGACGGCGGTGGTAGTCGTGGTGGTGATGGTGGTGACAGTGGTCGTAGTAGTATTAGCAGTAGTAGTAGTGGTGGTGGTGGTGGTGGTGTTGATGGTGGTGGTGGAGGTGGTGGTTGTGGTGATGGTGGTGGTGGTGGTGGTTATGGTAGTGGTAGTGGTGGTGATGGAGGTGGTGGTAGTGATAGTAATAGTAGTAGTTGTGGTGTAGGTGGTGGTGGTGGTGGTAGTGGCGATGTTAGTAGTTAGTGATGGTAGTGGTAGCGGAAATGGTGGTGATGGTGGTAGTGGTGGTGGTGGTGGTGGTGGTGGTGATGATGGTGGTGGTGGTGGTGGTAGTGGTGGCGGTGGTGATGGTAGTGGTATTGGTAGTGGTGTTGGTTGTAGTAGTAGTTTTGGTGGTAGCAGTTGTAGTTGTGGTGATGGTGGTAATTGGGATGGTGGTAATGACTTTGATTATGATGAAGTTCGTTGCTGCCTGGCTTGTGACACAGAAGATAGAAAAGAAGATCATTCAATTAAGGACTCTCGCTAATTACTAAGTTTGGCAGGATTAAAGAGATTAGCCACATCCCTATGTCGTCTCTACTCCTATTTGTTTCCAGTTGTTCCGTCTCTTTCGTTACGTCTCTTTCACTCCATCAAGGGAAGAAGAAACTTGCCTCCCTCTGTTGTTTACCCCCTCCTCTACATACATTTTCTTCCCTCACAATCTCTACTTTCCTATTCAGTTACCCAATCTCTCCTTCCTCTCCCGTTCTCTTTAATTTTCTCTTGCATACTTGTCATCGTTTATCTGTTCGATCTTCCTCTACATACAAATGCATTTGTCTTCTCGAAGACTCCCCGTCAACACGATTTATTTTTATGCTTCATTTTAGTCATCATTTCTCTACCTGTCTTGACTAAGACAATGATTCTTACAAGCGACCGGTTACTGAAAATTCTAACAATATTTCACTCCGGGATGAGATCCCCAGGTAACAGGAAATGCATGGACACTCTAAACCCCTATTACAATATTACCCATCATTCAGAACCAAAGTGTTCTTATTGATCACCCGCGCGGAGACCGCACTTCAAGAAGACTTCTTATTTGATAGATTTAATGGGCAGACATCTAAATGCATAACCTCGACGGGATATTCGTCAAGATTTTAGTCCAAATGTAATAAAGGGGTGAGATTTTACCGCATTGAGAGCCTGGAATATCGCAACAAACTGTTAAAATAAAATCCATTACAGAGTTGTTGATACGATATTCAGTACCTTGATTGGTAATGAAAAACTGGAAAATCCGTAGAATGATAGTGGGAACAGGAAAACTCCTACAAATCTTGTGCTGTCAGTTCTGTTTATAACAAATCCAATTTAGACCCTCACTCATTTGGCGCGACAGCAGATTGTCCTAGCCAGAACGTCAGTACAGTAGTTGCAGTGGATTACAGAAAAAGAACACATTAAGTTAAGGAAGAAAACAGTGATGAAATGTCGTACAAAATAGAAGCACACGAAAGTCAGAAATAAGGAATACGAAGAAAGTGATAGGGTTTTACGGTATCTTTTGAAGAGTCTGAAGTACTGCTAACTTCCAA
>Ga0123354_10019627_pt1 | contig 10614 bp, 5 predicted proteins | sample TergutLab28metaG_2_FD_97872 | JGI IMG/M metagenome (GOLD analysis project Ga0123354, IMG submission 97872) | Labiotermes labralis P4 segment gut microbial communities from Petit-Saut dam, French Guiana - Lab288 P4 | ecosystem: Host-associated > Arthropoda: Insects > Digestive system > Gut ...
GGTGTTCACCGGGAACTCTGAGAGATAGTTGAATGGGGGCTCTGGAAAGGGGGATCTCTCTCTATGGGAGCTCTGTTAGGGGAACCTGGAGGGGGGCTCCTTTGCTAGGGGTTGTGAAGTTTATGAAAGGTAGGCCCTGGGGATGGACATGTCTCTTCATGAGGCTCGGTTGGGCAACCTGGAGTGGGCTTAGCTACCGGGGTTTTTGAGATACGGTTGAAAGGGACTCTGGAGGTGGAGTGTCTCTCTCTGTGAGAGCTCTTTGAAGGGAACCTGGAGGGAGGGCTCCCTTGCTGGGGACCCTGAAGGATATGTAGAAAAGGCTCTGGAGATGGGCATCTCTCTCCATAGGGGCCCCGTTTGGGGAACTGGAGGAGGGTTCGTCTACCGGGGACTTTGAAAGATGGATTAAGGGGACTGTAGGGATGGGGTGTCTCTCTCTGAAGAGGCTCTATGGAGGGGGCCTTGGGAGGGGGGGAGTTTCTTCACTGGGGTCCTGGAAGATATGTTAAGAAAGGCTCCAGATCCTGGCATCTCTCTCCATAGGGGCCCCTTTCCAGCCGAGGGGAACCTGATATGTGTTTGGAGGGGGGGGGGGCTCGTATACCGGGGACTGTGATGGATGAATGAAGGAGGGATCTAATGGTAGGTCATCTCTCTGCGAGGGATTCCGTGAAGGGGACCTTGAGGGAGGACTCCTTTACCGGGGAACCCGAAAGATGAGGTTTGAGAGATATGCAAAATGCCCTGTAAACGGCCCTCTCTCTCCATAGGGGCCCTGTTGGGGAATCTGGAGGGTTTCGTTTGCCGGGACTTTTGAGAGAAAAGAAAAATATATCTGGGTTCCTTTCTTGGACCTGGATACAATTAAGATTTTAAGTTTGGAGGCCATCAGGAACTTTAGTCAAGGGACAAGGCTGTCCTGAGTTAATATTAGATTATGGGGCACAAAGGGTCCGTCTATAAGGCCTAGGTGTATCGGGACCGTAAGGGCTCGAACCCAATGCTAATTAATCAAACAACCCACGCCGCGCAACATTCCAGAAGGTCGAAAGTCTCCAGTACATTTCAGTTTTAATTTCTACCGTACCTTTACTTCGTTTACGGTAACGATAATAATGTATGTTTTCACAGTCAAATGATGTCGATTTTCAAGTTAAGTAATCCCTCAACATACGTCGTTCCGCACTTAGACGTTATTTGCCCCCAGACGCAATGTCCTAAGCCCAGCGCGCAAAATCGTACGTGTGATCTGGAATATGTTTTCGTGTTTCTGAATTCCCGTGATCAGAAGCTTACGCTCGACCATTTTGTTTAAATTCGGAAGCAAAGCGCCCCTAAAGGAGCCAAGCAACCTGAGCCTGGGCCTAAGGAAAGGACTGAGAAGGTTTCGAAGTTGTACGAGGGGACTGGACTCATTTGAACTGACGTCAAGGTACCTCAGGACATTGATTCGAGCAAGCAGCGTGCAGCAACAACCAGACACGGAATTATTGGGAAGCTTGCTTGCTATGAGGAGATTATGAAGGAGAAAACGAGGGTTTTGTCTCGCCACAGTTCAGTGTCTGATTCGAGTCATCGTCAGAGAATCGTACATCGTTACCTGGACGGTTGTACACTGGAAATGATGATCCACAAGATTCGCCTGCAGTTCAAAGGAAGTGCGTCCTCATGAAATTGTCACATCCTTTTTTTTTTTTTTCGTAAATTTTCGTAAGTATAAATATATTATTTCTTGGAAAAATAGTCTGGAATCACCCTCCCCATTTTAACATTACGTTTATTGGAAAACCTGTCTCGACTTAACGTCGTTTCAACTAACGTCACCGGTCTCGTAACCAATAACGACGTAACTTTGGGAGATTACTCTAATACATGCTACTAATTTCGGAAATATCTTCAGACCCTGAATTCTTCAGTGCAGAGTCATAAGTTACAGATGCAAACATAATTCATGTACCCGAGATTTGTTTTGCATTCTACAGAATATTGCCGTAATAAATGCTGCACGAGTTTAGAAGATCTACTATGTACCCACAATCTTTTATTTAGTGTCGTTCCCACCTCATCTGTTCGTGCGTTGGCCATGTTGTTATTATCGATTCTAAGAAGGCAGAAGGATTTAAAGACCTAAATTAACATTCTAATATACACTGTCAATATTTTGTTGCGATAAGCTCAAATATTCTTTAAGTGCCCATTCAGACCTTCTCAAGAAAGTACATTTGATCTTATGTAAAATTATGTTTTAATTAGGTGTCAGTACATTTACAGGGAAACCTATAAACTCAGGTTGAAGCAAGCTTCCTTTAATTGTTACCGAGCACAAGAGACTTCGGTAACCTTTGTGTATGTTCGGAAGACATCGCTGGATGGTAAAATATAGTTACAAAATTCACACATGGCTTACAGTTGTTGTTTAATTGCCTTTAAAGTTTACTGCGTTCAGTGTGTTTCATTCTTCATTACAGCTTTTGTTTGAAGCATTTTCTTTTCGAAAATGCGCCAAAACACATGTAGGTCTTCAAGTACAGTGTTCCGGGCACGTATTTGTGTCCGATTTCAACCAAAATCGGAATTAAGGGGCAAATACTAGTAAAAATAGTGGTGCACAAATTTTCCAAAAATCTACTAGTCACTTCAGTATTATTGGCACCAGAAGGGTGACATGAAACAAGTTCCTTACTGAGAACCGACAAATATTAGGCGCCACCATACAAAATTTAGTTGCCCGGGACACCTGACGCCCGGAATTTGTGCTCCCTCGTAGTTAATGAATCTTGATCACCGGTACGAGAGATGTTTCATGCGTGAAGGTAAAGTGATAGCCATACGTATAAACATATTGACGAAGCGATTACATAGGCGCTCTGTCTTTTGCAAACGCACATAAAAACACATATGGAAAAGTAGTGGTGCGTTAAGTGACAAGAGCGAAGTTTCTAAAAGTTTCATATGAAGAAATGTGCCCTAGTCATGCACGTAATACTTGCTTTAAAGACTGAAACTATAGCTACTTAGAGACCTGCTCGTAATTTTGTAGCATACATTTTTATAGACGGTATGACAGCAGGAAAAGGAGTACGTAGAAGAGAGAATACCGAAGTATCCCATTAACCCGTTAATTCAAGGACGTCTTCTAATCGTAAACATCAACTTAAGTGTGAGGAGTTTTTCATACGTACTGAAAACCCCATTAACATGAAGTTGACGCTGTCGAAACCTTATAGCGAATGTCAAGCAGAAAGAACAAAGCATGAACATGGAGGTGACAAAGGTTCACAGACGTAATCGTATTAGCACTTAAGAAACGGAAACAAAAGATATCTCAACTCACCACTTGCGTAGGAGAAGTCATTTCTCCTATGATATCCAACTACGATCCAGCAGTTCTCTCACCCTCGTTTAACACGCAGAACAGACTCTTTGCGGCTGACTTCTGATCAGCTGGTTGTTCAGCGACCTTGAAAAGGTTTGTTTTGGTTCTCGGCGCACTTGCAAAACCCCTTCTATTGCAAGCTACAAATGCATACCCTAGTGACCAGTGACAGAAGCTTCTGAGTTCAGTGCACTGGTGCTAGGGTGGTAACCGTCACTGTATCGATCTCTTGTACAGCCGCCAGCAGTGCAAGGCCATCTCGTGAGAATGAGTAGAGCTAATTGTAGAAAACGTAGGGAAATTTGAGCGCGTGGCTGTGACTTTTTGTAGAACGTCCAGTTTGTTTTTGAAAACGCGAAAAATCAGTATCTCCGACGTTGAGAGCTTCTGTCAGGTGATGGTAGGAAAATCGTCAGTTTGCATAAATAATCGAGATTGAAAGTTTAGGACGTTTGAGGTCAGTTGTTTCTCGGTACACGCGTCAGTTTTCGGGCAAGGTGTTCGTAAAATAAAGGCAGTGTGTTTGCAGAATTTTTAAAGGACAGTGATACAGCAGTTTGTAGAAGTTGAAGTCACGTGGTTGTGAAGGCAATAATGGTATCGGTATATGTAGGGAATTTGAAGTTCTTTCAATGAATGATGTCGTCTTTATTGCGCTTGTTACCAGAACTTTATACGTCGTACAGAAATTGGGTGAGCCAGAATCCTCAAGTTGCTGGAGATTTTGAATCTACAGTCAAATGGTTATCATATTTCTTTGCAGGTTAGTTGCATAGCAGTGGAATTTGTTGCTTCTCAAGACTCGATATTGAGGTTATGTAATAATTTATGTATACCGATGTACTTAATCACGAAGTTCAAAAGATTGTTTCCGTGACCAAAATAGTAGTGTTAACGATTATTGCAGTTAGCAGCACTTTATAGTGTTTGTGATACTAACGAACTTAGCACTTGTTGTAATGTTACAGGAGTTATGGTACAATGATTATCTGATCACAGTTGATTGAAGAGGCTTAAGTTCGGGACGTATGTGTAAAGTTGGTTGATTGCTGGTAGTAAATTAGGTAGTTTTGGATGAGGCTCGGTTCTCTCTCTTCCCCAGGACAGTTTAGTAGGTATGCTAAAATGGCAGAATGTGGAGATCGTATCTTCGTATCTGCTACTGCTAACTGTAGTTTTAAATAGTTTGTTTAAAAATGAATATGATGTTTTGAAGGTCTGACGTATTTTGAAAATCAGACTACTTTGAAAACTTGATGCAGTACCTGTAGTGGCAGTTATTGGATTTTTGGAAGATTCTGCCTCCTCATTGCACAGAATGAATCAACAAACAAGTGGAGTAGTGCCATACTCAGAGTAGTCTTACTGTAACCCTGCATCATTCTGTTTCAATTTCAATTTCAGTGTGCAAGTTGTAGCTGTGGACCTTGTACAGTACTTGGCTTTTTAAGTGTATCTCACACACACTCGTTGGTATCGTATATATGAGAACCATTTGTTCAGCGCTCCATCAGTGCACTTAAACCCTTCTTACAGATTTATAGACATGGCTGCACTGATTGGGGTCTGACATCTGAGTTGGAACTTATCGCCTGTTACATGTAGTTGTGTTGTTGCAGCAATGGGTGGTGGATGTCTTAAAGTCAGAGTGTTTTTGTCATATATCAGTTTAATGATGGTGAAGGGTGAGTCAGAGCAATATGTTTACATTAAGTAGTGTGAGTGGATTGGGAAGACGGTTTGAAACCTATCAGTTGATTACAGATGGCGTTTGAAGATACATCAATGTACAAAGTATGAAATTTTGAATGGGTAGGTCACTGTTACAAGTATCCTGAGTGCCCTTCAAGCTGTAGGTGTGTTTGGTAGCTCACATGCATATGTAGTATGAAATGTTAGAAGACTGGGTATTTTTGGATATTGGTGAAGTGGCAGGAATTTCTTATGGTATATGCCATGCTGTTGAAGTGAAGATATGCATATGATGTGTGTTCATCCAGGTTTGCTTCTCAGTGCCAACACATGAACAGTAAAAAAACCACGTTTATGTGACATCTAGATGGTTTTGAATTCCCAAAACCAATGGAAACCTCTCAAAAAACATGGGTCGCTATTTAAATGTCTCCAGCGGCAAAGAGGTTTGATGAAGTGACAACATTTATGTAACACATGCTGAGCAGTTGTTATCAATTTTACAATTTGAGTTGTGAAGTGCTTTACTTACAGTTGGAAAGGCTGGAACATGTGCATCCACAAAAGAGGCCTGCTTTGAAGGGAATTAACCTCTGTGAGTTCAGTAGCTTATTGCTTACAGATTGTCTCGATGCCTTTTCATCAAGCTTTATACATCACCTGTAAAGCTGTTGGTGTGTGAAGATCTTACCAGTATGGAGGGTTCAAATGGGTGATAACTTGGCGTGGGAGAGTATAAATTGATGACTGTGGTTTGTCAAAAACCTGGGCACTGAATAATCCAGTTTGAACCATTGACAGACATCATGGAAATGTAAGTTATTGTTGACTTAAATGTTCCTTGCTTTCTTTTGCATAGGAAGAATCAACACTTCTAATGTCCTGTCAGAACTGGTGTACTCACTATCAAACCTCCTTGTCCTCTTCAATGACCAAATCATTCATAATACCAGGAGGCAGGAGGCTGTTGGGTCAGGAGAGAAGCTTAAGACATGGCTTACTGTGCTTGACTATTCAGAAGTGTTCATTGAAGTGTCTGCCGGACGGCTGTGGGGTGAGAAGGGAAAATGGCTGATTATTGTTGTTCTACAGATCGTCAAGTAAGTAACAAGTTTTGTAGTGGGCTGGGTATGTAGCATTGATGGGGGAACTTGGAACCAGTAGTGTGTGTGTGTGTGTGTGTGTGAGAGAGAGAGAGAGAGATTTGGTGGTGCTGTCAGTTACTAATAACATATAGAAACATGACTCAGTGCTAACTTTATCCATCACATATCTGACATGGAATGGTCTGGGATAGAAACTGGACTGGCTGGTGAGAGGCTGATGACAAACTACCTAATTCATGGTGTGTCCTGGAAATGGATCCAGTATCATATCTGGACCAGTGAGAACTATAAATGAATAATCAAAGAATTTAGCAACCAGTGTGTTTGCATAGTTTCCTTTAGAACACATCCTTCCTACAGGATATTTGCTGAATGTAATGTTAGTGTTTTCACATGTCATTATTGACCTCTAACAGATCTTTCACTCAGAATTTATAGGTACATTTATGATACACCTTTGTTTAGAATTTCACATGTGTGCCTTGTTCCATGAAACTGAAAGCTAAATATAGACCTGGCATGTTGTTTTGAGTTCTGCAGAGCAGTTTCCATAACAGATGTACTTCTCTGATTAAGTTTGTCACCACAACATTTTATGGCTGAAGCAGTCAGTTTCTACTCTGTCACCATGGAGGCCAGAGTTTCATCCCAAGTTAGTCCATGTGGGATGTGTAGTGGACAAAATGACACCAAAAAGTTTTTCTCCAAGTATCTACTTCAATTTTTCCCAGTCATTATCATTACAGTAATGCTCAATAGTCATTAATCTATTACTGACACTATATAATCATAGTCATTTACTGACTGACTGACTCAGGCACTAAGTAACAAACTAACTAACATAATGGCGTAAAGTCCTTATTGAGAATCTAACAGTCCCTCAGCTAGTCAAGAAATGTCTTCTATTTTCTGAGAACAGAATGTTTATTTCCATGTTTGCAAGAGCTTGCCACTTGTCCCTGTTCTGAGCCACATCAATCCAGTCCAGAGCACTGTTAAGGAATACATTTAGAAGAGACAGTTGATATTAATGGAAAAGGCACAGAGATCATGTGACCTGAGTGGTATTATTTTCATACCAGATGGTTTCAGAATCATTAAATTGATTGAATAGTTATTATAATTTGGGAAGTGGCTGGCATATGAAAGATTCAGGTATGTGTGGTTTACCATAAATGAATGTGGCAGTGACTCATTATGTTTCAAGTCAGACAAGATATTCTGAGAAAATAGTATGTAATTGTTCTATCAGAGACACCTCATGAAGATTAAATTATCTCTGTGGGGTTACTTTTCATCTCTGTACAATCTTCAGTAAGGTGCCATTTTTAATGCACATGAAAGTTCTTCATCTTCAGATTATAGTGCTTTTAAAACTGAATGCTAACTCCATATTTCTTTTTTTACTCTTCAGTTGGAAGTGCTGGCAACACACTGTCATATTGTGTTAAGCTGCAAGGTAGAGGTACATTATGAAACCAATGAACATTTTTGAATAATACATGCCAGCATTAAATATCAGTCAGCATAATCATAAACAGTGTGGCAGAAATGCTTGTGGGGTAACATGTGTTTTGCAGTAGATGATTTTGATGCTGGTGGTGCATACTCACATAATAGTAATAATTGATGAGAAGAAAAATGTTTTTATTGTCAGAACTGATCAGGTGTAGCTGCAATACAAACAGTTCTGCACACTGTACAAGGCCATGAGAAATTCTGTTTAAAGGTTAAATTTTTGGATACTTTATAGTGGAAGTATTGTCTGAAAGGATTGTTTGATAACTGCAGTAAATTTGTGCTTATTTAAATTGTAAAATTTTGAGGAATGGTGTGTCATAATGGTGACTGGTTGCTGGGAAGAAATTGTAGTGATCAAAAGGTTGATGATTGTTTACTCAGTTTATGTTTTGTTGTGTTTAGGTGTGTGGGCAGGTTATTACTCTTGTTTCGTCACGATGAGAGTATTATTCAGAGTCCATCATTGCCACCACTGCAACGAAAGAAGCTGGTTGATGATGCACGCACAGAAGAGTCAAGAATTCGACTTCACTCCGCATCCTTCACACTTAAACGCTCTGGCAGAATCATCAGAAGTGTCAATACTGGTAAACACATAAGGAATATTAGAACACTAATGTTTTTAAAATTGAAATTAAATCATACTTTTTTATGTGTTTGGTATTGAACTTAAAACCAAACTTTAAAGCTCAACTGGAAAAAGCTGTGATTTTGCGTACTGAATTGTTAATTGAAGGAAAACCATAATTTATACTTTATTAAATACATGTGAGCCTTGTTTTATGCATGTTTGTTTAACGCCATTTGCTTTAATGACTTACTTTACACCCACTAATTATTGGTTTAACGCTGTTTGGCTGTCTGCATTCTGTTATGCTAAAACCTACCTATTCCTTTATTTATTTTGGGAACATCATTTTTGGTTTAAGGCTTTTTGATTTACACACGCTCTTTAAGGAGCACAGCTAGAGCATAAAACAAAGCCTTGGTGTCTTACAAAATTTTAGTACCAGAATTTCTGCTGGGTAGACGATCCTGCATTCAGTGTCAGCTTATTTGCAGGTAAATATTATTAGAGGACTGCAGAACTTGTAAGCAGCAGAAGTAAGTGGATGGTTGTGGTTTGCAGTGCAAAAGCTAAGATCGGTATGTCACAGATGTAACTGTCATGTTACAGCCCCTCCAGCAAACTGTCGAAATTGGCGACCTCTTCAAGCGCCCAATAATAATGCTGAAGAAGATGGTATACCTGACCAAGCCTTTTCCTTTACGAGACTGACTGCTGAGGTAACTTATCGCATCACTTATGTTCTTGTATTAATTTCTAAATCATTCAGTTATTGTTCAATATACTGAATTGGTTTATTGGCCAGTGGGTGAGTGCCATATTCTGTCCTGTGAAACACTGGGTTGTTGTGATTGATTTCCAAGATTTCAGTAGATTTTACTAAATCTGCAGCTTAAAAGTAATTACTGCATAACCTTAATGTAACAAGAACTTAAGACAAGTGCGTGTTCGAATGGGGAACCATAATATCTGAAAATGGTTGAATTACTGTATTTACTCAAATGCAAGATGAGGTTTCTTCCTTAAATTTGGCACTTAAATATGTGAGGTCATTTTAAATCCTGAACCAGACCACGCCAAACTGGATCACTGAGGTGGATCACATGGAGCAAAATCAAGGAATGTATCGCCAAATCATGTGAGATCTGCATTTTTCTGAGATATAACACAGTGTAGAGTGGTGATTTTTTAGTGGTATTTTGGGACAACCTGTTGGTCCAATTTCCAACAGTCAAAAAATCCAAAAGAGAGAACAGTATGACTGAAGTTAACTGACATAACTGACACAGTCTTCTTTTTTTGGGGGGGGGTTTTGTCCATCCTCTAACTTTTTAACAAGCATACCATTTCAGAAGCTGGTTCTGTTTTGGTTTTCAGGCATTGAACACCTAACCTGGCTGATCCTTCGATTGAGCTATTGTCAATCATTGGGCACCACAGAAACAGTAACTTGTTAAGATGTGTACCGGAGAACAAATCTAGTCCAAGTGTAATGACAGGAAAACTGTTATTGAAAGATTAATAATTTACTACAAGGCATAAAAATAGTACCTGAAACAGTCCACAAATTCAAAACCATAAAAAGAGCCATGATCTCAGACTGGCCAGACCATGGCCACAACACAAAAAACCAGAACACACATATTGAAAATTCTGAACACCACATACACCATCTGTGGATAAAAGTTGTGATTGTTTATGGGTTCAAGTAAATTTATAAACCAGGAAATATAAATGTAGTATTTAGCCATTGTGGATCATAAGGGCAAGGCAGTGCATCTCACCACAAGGACCATGAAGGGTTTTAAGATGTGCTGTGATTCCAGTGCAGTGGATGGGACTGGTAATGATATGTTGTGGAATGATACTGAAGAGGGTGGGGATGTTAGGAATGAGTGTGTGTGTAGGATGAAGGCAATGACTGTGCAGATGGAGACAGTGACACTGATTGGTAAAGGTAGGTAGGATTTTATATGCTTTGTGTATTACATGTATCTGGCTCAGGATAGGGGCAGGTGGTGGGCACTTATAAATGTGGTAATTAAACTTCGAGTTGCATAAAATTTAGGGAGTTTCTTGACCAGCTGAGAACTGGTTAGCTTGTCAAGAAGGACTCTTCTCCATGAGGTGAGTAAGTAAGTATATGAAATTAATTGCAAAGTTTTTTTTGTTAACAGACTTTTATTTTTGAGGAGTCATATTAGATTTGGAAAAATACATTTTCTCTGGGCAGACATGTTTTCTGGGGGGGGGGGGGGGGGGGTTTTTTTTGTTGTGGGTGGTTTGGTTTTGGTGAAAATGCGAATAGGGGTGTTTGTTGGTTCTCTCCCTCTCTCTATTATTATATA
>Ga0123354_10019629_pt1 | contig 10614 bp, 6 predicted proteins | sample TergutLab28metaG_2_FD_97872 | JGI IMG/M metagenome (GOLD analysis project Ga0123354, IMG submission 97872) | Labiotermes labralis P4 segment gut microbial communities from Petit-Saut dam, French Guiana - Lab288 P4 | ecosystem: Host-associated > Arthropoda: Insects > Digestive system > Gut ...
ATACTTGAAACCATGACAACATCAGGAATGAAGGAATAATCGGATACTTATAAATAAAGGAGGCGGCGTATCATGAAAAAAATAATATTTCTGTGCGTCGTAGTCCTTTTTTACTTGCTTACGGCTACTACCGCCTTAGCCTCTAAATTTTTGCCTTATGATACATATAATTACGATTATTGGGATAGTATCGTTTTTACGCCAGCACCTTATGTGCCGCTTAAGAGTATATCAGGTATAGCACTAGGTGTCGGCGCTTTTTCAAACCCTCAGGGGTTTGTGATAGGACCGGATGGCCTTGTTTATATTGCCGATACAGGTAATCATAGAATTGTTGTTTTAAACAGAGACTTATCTGCTGCTGTTAGCATTATCGATACTATTCACATCAATGGGCAAGCGGATTCCTTTAACACACCCACTGGGATAGCGGTGTCCGATGATAACCTGTTGTATATTGCGGATACAGAAAACATGCGCATTGTAGTACTAGATCAAGGGAAAGTGATAAATGTCATTCGCGACCCGCAATCTGAAATGCTTGACCCCGGTTTTATCTTTAAACCTTTAAAACTGGGAGTAGACTATGCAGGTAGAGTATACGCAGTTGCCAGAGGGATGTTTCAAGGTATCATGGTGTTTTCAGCTGAAGGAAACTTCACGGGTTTTTTTGGTACAATCCAAGTGAAAATCACCGCTTGGGAAATTTTATGGCGTACCTTATCAACGAAGGCGGAGCGTACAAAACAGCACCTGTTTATACCTACAGAATTTACAGGTGTTGCTGTTGATCCTGATGGCTTTATCTATGCGTCCAGTATTGATCCGGACGGAAAACAAGCTGTACGCAGGTTGAACCCAAAGGGCGAGGACGTCATTCGTAAGGGTCCAAAGGAGAATCTGGGCGGTGATATATGGAGCACCGCCAGCGGCAGCCCTTATGCAGGACCTTCTTATATTGTAGATATTACTTATCGAGGTAAAGGAATCTACTCCATGTTAGACTCTAGGCGAGGTCGCATATTTACTTATGATCACGAAGGATATCTACTCTATGTTTTCGGCGGCCTGGGCACTCAAACAGGCACTTTCAAGCAGCCCTGTGCAATCGGTGTTATTAGTACTCCAGATGATAAAATAATAGTTCTGGATGCCGGACGAAATGAGCTTATTGTTTTTCAAGCAACACGGTATGGTTTATTAATTAATGAAGCAGTCAGTTTACGCTATGATGGCGACGAGGCTCTCGCTGTTCAAAAATGGCAGGAAGTACTGCAATTGAATGAGAATTTGGAAATTGCTAATGTAGGTATCGGAAAAGCATACCTCACTTCAGGTGACGATGAATCCGCTATGAAATATCTCTCGATGGGTAAAGATCGTACCTACTACTCAATTGCCTTTAAGCGTTATCGTAATCAGATTCTTAAAAACAGTATTCCGTATGTTTTAACTGTAGGCTCTGTACTTTTACTTACGGGCTTAACTTTCAAATTGGTATTCCGACGCCGTCAAAACAAACGAGGAAAGAGTGTGTATATCGGTGAGTAAAGCGTTTTCACACGATAAGTTTATAACTCTGCGACGCGTTTTAAGCCATCCTGCCGACTCGTTTTACGCAGTTCGGCATTATGAGCGCGGTAGCATATATATGGCTTTAATCTGCGTAGTTCTTTTCAGTTTTTGCTTTACAATCAACCGCATATTCGCCAGTTTCATTGTCAATAACACAAACCCTCGCACGGTAGACGGCCTGATGGAGTTATCAGGGGTGTTCCTACTTTATTTGTTGTTTTGTATAGGTAACTGGTCGGTCACATGCCTTATGAACGGAGAGGGACGCTTTAAAGATATCATTATTATTACGGGATATTCTTTATTACCTTTAATCATGTTATACATACCGGCAACCATCTTGTCACGTGTCCTGGTTTCAGGGGAAGAAGCTTTTTACTATATCATTACGGGGTTTTCCGTTATATGGACGGTTGTATTAATCTTAATGGGTGTCATGATCATACATAATTATACATTGGTAAAAACCATCATCACGCTCTTATTGACATTCATTGCTATGTTATTGATTATATTTATTATTTTACTACTTTACGACCTTTTAAACCAAGTATATGGTTTTTTATACAGCGTATATACTGAATTATCATTCAGGTATTAGGTGAGGCTCATGACAAAAACGCGTATCAAACTTAAACCGGAAATGAATACTAAAAAGACAGAAAAGCGACATCCGCCTCATGTTAGATTATTCATTTATAGCTTGATAGGCATCATCGCTTTAGTAATAATAATGATTCAATTATATGAATTAGTTCATTTTCGTATGCATCATGACTACAAAGCCTTGTTGCCTGTTCCTGCAACTCACGAGCAGGGTATTGAGTTTCATCCAATCAATGAAGCGTTATCCGATATCCCAGGCATGACACTCGTAACAGATAACGATATCTTGAAGCTATATGTTGATGTTCAAACTGCAAATGTTGCGATATATGATAAACGAAATGGTCATGTTACATACACAAATCCGCCGGATGCAGCTTATGATCCGTTGGCAGGCGGCGTAAATCGTTCCATGTTAATGTCTCAGATTATTGTAGAGTTTTATGATGCCAATCGTTTACCCGGTCGGTATAATTCATATGATTATTCAACATCCTTAATGCAGTTTTCATTAGAATCTATCCAGAATGGTCTAAGGTGTATATATACATTTGGAGACCTATCAAGCCCCACCGGCATCGTTCCTGTCTACATCAGCCGCGAACGTCTCGAATTTTATACTGAACGTATGCCTGATGGAGATACCGTTTATATGCGTTATTTACCCTATGATTTAGTACCCGGGTTTATGCAGCTTTCAGAAGGTGCACGTAAGGGCCCGGCTACACTACGAAGGATGAATGCTTCCTTTGAAGCGGCAGGCTACACAGAAGAAGACTATATTTTAGATATGACTGCATCCGGGGTGGAAGGCGCTATACCAATCAGTTTCATAATACCGCTCGAGTATCGACTTGATAATGACGAACTCATAGTTACAATACCGGTACGAGAAATCGTAGAAAAAGGCGGTGGAATGATATACAGGCTTCAGCTTTTAAGGTCCTTTGCCGCCGCCGGCTTAGAAGAAGAGGGTTATCTTGTCATACCTAATGGGTCCGGCTCATTGATTCGTTTTAACAATGGGAAAACGTATACAGAGGATTATTTACAGTACATATATGGCATGGATGAACTAACCTCTACCTTTACCGTTTTAGGCAATTCCATACCGGCACGAATACCGTATTTTGGAATTTATCGTGATACGGGGGAGTGTATTTTAGCAGAGATTGAAGCAGGTGAAACGCTTACGTTGTTAACAGCAAGCGTATCCGGAAAATTAAACTCATATAATTATATTTTCCCTACTTTTATACTTAGGGGCAATTCCTCGTTAGCTATGTTCGGCACAACAGGAAATGAAGCTGAACTGCCGGTTGTGGAACAATTTATTACCGATATATGCCCAACGGTTCGCTACAGCTTCCTGACAACAGAGTACAAGGGATACTCGGGCATGGCTCGATATATACACGAAAAGCTCATTCGAGCCGAAACCATTAGCAGGATAAGTATAGCATCTACTGATATTCCTTTATACATAGATTTAGTAGGCAGTGTAAAAGGACAAAAGTTTTTTCTAAGCGTTTCATACGCAGGTCAAAACATCATGTCACCCTACTCGGATGCGATGAAAATGGTGGAGAACCTTGCTCAACACGGCGTGATGCATCAAGTAATAAACTATCAAGGTTGGTTTAACCGCGGTTATTATCATGATGTACCAAATCGTATAATACCGATCCGAGGTTTAGGTACTATTAAAGATATGAAAGTGCTTGCGGATAAACTGTCTGTTCTTGGAGGAAAACTATATGCGGATGTTGCGTTCCAGCGTGTTACATATGACTCCAGACGTTATAATATGCGTTTAGAAACCTCGCGTTATTATGCCGGCGGGATGATCGCCGCGTACGGACAAGTCCATCCTGTTACTCTGTTTAAAACAGCATCCATGGGATACCCTGAAACGATATATAACCTTCTTTCTCCCCGATTCTTGGGCAGGTATGTCAGAAAATTCAACAACGCATTCCAACAATACAGCTTTTTAGGTCTTTCATTACGTGATTTGGGTGATGTTCTTCATTCAGATAAGAAGCGTTCAGAATACATCAACCGCGAGGAAGCCAAACTCATCGTACAAGATAGCTTGCAAACACTCTCCCAACACAACGGGGGATTACTCATATCGGGTGGCAATGCCTATTCCTTCAGCACAGCCGCTCACCTCATTAATGTACCTGTTTCACATAATGATTTTTACATTGTCGATGATGAAATCCCTTTTTATGAAATGATTATTCATGGTTGTATTCCTTATGCAGGACCTCCTGTAAACCTTAGTGATGTATACGATGAAACCGATCTCATCCTGCGATCTATCGAGTACGGTGCTTCACCGCATTATACATTCACTACAGTAAGCTCGAGTATGTTTAAATATACCGGTTTAAACCGTTTTTACAGTACGGATTATGTCAATTGGAGAGATTCCGCTGTTCGGGTTTATCATCAAATTAACGCGGCATTATCTACAGTCTACGGAAGTACTATTCTTTCTCATGAGATACTCCAAAATGACCTTCGACTCATTCATTATGATAACGGAACAGATATATTTGTTAATTACTCCGATCAACCAATATACCATCAAGGAATGCTTGTAAATGCGAAAAGTTGGGCTGTGAAGGAGGTAGAAAGATGAAAATGGCTACCAAAAAGAAAATAGCCGGCTTGCTCTTTGTATCGCCCTTTATTATCGGGTTTTCTTCGTTTTATTTGCGTGGCTTAATCCAATCCATACAGTTTAGTTTCTCAAACATCGCCATTGGCCAAGGGTCTTCATCAGGGTATATTTTATCGTTTAACGGTATAAAACAGTACTTATTTGCCTTTACCGAACATGGTTCTTTTAAACAAGTATTAACGGAATCCATCCTCGATATGATTATCGATGTGCCGTTAATTATTTTTTTCAGTCTCTTCATGGCTCTGTTGCTCAACCAACAGTTTAGAGGGCGTACACTTATTCGTGCCATATTCTTTCTGCCTGTCATTTTTAATTCGGAAGCCATCCGATCTGCTATTGATATGGCTCGATCCATGATGATGGGTGGCATTAGCCCTGTTTCAGTAGAGATAAAAACAGCTGCAGGAAGTGGTTTACTAAACGCACGGTATTACTTGAATATTTTACAAGAGTTGGCATTACCGGCTGCTTTATTAGAATATCTCATGGGAGCAATAGTGCGGATTAACCGTATTATTACAGCTTCCGGCGTACAACTGGTGATATTTATCGCTGCATTGCAGGCTATTTCCCCTTCATTGTATGAAGTAGCTAAGATTGAAGGTGCTACAGCTTATGAAACCTTTTGGAAAATTACTTTCCCGATGGTATCACCATTAATTGTAACCAATATTGTATATACCGTAGTGGACTCATATATGTCCAGCAGAATAGTAGATCTTTCTTATCGAACAATTTTCGAGTTTCATAATTATTCATTAGGTTCCGTGTTCAGTCTGGTAAGCATGATAGCGGTCTGTGTTTTGCTTTTCATTATCTGCAGAATGATCTCAAAACATACCTTTTATTATCATTAAGGTGGCGGAGGTTAATGAGCGATGATTGTCAAGTTAATTCATAAACTGTCTTTAAAACTAGGAACGATACGATTTGATAAACGGCTGAAAAATGAGAAGCAGTATATCATAAATGTTTCAACCGGTTTTCTATATAAACTTATGCGATCGGCAATATTGCTGGCGATCTCATATGTTTTACTGAGTCCGTTCATTGGTATAATAGCCAGTTCTTTTTTCTCAAATGCCGATAAGTATAGCCCTATTGTTTATCTTATACCGCAAGCGCCAACACTTGAAAAGTATCGACTCACCATAGCGAGACTAGATTTTTGGAATGTATTGGGTAATATGCTTGTTTATGTTTCGCTTTTAACACTGATTCAAGTTTTTATCTGTTCGTTGGTGGGGTATGGTTTCGCGCGGTTTACTTTTCCATTTAAAAAGCTGCTGTTCGCATGCGTCATTGTCATGATTGTTATACCGCCACATTCGGTGATGCTCCCCCTATATATGTCCTTCCAAAACTTTAACCCTTTTGGCATTATATCGTTATTAAACGCCGGTCGCAGCTTGAATCTTTTATCTACACCATTTCCTATGATCATCATGACTTTGTTCGCTTGTGGATTACGGTCCGGTTTATATATCTATATTTTTAATCAATTCTTCAGAGGTCTTCCCAAGGAAATTGAGGAAGCCGCCCTCATCGACGGCGCGGGTTTATTCTATACATACTTTTTTGTTATGATACCCAATGCCATGCCATCAGTTGTAACCGTATCGTTGTTTTCATTGGTGTGGCAATACAACGATACCTTCTTCGCGAGGCTCTTTCTTCTTAGCCCGGAGATATCACTTGGTAAAAAAATTAACAGTCTCCAAGCAAATCTTGTTAACCTTGATCGTATTTTAGATCCATCCATATCTATGTTATACTTATATGCAGGAATTGTTTTGACTATTACACCTTTGATTATTCTATATTCCGTTTTGCAAAAAAGATTCATAGAGGGGGTCGAACGCAGCGGCATAGTCGGTTAATATTCCCGGATTGTATGTCTCAAGGCAGGATCAGAAGTTGATGAAGGGGGGAAAGAGGTTTTAACAATATGAATGGTATTCAACAGGTCTACGAAAAATCTATAACGAAAGGAAGAGGAATAAACATGAGGAAACCAGGATTACTCAAAACAGTGTTTATAGGAATGCTTCTTTGTATTCTATTGACTGTCATTCCATTCGCCGCATGGATGGAAGAAGATATCGTCACACGTATCGATTTTTTAAACGGGAACATAGGGTTCTTGGCATTAGATGCTTCACCGGTTGATGCGTCGCCGGATACCACCATGGAGTTGGTAGATTATAATGGGGGGAAGGCAGTAAAAATATCACCGGATGGATCAGCTGCTCCTTATGTCATAATTGATGCATCCAGCCTGCTCACTGAAGCCATTACTGATTTAGTTACGATGCGAGTCTCCATCGCAACTGAACATCAAAGCGGCACATTCTATGCTGTATCAGGCGATATTATCGCATATAGCGGTGTTGATAGGGCCGAGTCAAAAAGTCCCTGGTCTGTGTATCTGGCTACGAAAAACCCCAATAACGCGATAGTGGCATTGAATACACCAGCGAAACGTTTTGTGCCTGACGCGTATAACTACTTCGTTATCAGTAAAAAAGACGATAATGGGTTAAACGCAAAAGAAGGTCCGGTAGCCTTATATCTTTTATCCATCGAGTTTTTTGATGAAAATGATCAACTCCTACCTGTAAATGCGGAAGCCGTTTTTAACCCGCCTGAAGGTTTTGGTGAAAAAGGCGAATCTTCTCTGTATACACTTTTGAATGAAACAACTATTGATGGCGCGGTAGGGTCAACCCCGGGTGGCTGGGGGCAGGCTGTTTCTATGGAAACCGTTCGTGCAGGCGGCATTATTGAGCCGGGTTGGTTTACACCCGGTTTTGTGATTTCCGTTGCATATGAAAGCGAAAGTTCACCTGAAATCATCTTCCAAAGCTGGACTGATGGCAAACCGGATAGCGCCGGGTGGGCGAAAGTCGCTCCGCGTCTTGAAGAAAAAGGTATTGCTCAATTCTTCTACGATGATATCGTAAACGCTTTCGGCACCGATGATTTCGAGAGTTTCTTGGATAAGTTTAATGTAGGAGACACCGGAAACGCGATAACAGTGCTTAAGGTAAGTTACGGGCAAGGCTATCCGCCGCCTGTAATGATTTTAGATGAAACCGAAGTTGAGGGCGCTTCCGGTTCCTCTGCAGGCGGTTGGGGACAAGCTGTCGCAATGGATACGATACGCGGCAGCGGAATATTCGATCCGGGAATTCTCAAGCCGGGTTCGGTTCTAACGGTATTGTATGAAAGTGCAGGAATCCCTGAGATTATTCTACAAAGCTGGACCGACGGTAAACCCGATTCTGCCGGTTGGGCTAAAGTGGCACCCTTTGCATTAGGCTCCGGCATCGCGCAGTTTGCATATGATGACATTATTACTTCCTTTGGTACAGATGATTTTGACAGTTATCTGGATAAGTTTTATATTGGTGACACCGGCGAAGCATTAAATGTCATTAAAGCATATGTTGGTATACCGATACCTCCATTGGTGTCTGTCAACGATGAGTTTGAAATTGAAGGCGCTACGGGAACCTCGTCAGGTGGATGGGGGCAAGCCGTTGCATTGGAAAGCGTAAAGAACGACGGTGTTGTTCAAGCTGATTGGTTTACCGCAGGCAGCGTGATAACCGTTTTATATGAAAGCGATAATGTACCTGAGCTTATCTTTCAAAGCTGGACGGACGGCAATCCCGTCGGTTGGGCAAAGATTGCTCCCTTTACAACAAGAGCCGGTATAGCGCAGTTTGTATATGATGATATCGTCGCTGCCTTTGGTACAGATGATTTTATCACTTTCTTAGATAAGTTATATATCGGTGATACCGGTGCCGCGCTCACGGTGTATAAGGTAGCTATTGGTTATACTGGCGAAAAACCAATCACAACATCAATAAGCCAAGAAGAAACAAACGCAGAAGAAAGCGAAGCGATTTCTGAAACAGTTCCACTGAAACCGATTGTGGATGTAACCGACGAGTTCGTCATCGAAGGTGCGGGAGGTGTCTCATCTGGCGGATGGGGACAGGCTGTATCTATGGAAACCACTCGAAGCGGCGGTATAATAGAACCCGGTTGGTTTGTTCCGGGTAGTATCATTACCGTAACCTACGATAGCGCGAGTGCACCTGAACTGGTTTTCCAAAGTTGGACAGACGGTGCGCCGGTTGGATGGGCGAAAGTTGCACCCTTTGCGGGAGGCGATAACGTCGCACAGTATGATTATGCTACTATTGTTGAATCCTTTGGAACCGACGATTTTACTACTTTCTTCGATAAGTTTTATATTGGAGACACCGGCGAACCTCTCACAGTTGAAAAAGTAACTATTGGAACAGAGAGCCCGTTTGTAACCGAAGAGGAGAATCCTCCACAGCCGCCGGTTGCTTTAGTTGACTACTTTAATATAGAAGGCGCTACCGGTTCATCCGGAGGTTCTTGGGGACAGGCTGTTTCCTTGGAAACCACTCGAAGCGGCGGCATAATAGAACCCGGTTGGTTCGTTCCAGGGATAATAGTCCATGTAAACTATACCAGTGACAGTCCGCCCGAGGTTGTCCTTCAAAGCTGGACAGATGGAGCACCCGTAAGTTGGGCAAAAGTCACACCTTTCGCATGGGACGAAGACAATGCTCAGTTTTCTTATGAGGACATGATCATTGCCTTCGGAACAGAGGACTTGATATCATTCTTCGACAAGTTTTATGTGGGTGATACCGGAGCAACACTTGAGGTCTTTGGTGTTTCAATAGGAAACGCCGACTAACCTACTACAGTCTATAAAATTAAGGAGTGAACGCAGATGAAACAAAAGATGGCTTTCTTACTAACCATAATCCTATTGCTAACGATATCGATACCTATTATCCATGCCGGGAATGCGAGTGGATCGGTAAGATACACTTCTGATGGGAAGCGAATAATAACCATTGGCACATGGTATGATAAGTATTATGTTTCGAGGCATACGAGTATTTACGATAATGTGAATGTAGCTAATCCTGTTACAGCGCAAATGATGCTCGATAACATGCGTGCAATAGAAGAGAAATATAACATCGTACTGGAATACGTCAATATGACATTCCAGGGCATTCAAGAGAGTATATCTACCTCAATCATGGCAGGTGTCCCGGATGTAGATGTTTATGAGGTGGATCTCCAGTTCGGAATCCCCGCCGCGCTGAGTGGGTTAGGTGTGTCACTTGAAGAAATGGGACTTCAAGGCACGGATGTGTTTAATGAGCAAACCGTAGCCAAGTACCTGGATATAAACGGGATTGATGAGCATTCTCTGTTTATTTCATCACTCAACGACGTGAATGCCTACACCCTCGCTTTCAATATGAACCTTATAAAAGAAGCGAACCTGGAAAACCCTCAGGATTTGTATGATCGAGGCGAGTGGACTTGGGAAAAGTGGCGAGAGTACCTTATAGAATTGACAAAGGACACAGACAACGATGGTTCCATCGATGTATATGGATGGAGCGGTTATTGGACTAACTTGTTAACAGCACTGCTCTTTTCAAATAACACAACCATTGCCGGCGGCCCTAATGAAACACTCTCTTCTTCTGCTACAATTGAAGTGCTTGATTTTATCAATACGATCTATAACATTGATAGAACCTCACGTCCTTGGGATCAATCCAACTGGGAAATCAACAATAAACTGTATGCTGAGGGGAAGTCTGCTTTTTGGATTGGCGCCCACTGGTTGTTCAGTGAACAGGGCGGTGACGATCTGCCATTCG
>Ga0123354_10019634_pt1 | contig 10613 bp, 11 predicted proteins | sample TergutLab28metaG_2_FD_97872 | JGI IMG/M metagenome (GOLD analysis project Ga0123354, IMG submission 97872) | Labiotermes labralis P4 segment gut microbial communities from Petit-Saut dam, French Guiana - Lab288 P4 | ecosystem: Host-associated > Arthropoda: Insects > Digestive system > Gut ...
CAGCTTCTGGACCATGGGCTTCAACCAGCACACCCGCGGCACCTGGGCCAACAACCTGATCTACAACATCCACCTGCTCACCGGCAAGATCAGCCTGCCCGGCTGCGGCCCCTTCAGCCTGACGGGCCAGCCCAGCGCCTGCGGCACCGCGCGCGAGGTCGGCACCTTCTCCCACCGCCTGCCGGCGGACCTGGTGGTGGTCAACCCCGATCACCGCAAGATCGCCGAGCAGCACTGGCTGCTGCCCGACGGCACGATTCCCGGCAACATTGGCCTGCACGCCGTGGCGCAAAGCCGCGCGCTCAAGGACGGCATCCTCAAGTGCTACTGGACCAGCACCACCAACAACATGCAGGCGGGTCCCAACACCAACGTCGAGACCTATCCCGGCTGGCGCAATCCCAAGGCCTTCGTGGTGGTCAGCGACCCCTATCCCACCGTCAGCGCCATGTCCGCCGACCTGGTGCTGCCCACCGCCATGTGGGTCGAGAAGGAAGGCGCCTACGGCAACGCCGAGCGCCGCACGCAGTTCTGGCGCCAGCAGGTCAAGGCGCCCGGCCAAGCCAAGAGCGACCTGTGGCAGTACATCGAATTTTCCAAGCGCTTCAAGGTCGAGGAAGTGTGGCCGCCCGAACTGCTGGCCAAGAAACCCGAGTACAAGGGCAAGACCCTGTTCGACGTGCTGTTCAAGAACGGGCAGGTCAACAAGTTCCCGCTGGCCGACGCCGCCAAGGTCAACGGCAAGTACATCAAGGACTACGTCAACGACGAATCCAAGGAACTGGGCTACTACCTGCAAAAAGGCCTGTTCGAGGAATACGCCGACTTCGGCCGCAGCCACGCCCACGACCTGGCGCCGTTCGACACCTACCATGAAACCCGCGGCCTGCGCTGGCCGGTGGTGGACGGCAAGGAAACCCTGTGGCGCTTCCGCGAGGGCTACGACCCCTACGTGAAGAAAGGCGAGGACATCAAGTTCTACGGCCAGAAGGACGGCAAGGCCAACATCTTCGCCCTGCCCTACCAGCCGGCCGCCGAAAGCCCCGACAAGGACTATCCGCTGTGGCTGTGCACTGGCCGCGTGCTGGAGCACTGGCACACCGGCTCGATGACGCGCCGCGTGCCGGAACTGCACCGCGCCGTGCCCGAGGCGGTGTGCTTCATGCACCCCGACGACGCCGCCGCCCTCAAGGTGCAACGCGGCACCCAAGTCAAGGTGCAGACGCGCCGCGGCGAGATCCTGGCCGCCGTCGAAACCAAGGGCCGCAACAAAGTGCCGCGCGGGCTGATCTTCATCCCCTTCTTCGATGAAAGCCGGCTGGTCAACAAGCTCACGCTGGACGCCACCTGCCCGATCTCGAAAGAGACCGACTTCAAGAAGTGCGCGGCACGCGTCCTGAAGGCCTGAACCCGTCCCCGCGCCGGCTTTGGCTGGCGCGGACCACCGCGAGAACCGCCGTTTCGCCATGACCGCCCTCAACCGCCGCAACCTGCTGCAAGGCGCCGCCTCGGCCGCCACGGCCGTGCTGGTGGCTGGCGGCGCGGCGGCCTTGTCGCGGCCTTCGCTGGCGCGGCCCGCGCAGGCGCTGCGCCCGCCTGGCGCGTTGGCCGAGCGCGTGTTCCTGGGCGCCTGCGTGCGCTGCGGCCTGTGCGTGCGCGACTGCCCGCCCAAGAACCTGAAACTCAGCACCTGGGGCAGCGGCATGGCCGCCGACGTGGCCATCGGCACGCCCTACTTCGAGGCGCGAGACATCCCGTGCGAGATGTGCGAGGACATTCCCTGCGTCAAGGCCTGCCCCAGCGGCGCGCTGGACCACGCGCTCACCGACATCACCAAGGCCCGCATGGGCACGGCGGTGCTGATCGACGAGGAGAACTGCCTCAACTTCCTGGGCCTGCGCTGCGACGTGTGCTACCGTGTCTGCCCGGTCATCAACGAGGCGATCACGCTGGAAAAGCAAAGCAACCCGCGCAGCGACCGCCACGCCATGCTGTTGCCCACCGTGCACGCCGACCGCTGCACCGGCTGCGGCAAGTGCGAGCACAGCTGCGTGCTGGAGGAACCCGCCATCAAGGTGCTGCCGCTGCAGCTCGCGCGCGGCGAGCTCGGCCAGCACTACCGCAAGAACCTGGTGCAGCGCAGCGACGTCGGCCGCGTCGGCCAGACGCGCGGCGGCGATGCCGTGCAGCCCACGCCCGGCCTGCCCGAATTCAACCAGCCGGTGCAGCGCCTGCCCGATCACCCCGTGCCGGGCGATCTGGAGCCGTTGCGCTCCGGCGCCGCGCCGTACCCGCCGCGCCCCATCGTCGGCGGTGAGCCAGGAGCCGCGCCATGATCGCCGCCCCCCACGCCTCGCGCCGCGATCCGCCTGCAGGCAGGCCGCCAGCAGCGCCGCCCGCCGCGCTGAACAAGCCGGCGCATTGGCCCAGCACCGATGCCGTGCGCGACAAAGGCTGGTGGAAGGCCAGCCAGTGGCTGGTGCTGCGGCGGCTGTCGCAGTTGCTGATCCTGGCGCTGTTCCTGCTGGGGCCGCTCACCGGCCTGTGGATCGTCAAGGGCAACCTGTCGTCCAGCCTGACCCTGGGCGTGCTGCCGCTGACCGACCCGTTCCTGCTGGCGCAGGTGCTGTTCACGCGCCACTGGCCCGAAATCGCGGCGCTGCAAGGCGTGGCCATCGTCATCGTGTTCTACGCCCTGGTCGGCGGACGGGTGTTCTGCGCCTGGGTGTGCCCGCTCAACATGGTGACCGATGGTGCGTCCTGGCTGCGCCGGCGCTTCAATATCACCACCGGTCGGGTGCCCAAGCGCGCCTTGCGCCACTGGCTGCTGGGCGCCGTGCTGGTAGCCAGCGCGCTCACCGGCGTCACCGTGTGGGAATGGGTCAACCCCGTCAGCATGATGCACCGCGCCATCATCTTCGGCGGCGTGACGGCCTGGGGCGCGGTGCTGGCCGTGTTCCTGTTCGACCTGCTGGTGGCCCCGCGCGGCTGGTGCGGCCATGTCTGCCCCATGGGCGCGGCCTACCACCTGATTGGGCGCAAGAGCCTGCTGCGCGTCAGCGCCCGACACTCCTCAGCCTGCAACGACTGCGCCGACTGCTACGCCGTCTGCCCCGAGCCGCACATCCTCCCCGTCCCGCTCAAGGGCAAGGGCGGCACCACGCCGCTGATCCTGACCCCCGAATGCACCAATTGCGGCCGTTGCATCGACGTGTGCAGCAAGGACGTGTTCATTTTCACCCACCGATTCGACCACCGGAGAGACTGATGAAACCCATCGCTCAGATGTTCAAGACCCTGTTGCTGGCCGGCGCGCTGGTTGGCTCGTTGGTTACCGGCGCCGCCCAGGCGCAGTCAGCGCCGTCGGGCGCGGTGAAGCTGCAAGGGCTGCGCGATGGCGTGCCTCTGCAAGAGGACATCGCCATCAATCCCGCGCGCCAGGAACGCGACCGCGGGCCGCACGACCGCGACTTCGTGCAGCAACCGCCACTGATCCCGCACACCATCGCCGGCTACCAGATCACCATGAACTTCAACAAGTGCATGGACTGCCATTCGTTCCAGCGCGCCAGGGCCAACGGCGCCACCAAGGTCAGCATTTCGCACTTCCGCACGCTCGAAGGGCAGGAGCTGGACAACATCAGCCCGCGCCGCTACTTCTGCAACCAGTGCCACGTGCCGCAAACCGACGCCCGGCCCCTGGTGGACAACACCTTCCAGCGTGCCCGCGGGCTTCAGTAACGACAGTCCGATGCGCACCACACACACGCGCTGGAGGCCCATGCCATGACCGCATCCGAATCCATCTCCCACACCGCCGCGCCGCGCCGTCCGGGCCTGTTCGGCAGACTGATGGCCGCACTGTGCACGCGGGGCTTCATCGTCCTGTTCTGCGCCTTCGTGGTCGGCATCCTGTTCTGGGGTGCGTTCAACACCGTCCTGGAATGGACCAACCGCGAGAGTTTCTGCATCAGTTGCCACGAAATGCGTGACAACGTGTACCAGGAATACCGCAACACCGTCCACTACCAGAACCGCACTGGCGTGCGCGCCACCTGCCCCGACTGCCACGTGCCCAAGGAGTGGACGCACAAGATCATTCGCAAGATCCAGGCCAGCAACGAGCTGTGGCACCACCTGCTGGGCAGCGTCGACACGCCCGAGAAATACAACGCCAAGCGCGCCCAGCTGGCCACCAGCGAATGGGCGCGCATGAAGCGCACCAACAGCCAGGAATGCCGCAACTGCCACAACTTCAACTACATGGACTTCGCCGAGCAGGATGCGCGCAGCGCCAAACAGCACCAGGCCGCCGAAGGCACCAACATGACCTGCATCGACTGCCACAAAGGCATCGCGCACAAGCTGCCGCCGATTGAGCAGAACATCGGCGCGCCCAAGGCCAACCCGGCCGACGTGGGCAAGCCGGAGATGCTGACGCAGCCCGAGCGGGCTCCGCTGCCGGGCGCCGAGGCCGAGTAAGCGCCCCGCCCGCTCAAGCATCAGGCCATCGCCCACGCGATGGCCTTTTTTCTGGCGGTCATTCCAATGAACCGTTCACGCTGACCCTGAGCTTGCCGAAGGGTCAGCATGAACGGTTTTGATTTTGAACGCGAAATGGAATCAGGCAGCTGCGGCGTGCGCCATCGCCAAGGCGCCCACCGGGCACACGCCCAGGCATTGGCCGCAGGCGGTACAGGCCGCGGGGTCGAGCTGCATCTGGCTGATGCCGCCCGCCGTGGGCCTGAAGCGGATGGCGCGGGCATCGCAGGCGTCGGCGCAAACGCGGCATTCCACCTGGCCGAGCGCCAGGCAGTGCGGCGCGACGCCCACCCGCCAGAGCGGCCACGCGGCCTGGGCGGCGGCGCGGTCCAGCGCGCGCGGCGCGCAGGCTTGCTCGCAAGCGCCGCAGAAGTCGCAGCCGCGCAGCGAAAAATCCACTTCCGGAAAGCCCCCGTCGCCCAATTTCAGCACGCCTTGCGGGCAGGCTTGGACGCAGACGCGGCAACGGTCGCAGCGCGCGGCAAAACCAGCCTGCGGCAGCGCCCAGGGGGGCCGCTGCGCGGCGGGCGCCCGCGGCGCCACAGCCTCCGTGATGCGCCCGCGCAGCAAGGAACGGCGGCGCGGGTCGATCACTCCAGAGATCCTGAATCAACCGTTGCCAAGACTCACGCCAGCGTGACCCGCGCGAACTTGCGTTTGCCGACCTGCACCACATAGGTGCCGGGCCCCAGCTTCAAGCCCTTGTCGCTGACCACGCCGGAATCGACCCGCACGCCGCCGCCGTCGATCAGGCGGTTGGCCTCGCTGGTGGAAGGCGCCAGGCCGGCCTGCTTGAGTACCAGGCCGATACCCAGCGCGCCGCCCTCGCCGGCGGCCAGGTTCACTTGCGCGATCTCGTCCGGCACGCCGCCCCGGCTGCGGTGGATGAAGTCGGCCTCGGCTACGTCTGCGGCCCGCGCCGAATGAAAGCGCGCGGTGATCTCCTTGGCCAGCATCACCTTGGCGTCCTTGGGGTTGCGGCCGGCGGCCACTTCGGCCTTGAGGGCCTCGATGTCGGCCAGGGACTTGAACGACAGCAGCGTGTACCAGCGCCACATCAGCTCGTCGCTGATGGACAACACCTTGGCGAACATGGTGTTGGCGTCCTCGGTGATGCCGATGTAGTTGCCCTTGCTCTTGGACATCTTCTCGACGCCATCGGTGCCTTCCAGCAGCGGCATGGTCAGGATGCACTGCGGCTCCTGGCCGTACTCCTGCTGCAGGTGGCGGCCCATCAGCAGGTTGAACTTCTGGTCGGTGCCGCCGAGTTCGATGTCGGACCTCAGCGCCACCGAATCGTAGCCCTGCATCAGCGGGTAGAGGAACTCGTGCACGCTGATCGGCGTGCCGGCCTTGAAGCGCTCGGAGAAATCGTTGCGCTCCATCATGCGCGCCACGGTGTAGCGGGCGGCCAGCTGGATCATGCCGCGCGCGCCCAACGCGTCGGACCACTCGCTGTTGTAGCGCAGCTCGGTCTTGTCCGGGTCCAGCACCCGGTAGGCCTGGTTGCGGTAGGTTTCGGCGTTGGCGCGGATCTGCTCGGCCGACAAGGGCGGACGCGTGGTGTTGCGGCCCGAAGGATCGCCGATCAGGCTGGTGAAGTCGCCGATCAGGAAAATCACCGTGTGGCCCAGGTCCTGCAACTGGCGCATCTTGTTGAGCACCACGGTATGGCCAACGTGAATGTCGGGCGCCGTCGGGTCCAGCCCCAACTTGATGCGCAGCGGACGGCCCGTGGCCTCGGAGCGCGCCAGCTTCTTGAGCCAATCGTCCTGCGGCAGCAGCTCCTCGCAGCCGCGCAAAGTCACGGCCATCGCTGCGCGCGTCTTGTCGGTGATTGGGTAAGTCGTGAAATTGTTGGCAAATGTCATGGGTTTCGGGTGTTGCACGCGGTTGGTACCCGCTATACTCTTCGCCTGGGCCGTGATTTTAGCGGCCATGCTCTTGTAAAAAGAGCGCTTCGCCAGGCAGCGCAGCGCGCTGTCGTGTACTGTACTGATGTCCCGGAACACCCTCGCGTGAAGCAAGAATTAATTTACGCCGGCCTCGCTGCCGCAGACTTTGTCCACCGTCATCCGAAGCGGATCGCCGCGGTCGTCGGTGCGTTGCTGCTCGGCGGCGGCGGCGGCGCGTTCGCCGTTGCCTCGCTGACCCCCGCCGCCCCGACCGAGCCGATGCACCTGGTCTCGGAAGCCGTCGCAGCCGGCGCGCTGAACGTGAGCGCGCAGGCCGAACAGCTGGACAGCTATTCGTTCACCCTCTACCGCAGCGAGCAGACGCGCGCCACCGACACGCCGGAGGCGCTGCTGCAGCGCCTGGGCCTGGCCGATCCGGCCGCCGCCGCCTTCCTGCGCAAGAACGCCACCGCCCGGCAGGCGCTGTTCGGCCGCGCTGGCCGCACCGTGACGGCCGAGGCCACCGGCCGCCTGGAGCTGCAGTCGCTGCGCACCCGCTGGATCGACAACGATGCCGACCAGAGCTTCAAGCGCCTGGTGGTCGAGCGCGCGGGCAACGGCTTCAGCGCCCGCGTCGAGACCGCGCCCCTGGAGGTCAGCCAGCGCCTGACCGGCGGCGTGATCCGCAGCACGCTGTACGAGGCCACCGACGAGGCCCGCCTGCCCGACAGCGTCACCAAGCAACTGACCCACATTTTCGAGTCCAGCATCGACTTCCACCGCGGGCTGCACAAGGGCGACCAGTTCTCGGTGGTCTACGAAACCATCGAGGCCGATGGCGAGCCCCTGCGCGCCGGCAAGATCCTCAGCGCCGAGGTCGTCAACCGCGGCAAGCCCCATCAGGCCGTGTGGTTCAAGGACGACGGCACCACCAAGGGCGCGTACTACTCGTTCGACGGCCAGAGCCTGCGCCGGGCCTACCTGATGTCGCCGCTGGAAGTCTCGCGTATCACCAGCGGCTTCGGCATGCGCCACCTCAACGGCTACAGCCGCATGCACGAAGGCGTGGACTTCGGCGCGCCCGTCGGCACCGCGGTGCGCGCCGTCGGCGATGGCGTGGTCAAGTTCGCCGGCACGCAAAAAGGCTACGGCAACGTCATCTACATCGTCCACCGCAACCACAAGGACAGCACGGTGTACGGGCACCTGTCGCGCATCGGCGTGAAGGTGGGCGAGCGCGTGACGCAAGGCGAAACCATCGGCGCCGTGGGCGCCACCGGCGTGGCCACCGGCCCGCACCTGCACTTCGAGTTCCGCGTCAACGACCACCCGCTCAACCCGACCGAGGTGCTGGCCGAGCAGCACGAGGACATCTCCGTCACGCCCGCCGGCAAGGCCGCGTTCGCCCGGCTCACCGCCGACATGAAAATCCAGCTGGCCGCCGCCAGCCAGCAATCGCAGCGCAGCGAGTAAGCCGCGCCGCCCACCGGCACGCAAAACAAAGGGCGCCTCGCGGCGCCCTTTGCGTTGGCGCGGAGCGCGCCGTTTACTCCTCGGCCACCGAGAACGACGAACCGCACCCGCAGGTGGTGACGGCGTTGGGGTTCTTGATGACGAACTGCGCGCCTTGCAGGTCTTCCTTGTAGTCGATTTCGGCGCCCACCAAGTACTGGTAGCTCATGGCGTCGATCAGCAGCGAGACACCGTTCTTGACCATGGTGGTGTCGTCGTCGTTGGCGATCTCGTCGAACGTGAAGCCGTACTGAAACCCCGAGCAGCCGCCCCCCTGCACAAACACGCGCAGCTTGAGATCGGGGTTGCCCTCCTCGGCGATCAACTCGGCCACCTTGGCGGCGGCGCTGTCGGTGAAGACGATCGGGTCGGGCATGCTGACGGCGGATGGGATGTCCTGGGCAACGGCGCTCATGGCGGCTCCTGCAATCGAAAAGTCAAAAGTATATCGAAACAGTCGGAATTGTGCTGGGCGCGTTCAGCGTTGCCTGAAATCCGGCTTTGACCTGGCTGGCTTGGCCGGTTCCGCGGCCACCTCGACCGGCTTGGCGGGGTCCTTGGCGGCATCCACCGGCTTGGCCGGCTCGACCGGCTCGCTGGCGGGTTCGGCTTTCGGCGCCGTCACGGTCGATTCGTCCAGACCCAGCGCCAGCGGCGGCGGCGTGACCTGCGGCTGGAGCTGGCCGGCGATCACCGCGCCCCGCTGCATCTCCAGCGCCTTGTAGCGCACGTCGCCGCGCACGCGCGCCTTGGCGTGCAGGTCCAGCACTTCGCGCGCCAGCACCGGGCCGACGACCGCGCCGGCGATCACCACGTGGTCGGCGGTCACCGCGCCCTCGACGTTGCCCGGCTCGCCGATGACCAGCACCGTGGGCTGCTCGCCCTGGCCGGTCACGCTGCCCAGCACGACCCCGTCGATCTGCAGGCTGCCCTCGAAAACGCAATCGCCATTGATGCGCACGCCGACGCCGATGGCGCTGCGCACAGCCGGTTGTTGTTTCTTGATGCCGAGCATGGGGGGAACCTCCTGAGATAGACCGGCCCTTTTACCACGCCTGCGTGCCATGCTATGAAAAAAACCGCACAAACCCCAACGGGCCTGTGCGGTTTTTTGTGCGTCGTCGGCCCTGGACGGGCCGACAAACAAACCGATCAGCGCTTGCTGAACTGCTTGCGGCGACGGGCGGAGTGCAGACCGACCTTCTTGCGCTCGACCTCGCGGGCGTCGCGCGTGACGTAACCGGCCACCGACAGCTGGGGCTTGAGGTTGGCGTCGTAGTCGATCAGCGCCCGGGTGATGCCGTGGCGCACCGCGCCGGCCTGACCGGATTCGCCGCCGCCGTGCACGTTGACCTGGATGTCGAAGATTTCGACGTTTCCGGTCAGCACCAGCGGCTGCTTGGCGATCATGATCGAGGTCTGGCGGCCGAAGAACTGCTCAATCGGCTTGCCGTTGATCGTGATCTGGCCGGAGCCTTTTTTCAGAAACACGCGGGCGACGCTGGTCTTGCGGCGGCCGGTGCCATTGTTCCATTCACCAATCATTGGAGCGGCTCCTTTAGATTTCCAGCGCCTTGGGCTGCTGGGCGCTGTGCGGGTGCTCGGCGCCGCCGTAGACCTTCAGCTTCTTGATCATGGCGTAGCCCAGCGGGCCCTTGGGCAGCATGCCCTTGACGGCCTTTTCCAGCGCGCGGCCAGGGTGGCGGGCCTGGATGTCGCGGAAATTGGTCTCGCGGATGCCGCCGGGAAAGCCGGTGTGGTGGTAATACTTCTTGTCCAGCTCTTTGGCGCCGGTGACGCGAAGCTGGGAGGCGTTGACGACCACGATGTAGTCGCCGGTATCGACGTGAGGCGTGTAAATGGCCTTGTGCTTGCCGCGCAGACGGAGGGCAACTTCGCTGGCTACCCGTCCGAGCACCTTGTCGGTGGCGTCAATCACAAACCACTCGTGCGTCACGTCAGCGGGTTTGGCGCTGAACGTTTTCATGAGTTTTCCCTGGGGGGGGATGGGTTTGATGCAGGCCCTTTTCCACGGTCGGTGCTCCTCTTGAGGGAGCCTCTTAGGTGGTGTCCAATGCTTTTGCCGCGGGGCCTTCAAACGCTGCAAAGCTTTTTATTTTAGCTTTTTTTTCGGGCACGCGCTACCATCGGCGTATGTTCAGCTACCGCCACGCCTTCCACGCCGGCAACCACGCCGACGTGCTCAAGCACCTCACCCTCATCGCCACCCTGCGCCACCTGATGCGCAAGGACAGCCCGCTCACCCTCATCGACACCCACGCCGGCGCCGGCATCTACCGGCTGGACGCCGACGCCGCGCAGACTTCCGGCGAGGCCCTGGCCGGCATCGCCCGGCTGCAAAACCTGGCCGCCGGCGAACCCTTGGCGCCCGCCCTGGCCGACTACCTGGACCTGGTGGCCTCGTTCAACCGCACCCCGGCTTCCGGCGACGCCTGGCGCGTCTACCCCGGCTCGCCGCTGGTCATGCACGCGCTGATGACGGCGCCCGCGCGCGCCGCGGTGCACGACCGCCTGAAGCTGTTCGAGCTGCACCCCACCGACATCCAGGCGCTGCAAGCCCACGTGGCGCAACTGGAGGCGGGCCGGCAGGTCAGCGTCGAGCGGCAGGACGGCTTCGAGGCGCTGAAAGCCCTGCTGCCGCCG
>Ga0123354_10019635_pt1 | contig 10612 bp, 10 predicted proteins | sample TergutLab28metaG_2_FD_97872 | JGI IMG/M metagenome (GOLD analysis project Ga0123354, IMG submission 97872) | Labiotermes labralis P4 segment gut microbial communities from Petit-Saut dam, French Guiana - Lab288 P4 | ecosystem: Host-associated > Arthropoda: Insects > Digestive system > Gut ...
CAGTACTGCAGTCTTAGTATAGCATTAAATAAGTACGTCAGCAGTACGATGCCTTTGCGTGAAAGTTCCTTCAGCATAAGAGGGCTTACGTGGTCTATGCCAGGTGCTTTCCTGGTGCGTAGGTGACTTATCTCAGTTTCAATTTGCTTAGGCGTTAACATCCTAATGTTTGGGGTCGATGCGAGGTCAGTATGATGGAATAAGTGAAAGAGTTGTCCAGCCAGTCAGTCTACTAGTTGGTTATCCAGCTTTCCTGTATGTTTCCACATCCAGCTAAGTCATTACAAAATGTTAAGTTTCTTTCAGTAGAAAAGATACGTCACCTGACATTCACTGTGTTTGTATACCAAATTTGACGTTCCTCACTACAATGGTGCAAGAGTTATCAAACAATTACACAAATAATTTTCTAATTATAGTAACAAGTTCCATGTCCCATCCAGCCCTAGACAAAAAAATAAAGAACGTTCCCATGACATCTGGTATGAACAGCACACCGCTCACGGTCGCACATCTTTGTACTTGTAACTCCCCAATGGCAACAACGTCGTTTTGCAAACGAGGGAGATGTAAAGCGACGACCCCCTAAGATCTTACATTACCCCAGTAACACAGATAAAGATTATGGTCCTATGGAATGTTGTGTGATGTGGTCTGTTACAGATGCAATAATACTGTCTGAGGAAGTAGCTCCCTCCATCTTCAGGACATATTACCCTGAACATGCAGATTCTTCTAGAACAGTGGCATCTCAATCTTCCAAACTTTTTATATCCTAGAATACCATAATCTTAATACCAGCACCATTCAGCGTAAACCAATGTGGATAATACGGCCTGTGGCTGAACTGATGGCCATGAATACCCTTGCACATTACGTTGTCAGGCAATATACCGGCCAGTACGGCAGGTGTGGTGAGCTTAGGTCTCATCCACACAATCTCATAAGCAATCATATTGCTGAATACCATCCATCCATCCATCCATCCACCCATCCATCCATCTAACCATCCATCCATCCATCCACCCACCCATCTATCCATCCACCCATCCATCCATCCACCCGTCCATCCATACACTCACCCATTCATCCATCCATCCATCCATCCATCTTGATATTTCCCTGTTTAGATCAATATTCTGGCACTACTAGGGTTAAGAAATATGAAAGTATCATCTTGATGTTCACTGTCTACCGTAAAACGCATTGTCAATCCAGCATCACTGATGCTATGTATGCCTCAACTCAACATAAAGGTTTAACATCACTGCTAAACCTCATGTTACCAAAGAGAACAATCAATCTGGAGAATAGGTGACATTTAATGGCTTGTCTCTTTCATGACATTTCATTTACATAATACCATTGTTTTCCTTTTCGAAAGGGACATAGAGTAAACGTACGTGTGTTTGTCTGTAGATGCACAGCACAAACGTAACAGCCCCAAGCTTCAAACCCTTCACAAAACCAGGCCAAACATTCACCTGAAATGTACGAAAGTTAAACCTATTAAGTGCTTTACATACAATTCTAAAGAAGTTTTGTCTCCGTACCTTTAGGAATTTCCAAAAGTGGAGGCATGAGACAAAATGTGTGGTAACTATCATCACAGCCGTCACAGAGCAACATGGACTCTTCAACATCTCCACGCCCGCAGTTGTGACATACATACTTGGCAAGCTAAAACAAAGCAACACAAGACGTGTGTGCACAAGTGCGCCGTATGTAACAGGCTGAAATACTGCAATTCACCAACAGCACAGGTAGAACTGCATACAGCAAACTTTTCATTTCTTAGTTTATTTGATGTTTAAGTGGCAGTGAACACTCATATTGTGGTCTTATGGGCTGACAATTCTGCCATGCAGAGGAAGGCAGTATGTTCCATGTACCAGACTACAATATGACCAGAAGTGTTTACCAGTACGGCATGAAAAACATAACACACCAGACACCATACAGACTTAAAATCTTTCCAAATATTATTCACGTAAATCTAATTGTAGCACTGTGCATTTTTGTAGAATCACTTCAATTTATCAACCAACGAATGCACATATAATTTCACATAAAACACTTTTAAAACACTTTAAAACACTCTGACATGTTTCAATCTTGTCAGATCACCATCAGGGAGCTTTGTTCCTTGCTAAAGTTATGTTACAGTATTCACAATTCAATTGGTATAATTATTTACAGATTTGCTGCCACAACACCTCGTTTGCAAATACCAACTGAACTGTGAATACTGTAATATAACTTTAGCAAGGAACTAAGCTCCCTGATGATGATCTGACAAGATCGAAACATGTTGGAGTGTTTTTTTAAAGCGTTTTAAAAGTGTCTTATGTTAAATTATATGTGCGTTCATTGGTTGATAAATTGAAGTGATTATTCACTTCTTCATTAACAAAATACGTGGACTTACGGGATCAAACTCGTAGTTCACTTTCTTCCCTCTCGTTTTATTTGGTGGCTTCTCCTGTCTTCGCGTCTGATATCCAGCCATCTTTGGACCAGCCCCATAAAACTGAAGCCTCCTGAGCTCTTTATTATCACTTCCATCTGCGATGTCTTGTCCAATCTAAAAGTTCAATGTATGCTACTAAGTTCGACCACATTTAACACAGTGTTATCCAAGCAAACTCTACAACCTAAACCTTCATGTGAATAACTCTGAGCACCTGGTCTACCCTTTAATTGAACCTAAGCCTCCAGGGTAAGAAACCAGCAACTGACCTTCTTATAATAAAACCAACTAGATGCACTAATTTCTCAATTTATTTTTGGAATAAAACTCTACATGTTTCGGACAGTTCCTCTGTCCATCATCAGGAGTTCTTCACTGTACACACAGCAATGGAATATGTCATACAGGTATGACATACACCATTAAAACTCCACATGTTTTGGACAGTTCCTCTGTCCACCATAAGGAGTTCTTCACTGTACACACAGTAATGGTTTGTGTCATACAGGTATGACATACACCATTAAAACTTCACATGTTTCAGACAGTTCCTCTGTCCATCCTCAGAAGTTCTTCACTGTACACACAGCAATGGTATATGTCATACAGGTATGACATATATAATTACAACTCCACATGTTTTGGACAGTTCCTCTGTCCATCCTCAGGAGTTTTTCACTGTACACACAGCAATGGTATATGTCATACAGGTATGACATATACCATTAAAACTTTACATGTTTCGGACAGTTCCTCTGTCCAACATCAGGAGTTTTTCACTGTACACACAGCAATGGTACATGTCATAGAGGTATGACATATACCACTGTTGTGTGTACAGTTAAAAACTCCTGATGATGGACAGAGGAACTGTCCGAACATATAAGTTTCCCTGTTACAGGCCCGGTTTAGCCCAGAGGGTGGGTAGAGGTATAGCACTACTCTTCCATCACTGCGGCACTAGAAGGGGGTGAGGGGTCAGCAGCATGCCCCGGCCACACTTTACCCCCAGGAAAGAAGACCCGGTACCCATTTTACAGGGGGCTGGGTGGGCCCCAGGGCTGGTCAAGATGGGCGGAAAATCTCATCCCCACCGGGATTCGATCCTGGACCGTCCAGCCCATAGTCAGTCTCTATACTGACTGAGCTACATGGCCCACCGTCCAAAACATGTGGAGTTTTAATCCAAAAATAAATTTGAGATAGTAGTGCATCTAGTTTATCATGATGCACTATCACCTGAAAGTGAAATACCTTCGTTATGTCTGTCCATTCATACGTACATCCATTCGCATGCAACAACTTGGCTCCTATTGGACCAATTTTTGTGAAATTTGGTAAGTGACTATGTTTCAAAATTCAAGTTTCATTAAAATCTGACAGGAATAATGGGTACTCGACACACGAGGACAAATATACCTTTTTGATCAAAGAAATGTTCCAGATTAGTGTTGTAGATAAAATCAATACACACATTTTATGTCCAATAACTTTTCTTTCTTTGAAAATCATGCCATTTATTAGATATTGTGGAAGAATATTGCAGAGCCATCCAAGCCACTTATGACAATACGGCGCATGCTCATTGCAAGCTGGATATCTAAGGCCACAAATACACACTCAGAATACCTAACACTTATTGCTTTTCCACTGCAACAATGGCGGGCCAAACACACCTCATTGTTTTATATATATACATATATATTTGTGTGTGTATATATATATATATATATATATATCACCTGTCTTGTCTTTACCCCCTCTACCAGCATTGCATTTATGTAAAATGTGAATTAAAGATTTCAATTCCTGATGTCAGGCTAGAGACTGTCATAATCTGCTTTCAAATAATTTCTGCTTAATATTTTCTGTTGATACCCAACATTCAGATCCATATACTACTACTGGTCTGATTACCATATAATACAGCCTTTCTTTGGTTTTCCTAGTTATTAGTTTGCTTTGGAATATCTTTTTGTTTGCAAAGAAGGATCTATTGCACTTGCTTTATTATTTCATTGTTTACTGCTCAACATGTTTCGGATGTTAATACATCCATCCTCAGGAGCTTGCGACTTATTTGATGAGTCATTTCATGGGTTGTATCGTTCTGGTTCAATGAAATAACTCATAAAGTAAGTCGCAAGCTCCTGAGGATGGATGTATTTACATCCGAAACATGTTGAGCAGTAAATAATGAAATAATAAAGCAAGTGACATCAAGTTGGTCTCTCTTTATTCAACTGCTTTCAAATCTTTAAGAATAACTTAGTAACACATAATAAGTCTTGTAATGTGCCTTTTATATGTCAGCTTGAAATGAATGTTTTCTTTATAACGGCATCCTCAGCGACCATCATATACTGTCATATAGGAGGTTTGTCCCAAAAGTAAGTGTATTGATTTTTTATTTAAATGTCTATTGGACTCACCTGAAATTACAAGTTATCTCCTTCAAAGTATGACCCTTGAGAAGTTACACAGTGGTTCCAACATTTTTTTCACTGATCATACCGGTATCGGAAGTCATTTTCTGTAAGTGTGTATATCTCATTGGTTACAACTTTTTGTACGTTTTCCATCGTCCCGAAATGATGACATTTCAACTTCAATTTCAACTTGGAGAAGGGGCAGAAATCGCACAGAGCTAGATCTGGGCTGTAGGGAGGAAGTGGAAGTACGGGAATGTTTTTCTTCGCCAGAAATTCTCAAATTGAAAGCGCAGGGTGAGCTGGCATGTTATCGTGATGCAGCACCCAGTCGTCTGCAATGTCTGTTCAGACTTGCTGGACCCATCTTCAAAGTCGTTCCAAGACATCTTTGTAGCAGGCGTGATTAACTGTCTGTCCTGCAATCATCCTAACACTCATCTGATGGTATTTCACCATCACAGCTCGCACCACTTCCACATTTTGATCATTTGTTGACGAGATTGGTCTTCCAGAATGAGGGTCGTCTTCAACATTTTCTCAGCCCTCTTTGAAAGCTTTGTGCCACTTAAAAACCATAGTTCTTGATACAGGGGCATCTCCATAAGCTTCAGTTAAAGAAGCAAACATCTCTGTGGCAGATTTGTTGAGTTTCACACAAAATTTGATAGCGTACCGTTGTTCGATATTTTCCTGCATCGCAAACGTAACGAGGTTATAAAATACGACCATACACAAACAGCAGTAGCGCACAACTGATTGAACCAATCCAGTTGAAACAAGTATGGACATGCAGCAAAGATCACTACCGACACGCCGATATACACTGAGGTGCTACATTACCAATTCATACATAGAAAAATCAGTACTAACTTTTGGGACAAACCTCGTATGTTTGATGTCAGAAGTAATGCACAGAACGAATAGCTACAAACATCAAGTGGTGGATAAAGTCATCAAAATGAAGCCACATTTTACCACCTATGAAACTACACCATGTCATGTGCCTCACTCTTAACCTAATTGTCATTCTACTCTAATGGTTATATTCAGGCACAAAAAAATACTTCATAAAGCGTTACTGGATTATCGGTGTCGGAGTCACCGGGTCCATAACGTTTGGACCTCCTGCTGTACTTCTCTTGCGGTGGCTTGATCGCTTGTCGTGATGGTATACCGTGTGGTTTGTAATCTTGATCTTTCTTTTCATTTTCTTCGTGCTCTGGCTCCATCTTCTGCTCAGCAAAATTAAGCAACATTAGAAACAAGCTACATGTAAAATGATGTCACCAAACATTAAAGATTAATTTCTTCTATGATGAACATAAACCAAACTACACATGCTCAGCTTCTCAATTGGCTTCATCTGATTAAGTTCTAACCCTTTGGTAAAAGTGAGGTTTTAAATTCCCATTACTGTCTACAATGTTTTAAAATTAAACCAAACTGAAATGCACTAAAAACAGAAAATTATACATTTATCAAACTATAATTCAGAGCATTTTGGTGTATGGTGCAGAAGTATGGCAAATCCCTACTAGAGAAATAAATAAAATTTTGTCTACAGAAATGGATGTGTTAACGAGGTCAGCAAGAAAATCAAGGATGGAAAGAATGAAAAATGAACATATAAAAGAAATAATGGGAGTGGAAGGGAAGACGGACATCATAGATATTATAGAGCAGAAAAGACTACAATGGTATGGCCACATCGAAAGGATGCCAGAGGAGAGAATACCAAAATTAATTATGGATTGGATACCATGGGACAGAAGGAACAGAAGACGTCCACGAAAAACGTGGATGGAAGGAGTACAAGCAGCCATGACAACAAGAAATTTAGAACCAGATCAATGGAGAAACAGAGAGGAATGGCGTTTGGTTTCGGGACGATGGCGACAGCTGTTAAAAAACTGGAGAGTTAGATAGATAGATGTTGGCAGGTACAGATCGGATTTTTGTCTGTGGGGATGGATGAAAAGTGAAGTCTACAAAGAAAAAGTAAACACAAGAGATGAATTGGTCGCTCGTATTATGAATAGTGCTGGCCTCATAAAGCAAGAACACCAAGACAACCTCATGAAAGCTACATGTACTATTGCCAAGAGGGTTGAAAATTGCACTGAGGTCAATGGTGGGATTTTTTAACACTTACTTTGAACTGTTGCAATTTATTGAGATCATTTACATAGCCAATAAATGCAATCAATATGTCATTTGTCTTTTCTTCATACCTTTTGTGCGGCTTTTTAAGCGTAACATTCAAACAGCTGTATCTCCACACCCATTGAAAATTGGACACATGTATATGAACTTATTTATTTGGAACAGTCCATACTGCCACCTCCTAAAATATTTACTATTCCTCCTGAAACACTCCGTGTGTATGTATGTATGTGTGTGTGTGTGTGTGTATATATATATATATATATATGACAGGCAGTGGCTGAAGTTTGTGTTTCTTAACAATGTCGCCAACTGTGAAGACGAAATAGCAACAGTCATGGATACACGCACGAATGAGTATGAATTATTGGTGAAATGGTACCGATGGGAAAATCAAAGCACCCAGAAATAAAAATCCCATCCTTGTGTGCCACTTGGTCCACCACAAATCACACAACGACTGGCCTGGATTCGAACCCATACTTCCATGGTGAGAGGCCAGCAACTAACTACACGAACCAAGGCACAACTATAAATTTTGAATTTGATGTCTGTGTGACAGTGCATCATTGATACAATAATATAAACAGCCAACTAGATGCAACAATAATAATTTTATTATTAATAATTTCAATCAGCTCAACATGTTTTGGGCAATAATTTCGCCAATCCTCAGGACCACCAGACTGTGTTTACACCTTGTGGTATAAAGCACCAACAATGCTGCCTGCTGGCAAGCAGGATGAGGTGTAAAACACAGTACAGTGCTCCTGAGGATGGGCAAAATTATCGCCCAAAACATGTCGAGCTGATTGAAACTATTAATAATAAAATTATTATTGTTCCATCTAGTTGGTTGTTTATATTACTGTCACAACTATAACGTTTGGTATCCAAATGTTTTGTCTACATATGCTAATTTGGGATCACAACTAAATTGAAAAACAAATGCTGAAGTTACACTCACAGCATTAAAAGTTTCTAATGTCATAAAATAAGAAAACTTTCACCTCACTTGTCAACAATACTTCCATAACTGGCACACTGCAGTATACCCATAACAACAACCCACATTCATAATGGCTTCAAACTTTTAATTAGCTTATAAATACACTTTTCTGGGCCAATTCTGAATTCATAAGTGAGGCAATAGACCCCAGTTTTCAACAATTTCATCTGAAATTTCCAATATCTAACCACAGTACACTCAGAGAAGAAAGTAAAAAAAAAAAATTAATAAATAAAGGAAAAGTGATCCTGTTACAGGCCCGGTGTGGCCCAGAGGGTGGGTAGAGGTATAGCTCTACTCTTCCATGACCGCGGCACTAGAAGGGGGGTGAGTGGTCAGCAGCACGCCCTGGCCGCGCACTTTACCCCTGGAAAAGACCCGGTACCCATTTTACCGGAGGCTGGGTGGGCCCCAGGGCCAGTATGGACGGGCGGAAAATCTCGTCCCCACCGGGATTCAATCCCGGACCGTCCAGCCCATAGTCAGTCGCTATACCGACTGAGCTATCCGGCCCAAAACAGAGCAGAAAGTATGCACCTAAAATTATCTATGATCCAGAAGTAATGTCAATGTACAGCCAACTCATTAATCCAGTCATTCATAACTTCATTGTGTGTAGTAAAATTATAATAAATGTATATATATATATAACAACAACTAACAACTCCGTGGCCTTAATCCGCACGCGAACTATACCGACAGAGTGGCCGCCACCGGTCGGCGAAGTTAGTGCCAACTTTTGCGGATAGAGGGGTGTCACGTGGTCAGCGCAATGGGTCCCCGCAGCCATTAATCTCTGTTTTCTAGACCTGGAGCCGCTACTTTTTTCATTCAAGTAGCTCCTCAATTGACCTCACGAGGCTCACGAGGCTGAGTAGACGCCGTTCCAGACTCACTACTACTCAGAGAATCTGGTAGCGCCGGGGATCGAACCCGGGACCTCTGTATCTGTAGCCAGAAACTCTGACCACTAGACCACAGAGGCGGTCTGTATATATATAACATAGTCATAAACAACTTTATATTTTATTAGATTATAATTCCAGCTACATGTTTCGGCCCAACTGTAAAGCCATCTTCAGGCTGATCGTTGAACAGGTGGAGTGTACAGTTGATAATACGTTCAATCTACGAGATATTATATATATATATATTTATATTATAAGTTTAGCATTTGTACATAATGGGGATATCTCACTTGAAAATCCTTGTGTGTAGGTTTCCTCTGCCTTCCATTCATTACAATTACTTACTCCATACCTATTTACCAACTGCAGCAATACATCTGCCTAATGTGAAGACACACACAGATCAAAGTACATCAATCATTAATTTTCCAAGATTCGTGACCAGGTTCCACGGCACATAACAGATGAAGACTACATGACACTTTAACGTCCAAACTAATCTGTACCAGAATGGAAAGGAGGAAACCAGAATTCTTCAAAATGTCAATGCTCCATGCCACTGACTGCACAAAATGTACAATTTCCAGACATTCATTAAGCAGTATTTGTTCCCAAAAAAAAACCGCACAATCAAAAATAAATAAGTACTGGCCACTTATATTCCTCATACATCAAAGTTACTTATCAAAGTTTATTATTCACCAACAAACGCACAAGTGAACTGTCCCAAAAACGATATTACAATTTACATTATCCATGCTTGCTAAAGTTATACTTTGTTAAAATAGTTAATTATGGTACATCGGTGTGATTAATTATGGTACATCGGTGTGATTAATTCGGTGGTGATGTGGCTGCATATATTGGTAGGTCCCTGTGCATGCGTGTGTGTGTGTGTGTGTGGGGGGCACTGTTCGGAAGCAGATGTTGGAGCTGTTTCAATGTAAATTTTAACATTGTTTTTAAGACAATTCTCTTGTGCATTCATTGGTGAATAAATAACTTTGTTAACATCAAGATACACGGTAAGAATGTGAAAAAAATGTCTGATGTTTCTTTTTTCTCTTTTTTCTCCCCACGACCTTATGGAAGTTAAATCCTTGCTGCAAATTCATACATGTTTCCACCTCTACAAGGTGATCACCAGGGAGGTATACACAAAGGCTTACAACTACAGCAAATTCTGTCAAAGATGTGCACTTGCAGAGTTAAAATACAATATTGTTAATCAGAACCAGTAAAAATGTTTAAAAATAAAAATCAACTAACAATTATTTTTTAAAATAATTTTTAGAATCGTAAAAAAAAAACTCTTTGTTAATTGATTTATATTTTAAACATTTCAGTAGTTTAATTAACAATATCGTATTTTAACTACACACACGCAGATCTTTGATAGAAATTGCTGTACTTGTATGCCTCTGTACACACCTCCATGATGATGACCTTGCAGAGGTAAAAACATGAAGGAGAAACATAAGTGACAAAAAATTATTTATAACTGACTGTGCAATTCATTGGATCAAATACTGCATACTGCATACTGTATACTGCATACTGTATACTGTATACTGTATACTGCATACTGTATACTGTATACTGTATACAGTATACTGTATACTGTATACTG
>Ga0123354_10019637_pt1 | contig 10612 bp, 8 predicted proteins | sample TergutLab28metaG_2_FD_97872 | JGI IMG/M metagenome (GOLD analysis project Ga0123354, IMG submission 97872) | Labiotermes labralis P4 segment gut microbial communities from Petit-Saut dam, French Guiana - Lab288 P4 | ecosystem: Host-associated > Arthropoda: Insects > Digestive system > Gut ...
AAAAAAAAAAAAAAAAAAGAAAAAAAAAAAAAAAATAAAAAAAAAAAGAAACTGGTGAAATGAAGTAAAAAAAAAAAAAAAAAAAAAGGCTCGTAATATGCAGAGTTAAGGAAGGGAAAATATATATCAAGAAATTTAATATTGTGCTGATGTCAGTATCTGGACAAATCATTACACACATAGCCAATTGAAATTCTTGTTTCTGTCACAGTGAAAGGATTAATAAAATTCTGTAGATGCACTTATATTATCCTCCTTTAATGCAAGAAATGAAATAAATAAAAGAATATTAACCTTTTCCTTCTGGGTAGAGTTCTTCAAGGAAGTCCCCCTTTGCAGAGAATACCTGGATACGAGAGTCGGCAACAATGATCTCGCCACTTGGTCCGACTGTTACCGATGAGATCAGGTTGAAGTAACCTCTCTGACTACCTTTCTTTCCCACCTGTGAAGTTCATAATCACACAATCATCAACAAGAACTAACAAGTATCAGAGATGGCGAGAAAATTCATTTCCCTGCCTTATATTCTCACTGCCAACAGATATGCTGAATTGCATGGATATGATCGTACGTGGGCTGTGCACTAAACTGTGAGACGTGAAGCAGCAATGTGTGTTTACAGAGCTTTCTGAGACACTGAGAAAGATAGTCAAAGAAACCTACTTAACATTAATGACATGAGATATGAGACAAATGATGATGTGTGAAATGAAGGAAAAACCTGACTTCTGTAACATGTCCCAGATGTAAATATACAATGATGTATCAGTCAAATACAACATGACATTTTTATGTTTATTATTGTATTAGGCAACATGTTTTGATTCTTATAGAATCATCTTCAGGCCCTTCTGAGATACAGAACCAGATACAGATAAGGATCTGTATCTTATAAGGGCCTGAAGATGATTCTACAAGAATAGAAACATGTTGCCCTAATACAATAATAAACATAATAAAGTGTTGTTGTGTTTGACTGATACAACATTGTATATTTATATATGTGTTAAACATATTTTCGTTGTTACACCGTGCATGTTGTCGAGTTACTCAATTATTATACCAACTACTGCGCATATATACGTGTAAAATTTATAAAATTTACACCTTAAAACATTAAAAATGCTCCAACATGTTTCAGTCCTAGGACCATCATCAGGGAGCCATATCGTCTTTGTTAAAGTCACACTATAAAAAGTCACATTAATTTCACTGTACCAGTTGGGTATTGTGGCAGCATGCCGTGCTGTGTAATGTTATGTAGCGAAGAGTGCCCTGCTATGGATGTGCATTCTGTGCTTCGTTGCGTTGCAGGGCACTCTTCGCTACATGACATTACACAACATGGCATGCTGCCACAATACTCAACTGGTACAGCGAAATTAATGTGACTTTTTATAGTGTGACTTTAGCAAGGACGATATGGCTCCGTGATGATGGTCCTAGGACCGAAACATGTCGGAGCGTTTTAATGTTTTAATGTGTAAAAATTTCATAAATTTTATATATGTGTTAAACACTTCGGGATGGCAAACATAAAAAATGTTCCAGCTGATTTGGATGCTAGATGTGGAAATAAGGCTTCCTGCTCAGCATCAAATTTTTAAAGCATTTGGATTCAAATGAGTCCTGTTCAATGGGTACAAGTAGCTTCTTCCCCATGGGGTTGACAACGACCATTCACCTCCAATCCCTCCACATGCCTTCAAGGCATGCACATTGACAACTTTACTTTTACCTTGGATTTAGTTAAGATTTTGACATAGTGAACTGTAATCTTATTTGGATATTCTGAAATACCTGAAAAGGGCAACAGCGTTGTATTCTGGAGGCTGAGATGTGCCCGGAAACAGCATACTGCACATCATCAAATGATACATAGACAAAAAGCCATTTAAGATACAGTAGAATTCCCCTTATCCAGACGCTGGTTATCTGGATCACCATTTATCCTGATCGGCTTGGCACTTGCGGTAAATCTGTTGAGAATTCTACAAAACTAACTTGCCTTGAAATTACCAGTTATTAGATCAAGTACAGTAGTGTTATGGCTTCTAGAACTTCAAATCAGACATGGTTGAAAGGTTCAGACACAGGTACATACTGTAAATAGTAAGAGCTGAACTTCGAACCGCAAATGTAGCCTGTTTATAATAAAAAAAAAAAACCAATTATCCAGATTTTTTGCACATCCAGATGGCTCACCACCCCAACTAATCCAGATAAGTGGAGTTATACCGTACAAATTATGGGCAACACTACTGTTGGAAACACTGGGTTCAGTCAGGAGATGGCTTCTCGCAAGTTGATAAATTGCATGACCGTCTTATTCCCACTAGTTCATTCACATTACGGTAAATTCCAAAATTTTAAACACAACTCACAGAATCATTACTGTCAAAGAGAGGTGCCTGGAACACACTGATTAAGGATACCATGATTTAAAATTATTAAAATAACAAAATATACCTGGAAAAGAACCTTTCCATCGGAATCAAATATGAAGACACAACTGAGGCCATTGTCAGCTACAAGGATGTGACCATATCCTCTGTCCACTGCCACATCAATTGGCTCCTAGGAAATTACACATGACATTAGTAAGTAAGAAATTTAAGTTTTGATGTTTTGCTGACCGTGCATCTCAGTATTTAACCAACTTAATGCACAAAATAAAACTTATTGTGAAACAAATTTTGTGCATCAAGTTGGTTAAATACTGAGATAAATAAAATAAATTAAAGGTTTATGTAACGTACACAACATATATGCACATACATGCACGTGCATGCATGTACGCACACACACAAATACCCTATAAAGAAGTAATCCAGCACAGCACAGGTTTTTCAAGGTATGTAGCATCTGTGCTCATCTGCAGCTATACAGAATGCAAATTCAAAATCCATACAATGAAATAGGTTACAAATAAGGAATGTAAATCTCAGTGCCTAAGGGGATCTGACAGTGAAGGAGGGGGTAATACTGCATGTCTCTATAGATGAGGAGGTTACATTGAAATAATGCAGGAAATTTCTGCTACCATTCAGTGCAGGATATTTTCTGTTCCAGTATGCTATCCAAAAATATAAAGATTAAAATACACAGATCTATAATTATGCCTGCTGTACACACTACTCTCTTGCTTGGGTGTTTTTACCTTTTGTACATGTTGTAAAATTCTAATTTGTCTCATGTGTATTGTTGCTAGTTTTAAGTTGTCTTGTGTGTTAACTGTTGTTGGTTGGCCATGTGTATTTTTGTAGTTATCTTATGTGTATTTGTTGTACTGTGTGTGCACTGCTGCTGGGATTTTTTTTTTAACTTTAGATGCCGGACTGCTGGCTAGAAGTCAGTGTTAGGAAGGTCCTGTGACCGGCCACCTCGACACAGGTTTTTCTTGGTTTCCTTGTGTTTATAAGCAAATGCTGAGATGGTTCCCAACATTCCAAGTTGCCACTACATGCTTCTCATGTAGCCCTCCAGACTTAAATCTAGTAGTAACATATTTCATGTTTTGTTTACATGTAAAATAACCACTGCCACTGGGTAACAACCCAATTGCAGTTAATAAATACATTATATTATTATAAAACATGGTTTCTCACATTGAGGGTGTTTGACAACAGGGTGTTGAGGAAGATACAAAATTTGGGCCCAAGGACAAGGTAACAGGAGACTGGAGGCAACTGCATAACGAGCCTCATGATCTGTACTTATAACTACATTATTCAGGTGATCAAATCAAGGAGAATGAAGTGAGTGGGGCATGTGTCACTTATAGGGTAGAAGAGACAAGTATACACAATTTTGGCACAGAAACCTGAAAGAAAAAGGCCACCCTTAAGACCAAGGCATAAATGGGAAGATGATATTAAAATACATTTGAAACAAATGCAATGGGAGGGCATGGACTGGTTTGGTATGGCTGAGGACAGGGACAAGTGGCAGGCTGTTTCGAACGTGGTGATGAACATTCAAATTCCATATACTGCGGGGGATTTCTTGACTAAGTGAAGAACTGTTAGCTTTCCAAGAAGGACTCTGTTCCATGAATTAGTTACTGATTTAGGTAGTTAACTAATGAGCCAATTAGTCACTGTTACATTAAAGGCAATAACAGTATGCCAAGCTATACATGAGCTCCTCATCCCCATTCTTAAGTTTGTGCAGAAGGAATATCATGGACACAGATCTTGCCACAGTTTAGCAGAAGAAATGCACTAAGATGGCAACTTGAAAAAATGTAGTATTTGTTAAAGATTTGGTAAGCCATGTGCTGTTAAAGAATGTCAAAATATTAGACGAGGCAAAGTCAACAAGGATGTCACACATCATACAGTGCAGACAGTTGACCTTCTTCAGCATCAAATGGACATTGTACAGAACAGTGTGTAGAGACAGCTGCTGCATTGCCATGGAATGGACGTCCTGTGTTGGACGACGGTGGCCAACTCAACAGTTTGCAATTCCATCACAGGGAAGTGAAGTTTAAACATTAATAAACCATCTTGACAGCATTCATATCCATGCACTAATGAACAATTTAATAGCAAATACAAATAAATGGACAAATATGCCTTCACATGTGATTCACTAATACTCCCAAATGTTTCGTTCTTCTTTAGATCATCCTCAGAGAGTTTTACATTAAACATGCACATATAAAACACGGATGAATTATTGAATAGATTAAGATTATTTTACTTCTTAATAACTGTAGATATCATGAGGTTCAGGGAAGATGTATGTGCAGAACTGGTCCATATAATGTGGACAAATTCTGCACATACATCTACCACAAACCTCAAAGTATCTACAGTTTTTAAGAACTTCAATGATTCAAATCTAATTAATAATTCATTTCTGTTTTTTGTAAGGTTTTTTGGGGTAAAACTACCTGGTGATGATCTAAAGATGATCAAAAAGATGTCAGAGTATTAGTGAATTACATGTGCAATTGTTGGTGTTTCTGTTTGTGTAAAATCTTGTTAAGTACAAACTCAACATATTTTCTACTGCAGGTAACTACTGAAAGTTACTGCTCTCGAATTAAATCCAAAGTAACAAATGTAATATTTCAGACATTGTACGTATAGTACGCAACAATTATTTATCACCAACCTTCATTTGTGATTGTAAGTTTTCAGGATTTGACAATGGGTACTGTTCATACAATGGTCATCTGTGATCTCACATCATGTAGGATAATAAGTTTGGTCCAGTGTTCCAAATGAAAATGCTGCCTAAACCATATGGGTGAATTAATGTGATTTCAGCATATGGTGAAGTGACTGGGACAAGAGAATATGTCAAGTACATAGCACATAATGTAATGATGAATCAGGAAGTTAGTTAATCCTCCAGCAGATGTCACTAAGGGATCAGATATAATAAAAATTGAAGAACTGTATACCATATATAAAGATCTTGGTCTAGTATAAAGCAGGTAAAGCAATCCCATTACAGGCCTGAACAGGCCCTGAGGGTTCCAGAAGGTTGAGGCTCCCAGACTTCAAGACAATCGGTACATGAAGGTGGTAAGGTTGTAAGCCCTATGCACCAGCTGCCTTTAGTCCCAGGAAATATTCCTGGTACTCATTTCTGTTAGAGGCTGAGTCAACCCCAGGGTCCTAGTGCGGCCAGAAGGACTATGTCAAGGAAAAATTCCAGTGACACCATTGAGAATTGAACCTGCGACCTTCTGGCTTGTAGCGCAGTGCCTCAATCAACTGCGCCACCGTGTGCCCTCTTGGTATAGTATCCTGCAATAAATTCAAGAAACTGAAATGGACTGGAAACGTACAAAGACTCCTTCTTGACCATATACCCAAAACAAGCCCTGAAGGCTGAGTTTACTGGTAATTGACCAGTGGGGAGACAAAGGTTCAAATGGGAGGAAGGTGTGAAAGAAGATGCTGCCAGACTTCTCTGGTGTCGCAACTGGAAGCTGACCATGCAGAATAAATGAGTTTGGAGGCAGAAATTGTGGGAGGCCTCACTACAGGCTGGAGTGCCATAGGATTGATGGATGAATTTGACGTTCAGGTGACCGTGCATTGTGATAAATTCTTACAATAAATCCAACTAGATGCAATAATTTCTCAAATTTATTTTTGGAATAAAACTCTACATGTTTTGGACAGTTCCTCTGTCCATCATAAGGAGTTTTTCACTGCACGCACAGCAATGGTATATGTCATACAGGTTTGCTGACTGAAAAACTCCTGATGATGGACATAGGAACTGTCCGAAACATGTACAGTTTTATTCCAAAAATAAATTGAGAAAGTAGTACAACTAGTTGGTTTTATTATAAGGAAGGAAGGAAGGATCGAAGGACAGATGGATGGATGGACGGATGGATGGATGTCACTAACAGACAGAAAGAACACATGGTTTTGAGCACACAAGTAGGAATAAAAATTTGTATAGGACACTCCAACGTGGTTCAGCCAGGAGCATGTTAAGTATAAAAAATTAAATGTTCAATTTAGGTCTTTTTACCTGGAAGGCATTGTGTGAAAATTTGAAGAGTGTGTCACCATGAATTGGAGACAACTCTGTAACAGTCTTAGTGCGCCAGTTGACTACAACAAGTCCGTTGTTTGACACAGCAATACCGGTGCAACTTCGCCCTGCCAGACCCTCGTTTTCTATGTGACGAACGAACTCCAGGTCTGTTGTCAGCACCTGCAACAGCCACACACACCATGCACAAGCACATAACACTAAACTTCTACACAATGAAGAGGCAAACCAACTTAGCAACAGAGTTACTGGCCCTTTAATATCTACTGCCAGGGTCATCTGAACTGCAAATTTGCAAAATTTGAAAAAGGAGTGTGAGAAATATAAAGTTGGATAACAATTTCAGATATATCTCTAATCCATGAATATGCACAGGTAAAGCTGTCCCTCTGCACCCCATGAAGGCACATTTGGAAGTGGAGGTACAACTCCACTCATTTGTACCCTGCACACCCCATCCACTCCACCCTCCAAAGAAAGACCCCCACCCCATACATTACTTAAAGTGCTGGGTAAGCCCCAGAGTTAGTCTAAATGGTTTAAAGATGTGAAATCGCCCCTGTGAGTCATCAAATTGTCCTTGATCATCTGCCCCATAGCTGGTCACTGTACTGACTATGCTATCCTGACACTAACGAACAAACATGATCTTCCAAATGAGTTCCTGATATTTTTCATATCTAACTGCTCTTGATGTTCAATGACTGCACATATGAATATGTTGCAAAATTAATCACACTTTACACAGAAAGACATTACTTTTCCTGGGTAACTCAAAGCTGTCCCCATGCTTCACCTGACCACAACACCATCTTTCTTCATTCTAAATACTCAATACATTGTTCATGTAAAGTTGCACTTGAAGTGAATGAATGAATGAATGAATGCAAATTTTCATTAGCTCTGCCTGCAAAACTGCTGTGTACATTCCCAACAACAAATTTTGTTAAAATCCAATCAATCAGAAAAGAAACATGTGGACAGACATTACCATTTACTTGATGCAAGGAATGCACAGTTAACAGCAGAAGTAAACACGTTTTCAGACCACAAAACACTCAAATTGCTGAATGCATCCTGCACTGGTGATATTTGGAAATGCTGAAGAACTTAAAAACACTCAAATTGCTGAATGCATCCTGCACTGGTGATATTTGGAAATGCTGAAGAACTTAACTACAAATTTCCCTTAAAATACAACAGTTTGTAAACAGGACTGTGTTTCTTGAAATAAATGGAAGGTTTCTACAACAGAAATCCATTTCAGATGTTCCTGTAATCGCTAACCTTTATTCTGGAATTTCCTGTATCCACAACGTACACTGTTCCTCCATCGGATTCATCAAAAGCAACTGCAACCGGTTGAAGAAATTCATCCTTGCCAGAGCCACGTGAACCGTACACTGCTGTTGGATTATTGTGTTCAGTTACATCGAAGAACAAGGGGCAGTCTTTAATAGGGCGCTCAAAAACAGAGAGTTTCAACATGTATCTTCCTGCAGTAGGGGATCGGAATTTGATCCTGTAGGTTCCATCTTCTATGTCCTCAATCCGATACTCTAGCACTGCTGATTCGCTGCCAGAGTCTGCCATCAATGGGAGAACTTCCACAGTTACAGGATCCCCACCTGATGTACGAGGATTACCGTGGTAGTCAACCTACATGAAGAAGAGGGTTATGAAAAGTACGTATGTGAATCCCAATTAACACAATGGAACAGCACAGAAACTGCAGATCTTCAGCTACACAACCACAAAATCAAATTAACATAAGTCAAAAAGACATAGATAATTGCCATGAAGTATGAATTTTTAAACAGTTGTTCCTTGTAGGGCCACAAGACAAGCTGTAACTTTCTCCATAACAAGTTATGTGAGATGAGACCTCCATTCAGTATAACAAGTGCAACGCTTTCCAAAAACATGAAAAACATGCAATCATAAGAAAATTACTATGGTATTATTACTTGCTAATATCCTTTAAAAAGTAACTTATATGCTGATGAAAGACTCAAAATCTGTGGCTCTTTATATGTGTGACATCATATTCTGAAAAGCACGCAACACACTGACACACATGTCATTATGGAATGACTAGTGGTAAAAGTAGAAGGAGGTTATCACTGTCTGTGGGCATGTCAGGAGCATGCAGTCACGTAAACACTGCGCACTGTGTAAGACAGCACAACACAGAGGAGTGCTTATTTTAATGTCAAAATATTTTATCAAAAAGGGTTCGATGACATTGCTAAGACAGTTTCAGAGTAATGTCATAAATAGGCATGAACCAGAAAGATCTGCAGCCAACCCATCTACATATCCACACATGGCAAATGTTGTCTTGGAGGGCATGCATGATAGGTCCTAAAACACTGATAATGATACTGCTTCGGGTGTAGATGGTTCAGGCCACAGTTCTCCTCGGACATGAATCAGCAGCAGCACTGCCCTTGAGGGTATTTTACACTTGATAACTCTGTGGTTCATGTACGATGGGCACATGAGGTCAAAGGAACTCATGCTGAACCCCATGTTCACATATGGACTACATACAAGCAAACCGTTTATGAAAGTGAGCTGTCATTTACGTATCATACGCTTCTGTCAACAAAACTGTTGTATGTTTTTCTCTATTTTAATGCCAAGATTCTGTAGGTTACTTATACCTGTTGCTACATTTCATACATAGAACTGAAATGTTAACTTGATAGTATGAAATAAAGTGAAATGCCAACTTGATGCAACTAGGTGATTTTATTGATGTATTCTTAGCTTGACATGTTTCGCGTACATACGCCCATCATCAGGAGTTGCAGCATGTGGTTTTCTGCATCAAGTTTTTGGATGGGTGGTGGTCTTGAGAGCCGCTGCGTAGGTCGTGTGTACGGTGCGGATGGTGCCATGTGACAGCACCATCCGCACCGTACACACGACCTACGCAGCGGCTCTCAAGACCACCACCCATCCAAAAACTTGATGCAAAAAACCACATGCTGCAACTCAACATCTAATGCTCCTGATGATGGGCCTATGTACCTGAAACATGTCGAGCTAAGAATACATCAATAAAATTACCTAGTTACATCAAGTTGGCATTACACTTTATTTCATGAGGAAGATGCACGGTCAAACAACCCTCAGGTTGACAGTATGACGTTCTGCTGAATCTATACACAACATTTGAGATTAGAGGTACACAAGATACTTTCTAATACATTCACTGCAACCTGTTGCATCTGTTGCTCTGACATGCACTGTGTCTGTAAAGCATGCATACAAGCAAATATGACAAACATTCAAATACTTCTGAGTAAGAATAAAAGAAATTAAAGTAAAAAGTGGATCTCTGTAAATTTTTTCATTACTTCATTTTGTCAATAAAAGTAGAAGCTTGTAATATGTTTTCTTTTGGGTAATTCCCCAGCGCCTGAGTTCTAATAGGCTATTAGAACTCAGACGCTGTGGAATTACCCAAAAGAAAACATATTACATATAGAACACAGCAAAAGTTTAAAATAAAAAATAGAAGCTTGTTTTTGTCTAATTCTGAAATTCATGATAGAAACACACGTTTTAAACACAGTTTATATTTGTCTGCCACAAATTTAACATTCGTGCAGAGAGGAGTCTTGTATTTTGGAAGTAAGATTTATAACCACTTACCATTAAATATTAAAATTTTATCTAAAAGATTCTAAGCAATTTAAATCCAAACTAAGGAGTTATCTTATAGAACATACATTCTGCAGCCTGGATGAATATTACCAATTAACATTCCAATGTACATGGTTTTTACTCAATATCTTTTATTTATGTTATGTTATGTATCAATACAAACTTGTTAGTTATACTACGAAAAATGCTTTGCACACTTTTACACATATTATGTATTTTTATTTTCATGTAAATTATGTATATTTATATTTATTTATTTACTGCAATTGGGTTGTTACCTGGTGGCAGTGGTTATTTTACATGTAAACAAAACATGACATTGGTTACTACTAGATTTAAGTCGGGAGGGCTACATGAGAAGCATGTAGTGGCAACTTGGAATGTTGGGAACCATCTCAGCATT
>Ga0123354_10019638_pt1 | contig 10612 bp, 5 predicted proteins | sample TergutLab28metaG_2_FD_97872 | JGI IMG/M metagenome (GOLD analysis project Ga0123354, IMG submission 97872) | Labiotermes labralis P4 segment gut microbial communities from Petit-Saut dam, French Guiana - Lab288 P4 | ecosystem: Host-associated > Arthropoda: Insects > Digestive system > Gut ...
ACAAGTGAAAAAAAAAAAACAACTGTTATGTTTTTTTAAAATTTACAACAAAAAAAAAAAAAAATAAAATTTTCTCCCCAAAAGTTGACAATATAGTGCACAAACCCCCACCCCCCCCCCCCCCCCCCACACACACACATACACACCCATAATTCATATTCATTTATTGTCTGTTGCTTTGTAATTTGAGTAATGGATAAAATGGCATCTCCACACAGAACTCCATAACCTAAATTTCACAGTTATAAAATGGTTTTCACATTTTAGCCTCCTTCTTCTCCTTTCTCTTTAGTGTAGAATGCATGTTTGCCTAGTGAATGCAAATGCTAGAACTTTTATCTGTCTAGCTGTCATGCAATTGGACATGATAGTGACTTAGTTGTTCCTGTATGTTGCATGTTATATATGCTTTGTATTCGGATATAAATTCATACATTTTACGCTGTTCATACCATGCATTTTCTAATTCCATATTTTTAAAAACTGACAAAATGCACTAGTTACATTATGATAAAATAGATCACAAAACACATACCATAACAGGTGCCAACTCTTACATGTTTTGGCACCAAGTTGCCATCATCAGGGAGTTTCTCAGAAATAGAGCTTTGTAGGTCCAACAAGTATTTCAGGCACTCTTCACCCACACTTCTGTCATAAAAGTTAGAAGTCTTAAAATATTAAAATTCAAATTACACATCCACATTGCTGCAACACCAGTATCATAAAACAATAAGGTATAAATGGTATATCTGTGTTTGGTGATCTATTTTATTGTAATATAGTTAGTGCATTTTGTTGGTTTTTAATGATATAGAACAAATTCATACATTTTTATTATCACTGTTGATGTTGACTGTTTTACTGTATTACTGTCACAAGTTTTCTTATATTAATAGAGTGTTGTAAAAATGTGGAATTTATTGGTTTGTGAACTGTCAGAAGAACTTTGAGTGTGTTATTTAGATTACTATCCATTACCATAAAGAAATGTGAGAGGCAGCTTTGTTCCTATCTGCCTCAGCTGGTGACAGTTCTTCTTGAAAAGGTAGTAGTCACTCAGTGAATCTGTAAATTTCCATTCTTTTAAGGAATGTGAGGTTCATGTCACTTCCACAAAAGCCTGTAATCTGGGCCCTTTCCTAAGCCTTATGAATGCACTCCACATCATTACACCTTATATCACACCTGCTCAAAATATTGCCTGCATCACGTTTTGTGTTCTCTGCAGAGGCATTTGAAATAAGAAAATATCGTTTAACCCCTTCCCTGGCCAAGCCAAGACAAGATATGGAAGCATTTTTGAAAACTTATTGGGCTTCTGTTACTGTTATTCATTCTGTGCATTATTTGATAAACAATCTTATTGTAACCAACTAAATACAAATTGTCAGTGTGTAATTTTACAATTAAAACACTGCATCTCCAACATGTTTCCAATTTTCATAGGTTATTATCAAGGAGACCATACATCAGTCAATAAGTTTACAATATGAAGTACATTTAAAAAATGGTAAAGTGATCCCGTTACAGGCTGGGTGTGGCCCAGAGGGTGGGTAGAGGTATAGCTCTACTCTTCCATGACTGTGGCACTAGAAGGGGGTGAGTGGTCAGCAGAACGCCCAGGCCACACTTTATCATCGGGAAAGACCCGGTACCCATTTTACAAGAGGCTGGGTGGACCCCAGGGCTGGTCTGGACGGGCGGAAAATCTCGTCCCCACCGGGATTCGATCCCGGACCGTCCAGCCTGTAGTCAGTCGTTATACTCACTGAGCTACCCAGCCCACACACGAAGTACAACAAAATGTCTAAAATTATACTAGTATGATACACTGTAGTAAGTCTAGGTATTTTGAACAGCATACAGCATTGTAAAATGTTGAATGTATATGATCCCATATAAAGTAGATGTAATATCGTGACTTGAAACCCTGATTATTCTGTATCTTGGAAACAGCTTGTGTATGGAACAGTGGTGCCCACCATTGTTCCATACACAAATTTAACAATTATGTAAGTTCATTTGCCTGGATCCATAAGTCATATTGTTTGTCAATCTCTAGATGCATCATCCCCGTTGTGTTTTATTTACAATTAAATAGGGGTTCTTTTGAGTCAAAACACAATTATCTTGTGTTGTTATCTTTATCATGCCTCTACTTCAGAAGGGACACAGCATCTGTACATACCATCTTCGACAGAATATGCCCTACAGCTCATTTCCATAATCGACTGCAAATACTACAGAATACCGCCAACATGGCTGCACTAATTACTTAACCATAGAAAATTTCCTCAAGTTTCTATGCAGCTCCATGATTGGGAATGTAGGAGAAACTGATCTACAAGAAAAACTTACTTGCTGTCTAATTATTATATCCCAATCATCGAGACAGACGTTCCCGGATATACTGGTGAGAAATAACTCTTCCACTACAATACCCCTGAATCCGAAAATTTATCACTGCTTCAATCATAAGACCTTGGCACATAATATGTAAAGATCTGTGTTGTGTAAATAATATTGTTACATTTCCATGATATGTTTCTATTTTAAACCACCACTGTTGTGTTTCCATGTTATATTTCCAGGTATTAGACTACTAATGTGTACCATTGGGATATTGAATGACAATGAGATCTTGTTGAATTTTAGGTATATATATCTTATTTTTATGAGTCACACTATTTTATTCATGATTCACACTGTGTAGTCTCCTCAGTTATATATCTTGTGACCTGAAGATAGCCCAGTGCAGGGGCCGAAACATGTCGTTGGCTTAAATAAAGATAACATCATAAGATAGTTGTGTTTTGACTCAAAAGAACCCCTATTTACTTGTTTGTCATTTTCTGATTGTTTCTCTTTATTTCCCTTTCTATTCAGTAAGACAGTATTTATAATTTATTTCATAGCTAAAATACCAATTAGTTAACTGCAGAATTATTTACTTTTCTATACATTTGTAGTTCTTATGAATTTTTTAACAGTTATTTCATGCATACATTCTAAAATATTTGTTGTTCATATTGTGCGTTGATATTGGTGTACTGTACATGCACTTTCACAGTCATGGGTTTTTTTATAGTCTATTTTTATTGCAGTTTTCATTCATGCACTCTCTGGAAGTGTAAATATGAAACTAAACAATGTGAAATGTTGCAGTACATTAGATAATTCTCTGAAGTCCATGCAATTAATTACATTCAGATTGATGCTGTTACAGCATGCCACCTTGAACATCCCTGAACAGTTATTCTGAAAGGTTGTGGGACATACTGAAGAATTTGAATGTCTACAGCATCCTTTTGGCATGGATGGATGAAGCACCCATCTTTCAGTTTTTGGCCATGAAGAACTGGAGTTATCAAATGAGTCCACATTAAATATGTAACTAAATTGAGTAATGTTAGAATTGTTTGGGTTTCCAAGAAGAAAGAATATCCATTTGCTTATGCAAAGGCTACTGAAGTGGTCTTGTCTTTTGTTTAAATGTAAATTTGTGAAGCTGTTTGCTCCAAATTGACTACACTCAAAATCAAAATTTATTCTTTCTGGATGTGAGTTAAACATTCTCTGGAACAAACCCCAGGGTTAATTTGTTCACTGTTGTGTTTCAGGCTTATCCATATAATCGTTAATGAAGTTCCTGAATTCTAAACTATGCTCTCATACACCTTTTGAAAAATGTATGTTTGTGCACATATGCGTGTTTGTGTGGGAGTGAGAGAGTGTGAGTGAGGGAACATAATCAGTATTTGTGTCAGGTTTGAATTATATCAGGGAAGACAGACATTGCTAGTTAGATATAAAGTGGGTTTTGGTGTGTGGAGTCTGTGTACCCTGTCACAGATTAAACCATGTCTATGAGTGTAAATTTTTTTTATTCTGCAAGTAGTTAAACAAATAGTATTGTTTACTTCCATTTGTTTTTAGCACGTGTTTTGTATGTTTTACTGGACACTCTGAAACTCTTGATTGCTGTAATTTACTTTCAGATGTCCACTTGCAAGTTGGCAGGTGCAATTTATAGTTATCTGCAAGTGCAAAGTGACTGAAGGAGTTTTTGATGGATTGATGCGGTTGGTTGTGTGTTATCCAGTTTGTCCTAAATATTATGTTCGCTCTGTTGGAAATTCTGAATTCCAGCATCTGTTGTACACTAAGAAATGTTCAGTCACTTACTAATTAGAAATATACTTTGAAAGCTCTTCTGTCTACATAACATTTTATTTTCCAAGTAGGCTGTTTAAAATGTGTGCTTTATCTGCTACTACTAACTAAAGATGGTACATAAAAGAATTTTAGTTATGGACCTGCCCATCCTCCAGTTCATTAGGTGCAGGGTCTGTTTTCCCGGTGGTAAAGCGGCCGGGGCATGAAGCTGACCGTTCACTTCCATCTCTTCTTCAGGTTAAGAATGAGTGGATGTGTTAGTGCCCTCCCCCATATGCCTTTGTGGCATGCACAGGGATAACTTTACCTTTATCAGACCATCTCTTTGCAGTGGTGAATGGTTTATACTTGATACTATAAGCCTAATTTGAATTTCGATAACAGAAATGTAACATTTATAAGTAATCATGTGCCTGTAATTAATATACAAGTAAGTTTTGTGATGGGTAATTAGAAGTAACTACAATGTTTCTTGATATACAGATTAATAATTACCTAAATTGTATGACATGTAAGATTTATTTTAACAAAATTAAACATATTTTGTAATCATGTCCCTTGTATTTATAGAAAATAAAAACTGTTGCAAACATTACACTTGGCATATAGAATGTGACATTAGTAAAATATTTCATGTTGATGCCGTTTTGTCAGCCCTTCTTCAGCTAATAATTACTTAACCATTTGGAAAAATTCTCAGCCAATTCCTTGAAGTGAAAAGTTCAATGGACCTTGTGCTGGGCCAGGTGAATGTATTCCACATGATGCTGCTAATAATAAAGTGTTCTGTAATTAATTGTTTTCTTTATAACTGTGCAATTTGTAGTGGTCATAACACCCATGTGTTTGGTGACACTCTTTTGAAAATTATCGTCATGATTGTTCTTGTTTAGAACTCTGATGTTACATTGAGTATTCACAGTTAAGGGTCAGTTCTCTATTAATAGTCTGTAAAGCCCCCAGCATCACTGGGTGTTACAATGTCTTAAAATAACCAGCAAGCCAACCTACACTAATAAACATAAGAATTAAGGAAGGTGAAGCTGCTTTCCGTTTTTGAGAGAGTGATGGGCCCTCTGTATTTATCAGTAATCACAATGTTCTGTCTTTACCATAGTGACAGCACCAAGCACATTAACTGGTCAAGATCTGAATTCAAGTTATGTGAGGGCTGCTTGTGACCTATGAACTGTATGAATTCTCTAATAATAGGTGCACTATTATAAAGTGCTCTTGTTGTTCAAGTAATTTGAATAAATTTCTCAAAAAATGGGAGTATTGAAAGGTCGCACAACCTTAACCTTAAACATACCAGAAGCATTCATGCTTTCCTTATCAACATCACTTACAGTAACTTCTTTGTCTAGATTATTTTTCACAAGTCACAACTACTTGATATTGCAAAGGCTCTTGTTTAATATTATTAAAAACGGAGGTGGCAAAGACACGTGGACATTAGAATTAAGAAAAAGGTTATGTGAAGTAGAAATAGTTTGACAAATTAGTAACATTTTTGGGCTGTCTGAAGGAAGGAGGGTTTCTTGTGAAGCTCACGGACCAGGCATGACTAAGACATCCTGCATGACAGTACTTAGCATTTACATGTTCTGGAGTCTGTTGCCGTTGGGTAAAGCGGACGGGGCGTGAAGCTAACCGCTCACCTCTATTTGGTGTTGTGGTTAAGAAACAGTGGAGCTATGCATACTCTCTCCATGTGCATACATGGCATAGCACTTAATTGTAGAGGAACGCTATCTTTACCTTAAAGTCGTGAGCTGAATTTCAAGTTTGAGGTGTTTGTTATTTGGGTTCCAAATACATTGGATATAACTGGATAAAGTGCCAGTTAATTTCTTTGAACCTCAACATAACTCAGTCCCTGGTTTGTGTTACAAAACTAGGATTAAGGAATGTAGCCTTATTACACAAGAAGTAACTACGAGCCGACGATTGTTGTTTTCTGAATTGTTACGTTGTGTCGTTGCGCAAAATTCTCGACGTTTCGAAGGATCGTAATAACTTAATCTCTAGCGTCAGTCAGTTGAAGAAGAGTGGCCATGCGGGAAGATAGGGTATATCATCTACAATGAAACTGCCACTCAGGGTGGCGGTAAATCGAAATACGTTATAATTTTTTCGTAAAATTTGCTTAAAATGGTAAAAAAAATATGTTATTTATACAGTAAGTGCATATTAGAACATTTAATTCAGTAGTAGTGTACCATACTTGCAAATCATCTTCATTACAATGGTGTGAAATATGGTTATGTTGTTCGAATTTTCTTCTTACTAACTTTGGATATGGCAGTGTGGAGAGCTGCACCATTTCATATTCTTATCTAAACTCTTCTGTTCAAAAAACGGATTTTTAACACATATTTGAGGTTCTTTAGCCACATTTTTCAGAGACATCACGATCATCATTTTCATTATCACTTTTGGCATTAGGCACATTGTCGACCGTTGTGCGGTTTCCTGTACCCTAATCTTTGCAAAAATTATCGTTACTTCGGATCTTCCCTCGACCATTTTCATGCACGACAGTATTCTTCTGCAATAAATTTACCTGTGCTGTACAGTACGGGCAGGCAGTGCAAATACAGTAACATAATGCTATATCGAATTTTATGGGCACAATTAGGAATTCTGAAATCTTTGGATAATGGCGGCTAGTGGGGTTAGCGCTATATGAGGATGTGGCTGCAGGTATGGGTAAAGAGGGTGGTTGAAAAGACAGTGTGGCTGACGAGCCGTTTTGTGGGCTGTTTAGAAAGGAAATGAATATTGTAGTGGATTGTACTTCACAGAGGCTCGTTCTCCCAATGTTTCAGTTGTTGGCAATACAGCTGTTTTACCACTATGCAAGTTTTATATCGAAAATGTGGGTTAGACCAAGTATACGGGTAAAACTGGTACAACTTTGTGTGTGTTGAGAGCGGCGTGTCTGTCAAGGTTGTGTGTGTATTTTTAGTAGAACTGTACACACAACATGAATGTAAACAAAATTAAATTTACGTCGTTGAAAGTAAATATACAGTTTGTGATGTGACTTTGATGTCCATGATTTTGTGATAATATATCGGTCTGCTGAGTACCAAAGACGGGCGGGTCGAAGAGTGGGGGAAGGAAACTCGTATTAGTTCAATTACAGGTACTTAACGTGGGGGAAGCTACCATGCGCCAACAGTGCCCTCTCGTTGGGCTGCAGTTTGAGCTGCTTTTGTTATTGTTACTTTAGACGAGGCCGTAAGAAGCCGCCCAAATCTCTTTCACGTTTGTAGGACGTAAAGAAGTTATTTTGCAAGCAGTTTGTAGTTTTATGTGTGGTGTTTTCGTGTCCGCATGGGATTTAGAAGTGAGATATTTTGAGACGCGATACGAAGTAGAACTCACCATACAGAATTTATTTATAACAAATTTGATTGGACCGGTGTTCGACGGCCGGCAGTGCAAACTTTAGTTTCATAATTGTGACAGGGCCTAACTTAAAATGAAAGTAGCTTGTGAATAGTAGTTTGTGTTAAGAATAAATTTTGAGTCATCTGACAGGTTGTGACGAAACGCGGTATTTGCTTCATCTCACGTATGGGTCTGAATGAACTTCCACGTACGGTGTGTCAGAACATCAGTTCTGACACACCGTGACTGTGCAGAACAGGCCTTCTTCCTTCTGGAGTAATGGGTGTTCACGTATGCATTTGGCAGATTTTGATAGTAGCCTACGGTATGCGGCACTGCTGTTACCGAGTATCGCCGTGTGTCACATCAATTTAATTTCAATTCCTTGTACTATGACACTACGCAGACGACGAATGTCCTGTCTCGACGTATTTAGGGCCTGTGTGAAAGTGTCTTGATTGTAGACCTACATGTTATGTCTGCATGAAGCTCGCCGATTTTGACAAAAATAATCAGTATAACAATATCCCTTAAATGTGCCGTTTCGATGCCGTTGTCGTCTTACCATATTCTTGACTGTGTTCCTTCTATTTAGAACGTGCACTGCTTGTAGAAACAGCTCCCTACCCCGAATACAAGTACTTAAGAAGAGTTCCGTTTCACAAATTGTTACGTAAGTCGAATTTTGCGTATGTCGGAATTCGACACTGTGCCCACCAAACGTAGGTACGTATGTGTGTGTGTGTGTATGTATGTATGTGTGTAGGTATGTGTGTGATGTATGTATGTACGTACGTATGTGTGTATGTATGTATATGTGTGTGTATGTGTGTGTATGTATGTGTATGTGTATATGTGAGTGATGTGTGTATGTAAGTATGTGTGTGTGCATGTGTGTATGTATGTATGTAAGTATGTGTGTTTGTATGTATATATGTATGTATATGTGTGTGTATTATATATGTATGTATGTGTATGTAGGTGTTTGTATGTGTGTATGTATGTATGTGTGCGTGTGTTTGTATGTATATATGTATGTAGGTCTATGTATTTGCATATATGTGTGTACGCATGTATGTATGTTCATACGTATGTGTGTGTGTGTTTATATATATATATATATATATATATCGTCCTGTACAATATAGGGCCGCTGTTTTTCTCCGCAATTTGTTGCGGTATTTCGAGGGTGGCGGTAAGTCGCAATAGTGTACTGTAGGGAACTGATGGTCACAGACCGTTGTTGGCGCTAAGTGAGGTTGGCGCCTTGTCGGTGTTCGTATACTGTTTGTTTATGTAGTATAAGTGACGTGTGTGTTCGGCTAGTCGTATAACCGTCTGCTGAGGTACTTAGCAAAGCGTAATTGTGATAAACCTTAAACATAATTCTGGGCACAGTAAATAAATCAGTGGAAACTATGCAAATAAATTTACGAAAAAATATGCGTTAGGGCGAGTGTACGTAATTCAGGCCTTACGTGAGCCGACGGTCGGGTATGTGTGTGCGCGCATGTATTCCTTCGCCTCACCGTGCTTTCATTACCACAAGGAAAAATTGTAACGTTTTAAAATTATATTTTGGACAGAAAATCGTATACCTTGAAAATGCTTAAGGAGAGTGTGTGGTCTGTATGTAGTAAAAAAACAGACGCAGCATGCCACCCTGTAGTTATTTTTACCCGTTCTTTCTATTCAGAAATTTAGTGAATCGACTACATTTTCAGAGTATAAAATACTCATATTTCGGCTGGTAGAATCGTCTGTCTGCTGGGCTTTAATACCATTGTTAGTAAATCTAAAAGATTACTTACATTTTAATGCATCCCCCCCCCTCCAGTTCTTGCACTTGTTATTTTCCATTAACAAAGTCTGTCTTTAGAAAATTCAACCTTACTGCTGCAAGCTTTTCCGACAATACGCGTTAGAACGGGAATTACAAGAATGTGGTTAGGCGTTGTATTCTGTTTTTGGGTTCTGAATTCTAACTAGCACATTGCAGTTTCGCGGAAGCGCGTGCTGAAATGTGCGCTCTAAGTATGTGTTGTTTGCGTCTTTTGTAACTGCCTTTACGTTATTTTAATGTGGTTTGACAGATACGTTTGCCGCACCTTCCAGGCACAATTTAATGCAAGTTAGCATACACATGCGGGCTGGTTTGTATTACAAGCGAATGTTTAGCGTTAGACAGTTTTCTTGTTTGCCGTAAATCCTGAGTAGTCACTTCGTAACACATCTAATGCTGAACAAACTTTGGCTGCTAGTCAGACTTGTCAGCTGAACAAGTTTAACTTGCATGGGCAGGCTACCTGTAACTATTGCACACCTTCAAGGACCCACAGATAAAAAAAAAAAGAAAAAGTTGCCACCACAAAATTCTAGGCGCCTGTAGAGTGATTTAAAAATTTAGTCGTCCGTTACTTGTTCACTTCTGCACTTCATGTAACTTCTTGAGAGGGGATGAAGACGAACACGACACTGAGAAGTTAAATATTAAGAATAAAGTTTTCGGCCATATTCAGAAAACAGTTTAGGCAGTTTAAATATTGGGGGCTGTAACTTGAATTATTTGGTATTGATCTGCGGAGTCCATGTTTTGTTCACGAACAGCTGCATGTTGGTTGTTTTAGAGTAGGCGATAAAAATGATATTCGTTGTAACTCAAAACTGAAAGACAGTTGTTGTATACAACGAAGCATTATGGATATTTTATTGTTAATTTAAAATTGAAAACTGCCTTAGGGGTTTCAAGTTATTCGCTTTTTTTTTTTTTTTTTTTTTTTTTTTTTTTTTTTTTTTTTTTTTTTTTTTTTTTTTTTTTTTTTTTATTTTTTTTTTTTTTTTTTTTTTTTTTTTTTTTTTAATAAGTTTAGATTTGTTACACGTTGTAATTGTACGCTCGCAACTTGATTCGTTGTCAACACCGCCGCAGACGAGATGCATGGCACCAAAATATAACACAAAGCTTAAATGTACTGTTTTGCCACACCGCTCTTGTACCAGCTTGTGCTGAGAGGTACTAAGTACCGAATTCAGT
>Ga0123354_10019640_pt1 | contig 10611 bp, 6 predicted proteins | sample TergutLab28metaG_2_FD_97872 | JGI IMG/M metagenome (GOLD analysis project Ga0123354, IMG submission 97872) | Labiotermes labralis P4 segment gut microbial communities from Petit-Saut dam, French Guiana - Lab288 P4 | ecosystem: Host-associated > Arthropoda: Insects > Digestive system > Gut ...
GAGCTTTATCTGTACCTAACTAAAGTTATATTTATGTTAAAACACTCGGTAAAATTACGTCGTTATATATATTAGGTGATGTGGCAGCATGTCGTAGAGCGGCATGTGTGTTGTGTGCAGTGCACACAACACACATGCCGCTCTATTTAATTAACATTGGAGTTAGGCTACGCAACACCGGCAGGGAGCAGCACCTGACATTTGAACACATATGACTGTGACTCAAAGACCAGCTGATGAGTTCCAAAATAACGTATCCGAGGTACATAAACACTGAAGGTACCGATGTATTATTCGAGTGCTGTTGTTCAGAAGATGAGTCGTGTGCAAAGTGTCTCTTGGATGTGTCAGCCACAAACAGACCTAAGTTATTTTTGTGTGTGTCTGATAAAAACCCCTGAACGATGGAATAAGCTGAATATACGTGTATAATCGGTCAGAACATAATAACTGATTTGTTATTGTTTTTTATTTAATACTGTGGATTTTCAGCAAACATTATTATATTTTTTACATTTGTTATTTGTAGTAAGACAGTAATGCTGGAAAGAAAGTTTCGCAGGCAGAAAAATGATATGCAAGAGAACAGAGTATGTTCTAAAACAGTGTGGTAATTCTTCGTCATCAGATTCTAAATTAGATTATGTGTTGGTATTTATTCCGTACATTTTGATTAAATTAATTTTTCGATCATGACACAAACAAATGAATTCATTGCGCGTCACTACAGGATAATTACTGGCGTTAAACTTATATTGTTTCACATATACTGCAAGACAACATTTTATGTAACTTACGATCTTAATTTATAGGATTTGTATTTTTACAGGATAAGAGCCATAAGGGATCGAAGATAAATTTGGTGTTTGTACAAAAATAAAAAACTAAAACGTAGCAACACCCAACTTTTTAACCATATTTAATGAAAACGCAGTAAACAACAGCACCGCTGTTTTCTTTCAGTGTATTATACTTTGAAAAATACTGTTTTATTCACAGCTTATGAAACCAGTATGGTCTACACTAGCTGCAATAATGCTACAATATAATATGAATTACTTTTTTAATCTAATACATTTTAGTAAGTTTTAAATCTGCCTGAAGCTTCCTGAGGATGGCATAAGGGATGCCGAAACATGTAGGAGCGATATAAGACTGCATAAGGTACATCTTTTAGTGGCACGAATGAGCAGTTTAACAAAAGTTGTTTACAGCATTGATAGGAAGTTTAGGTTCTCTTTTCAAATATTTAAGTTTTTCTTAGGCCGGTGGTCGACGCAAGGACAGTGGGTTAATATTTTGATATAGGCTACACTGCTGTCCACCGAATTCCCACGAAGAATCATTAAATCAGCTGGCTGCGGACGGTCATGTTACAGCCATAATAACAAGAGAAGGGAAAGTCACAGTAGGGAGCTATAATTAGGGAAGTTAATAAAAATACGACTTACTTTGTTGTTGCATCTGCCACTGCTTGGAACAAACGGGTCTTTACGTTTCTTGTTAAGAAAGTGTCTGACAGTATCATTTACAGATACAAATATGTTATTCATGTTGTGAGCGTTAGTATCAAATTGTGAAAATCTGAAAATGTTTACCAGGATTGTCATATGGGGGATCTCACTGAAAACACAGGACTTTCTCTGCGGGAGGTGTGGCTACCGAAGTTACGGTGTTCCCTCCGAAATGCTTTAGAAATAGTCTACTAAGGTGTTCATCGTAGCTGGAATGCTTCGTGAGGGTATCCTTTGCCTAATCCTGGTGCAATGGAAGCATCTAAATAGCAATGACCTAAAGCTAAACAGATGTTGGTGAGTAGTCAGCTTCGGGCTTCGACCGATTTACCCCTCTGAAATCAAACTCTGTGCTCGGATACAAGTACAGTGCATTCTCTAACGGCAACAAATACCCGCCTGTCATGTATGCAATACGGTTTGCGGAGCTGGTGGTTTGGATGTGGATAGGTCAGGCGGCGCATGTTGGTGCTCGTGGTGTTTTAAAGGTTGTTACTCAGCTAACAGCCAATAGGAGCCGGGCATTTTATCACAACCTCAACTGCTTATGTTCACCATGTGTTAGAGACATGATTGAGGACTGATGTGTATCTTCATTTATTTAACCACGATTTTCGCCTGCGTGTGTTGTATAGCGTCTAACGATAATACGAAAATGCATGCTGAAAAACAAAGGCTAGAGGAGAAATGTTTAAAGCACATACTAGCATTTACCTGAAGGAGCTAAGGAGAGCGTCTGCCACCTCTCAGGATTGTTGGCATAGAAACCGAAAGTCGAACTCAGGACTGCTGGGAAGGACTACTCGACTTTGACCCACTTAAGTTTTTTTCTAAGTGCTTCAGTTTACTGCGAACAGAGTTCTTGTGTTGCCCAAGCACAAATGGAGAACTATCACGATTGGATTAAGGAAGTCCATCTTGGACAGGGTGTGGAGTGATAGATAGAAAAAGCACCCTCTTTAGTAGCTACCACACCCTCTTGTGCGAACAAAGAGGGAACTACTGGAGGTGCTTGTCAGGCACTGTGGGCGGGAACGGCTGTTCCGCGTTGGTCGTTCGAGTAACAGGGGCCCAAGTACGCGGGGTGAGTTACTTGGTTCCGGGACGTGAAATTTACGGCAGATTTTCTCTGACTTTGTGTAGGTGTCTAGTAGAGTTCTTGTACATAAACATGTATCTGAATCATTTCAAATGCTGGTTCAATCAAACCAATTCTGTGTTCTCACTGCGACCTACCATTTGAATTATTTCTGGAAAATGTTACAGGGAAATTATGGGAGTATCGGGAACGCTGGCTATTTCACGGTTAAGTCAGCTGATTTAATTCTGGTGGGTGAAATTGTAAATATTATAAAACACAATGCAAAAATATTATGCGGATTACAAAAGAAATGGTTCCAAGTAAAATAGGTAAAGCAATCCCATTACAGGCCTGGACAGGCCCAGAGGGTTCCAGGAGGTTGATCCTCCCAGATTTCAACACATTCGATACATGAAGGTGGTAAGGTTGTCATCCCTACGCACCGACCACCTTTATCCCTCAGGAAATATTCTTGGTACTCATTTCTGTTAGAGGCTGAGTCAACCGCAGGGCCATAGTGAGACCGGAAGGATTATGTCAATAAAAAATCCCAATGACATAATCGGGAATCGAACCCGCAATCTTTCGACTTGTAGCGCAGTGCCTTAACCAACTGCGCCACCGCGTACTCCAAAAATGGTTCCAAGTCCACGTAAATAATACGACTACTGAATGAAGGATGTGATGCAGAAGGATAATCAGCAGTGAATTCCAAAAATTACTGTGTGTCCATATCATAAATCACTGGGGGTTTGGAAAGATTAAATGTCTTTGAATGACATTATGAGACATAAGTTAAGGTTATGATGAAATTGGTCTAGTAAAGCAGATAGGTTCTCATAAGTCCGATAAAAACTATTTGTCTGCATATTTCAGAACAGATGTTTTACGCCGAATGTACTTTTCTTGGGTATATGAGTTTAAATTTGCGTTTGATTAATTAATTAATATATTTAAAATGAAGCCCAAGTAAGGCTAAAATGAGCTAGAAAAATGTTGCATGCAGCCATAATGGGGCAATGTCCTGGAACTGAAATAGATACTTGTGTGGTGTAGTTAACGTCTCGGTCGATAAATCAGACTGTTTACCGTGCAATTATAATTTGCTAGTGAATAATGGGTTGAGAAGAATGGGTAGGAAGCAGTCGTGAACTAATTAAGGTATTATCCTTGAATTTGCCTGGAGAGACTGAGGAAAATAAGCAGAAAACCTTAGAAATGTCCGTGTCACTGACTAAAGTCAAACTGTACACCTGCTCTATATAAGTCCGGGTGTGTTATAAAAGTGTAGACTCACAAGACACACCGAGTCAGGTGTACCTAGCAGGCAGGACTGCTATCTACGTCAACAGTGCTAACAATACAGTGCATTCGTTCGTGACACTGTGACAGGTCATAGGTAATAAATTTTAAAGCAGGACCTCGAATTGCGTACTTGAGTGAACTGTGTACAAGTACAGTGTAGCCATCTTGGGTTCGAAATTTATACTACGCTATTTCTGTGACAACAGTAACCGTAATATTCTTTTACTTAAGATACAAACATAATAAACAGCACAAATTTGACACTGTGAACTGAAATATTTTTCTTCGCGTTGTGTTAAATAGGCCTCCTGTATCTAACATTAGACCTGTTTAGAGTGAAACTTATAGACCCATACCAAAATGAGATTTTTTATGTTGTTCGAATGAAAATGAAAGAAAAAAGATAGGCGAATGTGGACTGAATTCGTGTGGCTTAGGATATGGTCAAGTGGCAGAATTTTATAAATATTTTAACGGACCTGCAGGTTCCAGAAACTGAGGGTAATTTCTTAACTGCTGAGAATAGACGTCTTCTTTAGAAGGAAGACGACGACTACATCAACTACAACAACAACAACAACAACAATCGATCGTGGCGTGGCTTGGCGTGTCGTTAACCACCCACCCTCATGTAGTGCCAAGGTTAAAGAAAGAGTAAAGCTATATCTCTGTCTCCCCAGCTGTAACTTGATGGCATGCTGTTGGGGGAACTTTATCTTTTAGTTATAATAATAATAATAATATATGATGTAATAGTTTATTGTTGTTATTGTTGCTGCTCTTAGAGGGATAGTTGCTGAAGGGACTTGTAATGTAGAAGTAGAAGCCGTAACTTACGGTGAAGATTTGTGTGATTCATGCTGTCACAGGGAGCCATACACCACTTCTACTTGTACAGAAATGTAAAGTCTTTCAATACGGCTGAGGAGCTACTGGACGTTGGGATTGTGACCCCTAACAATATGTTATTGGATCACGGCGCTACACCATCAGCTCTCGACAATATTGGATCAGAGTGAAGTGACCACAGCTGAGACACAGGGCGTGTGGAACTCAGGTCCGGTGTTGGTCGATGGGACACGGAGTCACAGATAAGGAAGGAAGGAAGGAGAAGCTGTAGGAAGGAACAGAGAATACAGGAGACAGGACTAGAAAAAGGAAAAGACAGAGAAGGGTAGAAACAAGAAGATATAAATGAGAGAGAAGGAGAGATAAAGGAATGAGATAAAAGAAGAAAGAAAGGAAAGAGAAAGTGGCAAAGGCAAGGTTGAAAAGTCATAATAAAGAGATAGAAAGAAAAATGAAACGAGCCTACAAATAAGAAAGGAAATAAAAGACAAAAGCGAAGAGAAATTAAAACTCGAAAGTAGAGTGCATGTACGCAAAACGAATGGGGAAAAGGACATACAAGATGTGAACCAGAATACAAAATGTGGTAAGTAAAACGTCAAAAGAGGACATCTTCCTGTCTGTGTGCATTGCTGTGCATCTCGTACAGGATTACAATTTTCTTCTGTCAGTCAAACCGCACAGTTGTTCCAGTGTCTCTGTATTCAGTATGTCTTGTTCAGAGTGGCTCCATTTCTGTGGCTTTTCTCTGATAGCTGTATCGTTTATCGGAAGGTTCACATCTTAGTTTAGACGGACCATAAGGAAACTGAAGGAACGTATTCATAATTGTGTTACTTTGGGTAACTGTCTGTCACTACAAGCTCTTCTGTGACACAGCACTAGCCTGCACAGGTTATATTGCGTGGGTGCCTCTAATGTCCCTTTGACCGTTAACTTGTATTCAGTGGTATGCTGTCATAGACAACCTAATACAAAACATTAGCATCACTACGTAAAGTAGTGAGGTGAATTCTTACCTGACTAACGGAACAGACCACGAAGGACCAGAAGGGGAGTAGAAGTATAGCTCTACTCTTTCTTTAACCTCGGCTCCAGATGGGATGGGTTGTCAGCGCCACGCCCCAGCCGCTTTACCCCCGGGAAAGACCCGGTACCAATTGTGCAGGAGGCTGGGTGGGCCCCAGGGCCGGTCTGAACGGGTGCGGAAAATCTCGCCCCCCACCGCGATTCGATCCCCGGAACGTCCAGCCCGTAGCGGAAGTTAACACAGTGCCTATCGGAATGTGCCACAGCGTCACAGGCACTAGCAGGTCAATCCACCTCACATTCTTACCGCCTAGTTGCCTCAGTTTGGTGGTATCTTATTATTCCTTCTCTGTATTCCAAATGTACTTTTCCCAACAGGTTTCCCTACACAAAACCTGTGTATGTACCAGTATTCCCCTTCTCCCTGAACCAAGTCACTTGTTAAATTCGTGCATTGTAGACTTCATAACAGAAGCCAATGTTACTGGGTGATGTGTATAAATAACGAAGTCCGTCACTGTGTAATGCCCTGAACTGTCGAATAGTGAAGTAATAATAAAGTAAAAGCTTGGTAATTAAAAGTAATGTGTGAGGGTTTCCTGTAGGTCCCATCAGTTCGGGTCAAGACGTGTTGCTTCGTGTCTGAGCTCGGGTATTGCTGCACTGGAATTTCTGTTGTAACATCCACTATGCTAACAGACAATTTTTCGTTGTTTGCCACAGTCTCTCCAGAAAGCTACCGGAATATGTCTTGATATTACTCCATAGCCGCTACCTTGCACATCCTTTGTTATTCAGTGTTCGCTGTTAGCCAGTGACGCTATAGGTCAATAGTACGTTTTACTGACAGTGCCACTAAAAAGCTATAAACGAATAGTACATAAATAAGTAAATATAGGAGAGGCCTACGTCTTAATTGCGCTAGGCTTAGGCCCAGAGACATATTGATGTCTGCCTTGCTCTGTCAACACGCAATAGCTATGGAACAGAAATTGCGGATCGCGTATACATTGTGTTCTGGCTACCTGCTGCGGTCAGGATATGACGAGATGCCGCAAGATGTGGCGTCGGTGGAATGGAAACGTCTCGTCTCGACTGGACGTGTTGTATTATGGATGTGGGGTGGGGTTGGGGGGGGGGGCGAATCTGACCGTCACCACTCGACTCGTGTTATTGAAAAGATAATGCAAGGAACCAAGTAGCAAGGAATCATATGGGACAAGTCCACCGACGGGGAGCCAACTTCAGCACCCTGTGGCCAGCGCAGACACTAAGCTGTCACGTGATCTCAGGCGTAATGAGAAGAATGGAGTGTTTTATTTAACGACGCTGTCAGCTGATGATAGTATATTGCGTCGATGACAAATGAAAGGGTGTGGAGCCTTGGTGGAATGATACTGACAGGGGAACGCAGGGGCTCTCGCACAAAATCGTGTCTCTCTTTGCCACTTTGTCCACCGTAAATCCCAAACGAAATGTTCTGCCGTCGAAACCACCCCCCCCCCTCTCCACAGCGAGAAGTCGGTGATTACTGCCGGGGCCAAGGTGCGGAACAGCTAATAGTGACAGCTTTGTAGATTAATTAGTGACACTGTTTCAGCTGCAAGGGTTATGTGGTGTGATGGTGTGGAAAAATAATATTAGTCGTTTTGCTGGGGAAATAGAGTGGAGAAGTTTGATTGGATTCAGCTTTCTCAAGCTAGGCGCGAGTGGCGGTCTCTTGCGAACACGCCAATAAATTGTACGTTCCATAAAACGCAGGGATTTCCTTTGAGCGAATTACTACGCTTACAGTTAGCTGGATGTTACACAGTTTACTTTGTTAAAAAAAAAAATTAGCTGTCGGTGTTCTTTGGTGAGGAGTGAACTTGATTTTCTCTAGTGTGCTCCAAAACCGAACATTATGGAAGGATGTACTTTCTTATTGTCCGGAATGGACTACTTTAAAGTAAAACGTTAAAATAATTTTAAAATTATGGAACGATATCCTGTTCAGTCAGAACGTACAGGCGGTTGCACCTACAAATTTTCTGGTTGTATACATGTTGTTCTTCAAGGAACGCAGCAAATATCTGTGCTTGTCCCACTGTTGCAGAAGGCCCGAGGACTCCACATAAATCCCCGGCACGCTCGCGAAACGTTGGCCCGCTCGCTATCTGTTCCTCCCAAACACTGTCACACTGTCGGTACCGCTACCTAACTAATCCCTTTCTGTCAGCTATTGATACAATTCAGACACTACACGGCTTTTTAACACCGAACTGCAGCACAACGTCCTCCCTGCATTTTATAAGCGCTCGGCGCCAGTGTCTGTGCAGTCATTTCTTCCTCGGTTGTCATACTAGCAACACCAACGACGGCAATGTAAACCTGATAATGAAGTTGCTACCTGTCATGCGTATAACGACGTATAGCTAAACCTCTTCACTATTCTGTTGTCTACACTATATCACCACTTGCTTTTAATTAGGTTTTAACAATTTTAACACACAGTGTAATAATATAGCGAATTTGTACATTGAGATCTCAGTATTCACAGCTTGCAACGTATACTGCCTTTATTGTTCTTATATGTATTAGGCCTGCACGTGGGTCGAAACATGTCGTTTTAATAAACACCAAGACTTATTTGTATGGCGGTTGTGTTTTGTGTAGTTACATCGGTTAAAACTGAAAAAAAAAACAGAATGTCACAAAACGTCTATACAAGTATTTGGCGTATGCGAGATCTCAGGGTCTTGGAGCTAGTTTCTGAAGACTTAAGTCTCCTGAGATGCTACACCGTGTCGACTGGTAAGTATTTATCGACGTTTCGATAGATTATATTGTCTTCATTTTCATGGACAAGCAGTCAAAAAAAATCAGCCGCCCTGAAAAAATGAAGGGGACTTTGTGGATGTAATCCTGCTATAACAACCACATACGGACTGCACGGACGCTTCACAGTCGTAAATATTTGCATAATTTGTGGTAATGGGCTAATACTTTATAAGAGATAGACATATTGTGTACAACACAGAGAACAGTCACATTCGCAACTATTACTGAATGACTTGCAGAATGTTGAGGCTGCTGTTGCCAGAAACCGTCATATACAGATGTCCTTGTTACTGATGAGTGTATGCATTCACCACAAGTTGCCAGTACGTCGATGTGATTGTGTCTGTAGAATGTATACGCAGATGCCCAATTAACCGACCAGTATGGACTCTTTAATTCCGTATCCATTTCAATTGGAATCTAGCAAAACCATCGATCTCTGGAAGCACGATTGGATCGCTGACAGTTTACACGCTGTGGGGCGGAGGGATGCAAGTGAAGGGGTGCTCTGTAATTATTGCCAGCAGGCAGGCCGCTGGTACGATAAAGCGCAATCCAATTTGGAAAGTGAATACAAGACTGGGTTGTATATTTGTGGGCTGTGGGTGCATGAGAGACTCGTGCATCCTGAGGGGACCGCCTAAAACCTAGAGCGTGCGTGCGTGCGTGCGTGTCCCGCTATGGTTGGGACTGTTAGTATGGTTGAAGTTCGCTGGAGCAACAAATTGTTGCTGCCATGACAGCATTACTCTTGTAGAGCACACGTCGTTTGGGTCACTGAAATCCAGTAGGTTGGCTAGAAAATGGAAGAATAATACTGACACGTTGAAATTCTTCTTATTTTTATATACGACATTCCAGTTTCATATATTTGTACTTCAGAACAATTCGGACTCACCCGTTAGGTTGCCACAAGATTTGATTCTGTCAGACCGAATAGAGCAATTCCAAGTAAATTGTTTTAAACACAAGACAAATCACTGGACGTTACATTTATTTATGCTATTTTTCTGTCGTTATATATTAATTTATTATCTCTTCTTTCTTCATTTCTTTTACCCTTTAAGGACGAGATGTAATATGTTTTAATTAAAGACCCAGGTCGTACCGCGCAGAAAACATTCTCCTTAAATGTTGTTTAAGGCAAAGTCGCTGTTTGTTCTGATAGCACTTAAATTTACTCTGTGGACGGATTGCAGAATTTTTGAATGTTTAACCCTTATCCTGCTAACGTGCAGAATATGGTGAGCTCCTAATAATGCCAGCAGATGGCAGATGGGATTTAACTCGGCGTTTAAAGGGTTAAATGATGGTGCGTAAAGTAAACGCAATGGTTCAAAAGCTCGATTTAGCTGTACTCCTACTGAATGGAACAGAGGACTGGGAGAGGTAACTTCTTCCATGTTATGGACGCAACTAAACTTTTAAACTGAAATCTTGTCCTAAATACCTGTCGGTTGTTAAATTAGTACAAATATATTCATCTTGATATCTCCTGATACTTCTGGTTGTGTGATGTTTATGTGTAAGGGTGGGGGGTGGGGGAGGATTTTAAGTTATACTTCCTATTGATAGGAAGAAGCAACTGCACGGCATTAAACTGTTAAAAAAAGAGCTGACATTGAATTATGACACCATGTGTAGTTTCAATTACGTGCGTCCATTTATACAGAGGATATGACATTAGTAACTGTACTTAACACAACTTCGTTAGTTATGTTTGTGAATAAGCATGGATACATAGACTTTCCTAAGGCATAACCTTATTTCGTTCCTTAGCTACATTTATAATTCCTAACTAAGGCCCCCAGAGAACGTTGGTACGGAATCTGTAAGTATTGTAATACCAATTTGTACGTCAGCACAACTGTTTTTATCACACAAGGTAAAATGTAGGCTACATGTTTCGACTAATAAATAGTCATCTTCAGGCCTATTCTTTACAGGTTAAGTCACAGGATGCTGTGCACACATTGGGATCCCAGTGTGTTTACATCAGTGAAATATTTAAGC
>Ga0123354_10019641_pt1 | contig 10611 bp, 7 predicted proteins | sample TergutLab28metaG_2_FD_97872 | JGI IMG/M metagenome (GOLD analysis project Ga0123354, IMG submission 97872) | Labiotermes labralis P4 segment gut microbial communities from Petit-Saut dam, French Guiana - Lab288 P4 | ecosystem: Host-associated > Arthropoda: Insects > Digestive system > Gut ...
AATCATGTCTCGTGTTACAGTTTCAATGGCTGATGTGATCCTGTCTTGCAGGTGCTGGATATTCCTTATCTTCTCAGCATACACAATGTTCTTAATGTACCCCCACAGGAAAAAATCAAGTGGTGAGAGATCTGGGCTTCGAGGTGGCCAGGGTATTGGTCCACCCCTTCCAATCCAGACATCAGGGAATCTCTCATTTAAAACGTCAGTCACAAAGCAACTGAAATGGGGAGGAGCTCCATCTTGCATAAACATAACCCTACTTACAATTTCTTGTTCGAAGGTTTCAATCTGTGGAAACACGTAAATCCGTCTAGTACTTTTTAAGTTATAGCGGTTTCAAATCCCGTCCATCTTTTTCGATGACCCTGTATTTAACCTTACTGTCTCTATTATAGTGGGTTTTTTTTTTAACACTTGCATAAATTTCTTTATTGGTTAATATCCTCCAATTTTCTTTTTCATTGTCATGTACTGGGCCTAAAATTCTTCTATACATTTTCATTTCAGAAATTTTGAATAAGGATTGTAGCAACAAAATGATTTTAGCCCATTTTATTGTAAATAGGACAATTTTAATGTTTTAAACATTTTATAATAACGAGATTTCAAGGACCATAATATGAGAACCTGCATAAATTCTATGTGAAACATCTTAACTGTAAACTGTATTACCAACAGCTGCATTTGAAATACTTGTGTAACTGAGCAAGGTATTGAATACAAGCTGCATGAGGATGACACGATAGTGTCGAAACATGTAGCAGTGTGACAGTTTGTGAAATAATTGTGCATTGGTTGGTCAGAGTACAAAATAAAAAGAAAATAACTCCACTGATTAGTTGTGCAGCCCAAACTGGGCATTATCCGGCTACCCTGACTGAGGTTTATCTATGCTTTTCCTCAGTTGTAAGGCAAATGCCAGGGTATACCTCGCAAAGATGGGGCACGGCCCACACTCTTCCTGATTAGTGAACTGTGTTGTTCTATGTACTTCTGTGTCGTTCTATGCTCGTTTGCGTGTAAATGTGTACTGTACTACTGTCACCGGGTGTCAACCCAACTGCGGTTAACAAATATATCATGTCATACCATATAAAGGAGCAGAAACAAGGTAATTACCTGTTATAACTTGGTATCAGTATAGGTACTGTGTGATAACATGGCATCTGTCTGGTCCCATTGGTGACATATTTGTGTCACGCTACTGTACTCAGCTATAAAAATCATCATAGAGCCTTTGATCTGGACATATTATTTAGAAAATCTGATGTGTATTGGACCGTGCATCATCCTGATAACTGAAGAATAAAATCCAACTAGATGCCACTTATTACTTTATTATGCTTATGTTAGGCTTGACATGTTTCGGCCACCGTTATGCCCATCATCAGTAGCTCACGATAGACGTGTTACAGCCTTCGGTCCGGACAATCATCCATCCTGCCTGCACTTAACCTCCAATCAGCAGCAACTCGAGAACCAGACGGCCTACGTGGTAACCAACGCTATCGTCGTGAGCTCCTGACGACGGGCAAAATGGTGCCTGAAACATGTTGAGCCTAACATAAGCATAATAAATTAATAAGTGGCATCTAGTTGGGTTTTATTCCTCTGTTATGGCTTTCAGCATTACAGGAGAAACAGCTGAATGACATCATCGTAACATCAGAATACCACACAGACTAGACGTGTTGAAATCAGGAACAAGTGAATGAAGCTGGCTAACATAAGATGAGGTGCATCATGTGAAAGCTACGATACAGTTCTAACTGGCACTGGTACCGCAAGGACTGCGTCTTTCGTACCCGAGCGGTCAGCGCGCAGTTGATAACGTACATGCACAAACATACGTTTTTAACTTCTGACATTCAGAGGACCGTGCATCGCGATATATTCTTATAACGAAAGCCAACACGATGCACTATTTCTCAAATTTATTTTTATAAAGAACTCTTACATGTTTTGGACAGATCTACTGTCCATCATCAGGTGTATCAGCACTGTATACACAGCAACAGGTATCTGTCATGCTAGTTATGTTGACTGTCTGCTAGCGAGGTCAGGACCTAGCAGAGAGCCAACATAACTAGCATGACAAATACCTGTTGCTGTGTATACAGTGTTGAGACCCCTGGTGATGGACAGTAGATCCGTCCGAAACATGTAGAGTTCTTTACCGAAATAAATTTGAGAAATAGTGCATCTTGTTGGCTTTTATCAAAAGAATAAGTTTTAAAATTTTGTAGAAAATGATGAAAATTGCTCAATCATTTTTCCAAGATCTGATGAACATCTCAATACAGGTTTCCGAGTCCATGAGAATATCGTTGATAAAGTTTCGTCTCTCCAGAAAAAGGAACACACCAATTGTTCCTAACTTACTTTACAATGTTGTCTGGACCACATTCACATAAGCACATGAAGCACATTAGATGAAGCGGCTAAGCAAAGCCAGTTTTCACATAAAGGAGACATGATGGGTATCAGACAAGATATCTAAAGAAATAGTACTGGGACAAGAGCAAAGATTTTCAAGTGGCAACAATTTAGAATTGGCATGATGGTGTAACACTTAACACTTTCTGGTGCCAATGCTGAAGCGGCACCTGATTACAGACAATATTTATTTACTCCATGAAGCAGAGTCCTTCTTGAGAAGCTAACCCGTTTTCAACCAGTCAAGAAATTCCCCGCATTTTACGGAAACCGAAATTTCATTACCGCATTAGCAAGTGCCTGCAAAACAGAGGCTCTTGTAAACATTTCATAACAGGATACGTTTTTACAGTGAGGAGTTGTTAGCACCTCGCCCCAGCCCCAAGCTGGAGGACCACCCCTTTTCGGGTGTCTGCCACTGCTTATTCAATATATTTGCAGCTCCCCTCCACATTGGAGCACGTTCTTCCATCCGTAACGTGAGGACGCACCATGCTGTGGTGACAGGGACCCACTTATCACAGGATTACAGACAATATCAGGAGAATGAGATGTATATTGGACCGTGCATCATTGTGACAGTTGAAGAATGAAAAAACCAACTAGATGTCACTTGTTATATTTACTTCTTAGGTACATGTTTCGGGCAGTAATATGTCCATCTTCAGGAGTTTGTGACTGTGTTGCTGTTGAACTACCACACTGGCTGTATTGTTCTGCAACAATATCAGATACACAGCACCAACGAACACTAGCAGCACATCATATTACATATCCAATAATGTATCACACCACACGCAAGAAAACAGTACGAGCAACACGCAAAACGTCACAGTGGTTAAAATCAACAGACACACATTGCTTGCCACAACAAAACATATCACACCTAACACACACCACTAAACACCAAAATTTACGCTAACGCTAATGTCTCCCATCATTGCAGAACAATACAGCCAATGTGGTAGTTCAACAACATAGTCACAAACTCCTGAAGATGGACATATTAATGCCTGAAACATGTCAAGTATCTAAGAAGTAAAGTTAATATAACAAGTGACATCCAGTTGGTTTTTTTATTCTTCAAATATCAGGAGAATTTATGAATGAATGCATTTACAATGTCCCCAAGTTTCGTTGTTTAATAAAAAGCGCAAAATTCTAAAATCTAAAATCATTAACTTTATGCACTTTTTATATTCATGAAGGTAATGAGCTTAGATTTGATAGAAATCATCAGAACCTTATAAAATTGCATCACGAATGTCATACCCACTACAAACACTGGTTGTTGAATGTCAATAGAACATGACTTTTAACAGCATACATTTCTGTGAAGACTATTTATCACCAAATGGCTTTCCAAAACATGGGGGAAGCATCATCTAAGTAGTGTGATACACTGTGGTTCCTACAGACTGATGTCTTGCTTATTCCTCACTAGTGGCGATGCCATGCATGTGTTCCTCCTTGTATCACTTTGGACTACTTAGGTCAGCATATCCATGCATGTACAACTAACCTTCAAAGCACTGTCTCTTCTAGTGCTAGTTCACAAATGAAAGTACAGTTCTACAACAGTGTGTTTGGTAAGAATGTTAATAGTTCATTATGTAAAGAGATACTGGTACTATTTTGTAAGTACATGCAATGGTTTCAGGCCTCCCAATCACATTTGAACCTAACAAGACAACACCAAACTTTACCAAGAACGACTACTATAGATTTAAAAAAGCACTAGAATGTGGAATGGCAGGGTACACAAACCATATTCTACAATTACACCTACTTTCCTGAAAAAAGTCTCAGTTCTTAATCCACAATAATAATAATGAAAAATGACATCCTATGGCAAGACAAAATAAATTTTTGATACCATGTATGGAAGTAGAGATCTTTTAGACACTATTTTCTTTGTTCAGACTAAAGAGGCTACTTACAAATCACAGCATTAATTAAAATATTAGCCCAGAGATTATATTTGCAACAATTCTAGGGTCATTTGTGCATTTCTATCGCATTAAATGTAATAAGATACTGGTGTATAAATCTTAATTTGCAACAGCTACTGTAGAACAGTTTCTCACAGTCTGTGGTAGTTAAGTCTTATTGTACGATATTCTTATGTCCATCATTGCACCCTAAATATCTAACCACTGACAGTGTCACTAACAAACCATAAATATATCTCTGCCACATACATGTCGTAGATATTTCACAACCATAATGATCCCCCATAAACATTAATGGCATTCATCTACTGCAATAAAACTCATGTACTTCTGAAATCAAAAAACCCTTTAGCGCTTGCACATGAATATTTGCACAAGCAAGTCATTCCTGCTCTTCCGAAGGTCATTACGTAAGACAGTTTACTTCCATGTGCAATTGTATTTCATAGTCGACATGTGATTAAAACAGTAGTCAATAAATGATTCAAAAAAGCAAAACTAGGTGTGGTGAAAACAACGTTTATCTCAGATGCGTAATTACGATTAGTAATTACATGATTAATACGAAAATGCTAAAAATTAAGGTCACTTTTTCTGTAACCCCCTCCACACCCCACAATTCCTCAATTCAGGACTGGGTAAGGACACAAAAACACACATTTATTCTAACACGTACAAGTAAAATCATTCCACTATTCTAACACTGATCGTCAATCCTGCGTGAATGTGTGGGTGTATGTGGAATTTTGTTATCCATATTTTCATTTTTTCATTCACAACTTAATAAAAATGGAGTCTTCGCATTCGTCTTCAAAACACATCCTCCTAAAATTAGCATTTATGCCTACGGACATTTTACAACTATATTCTGCCAAAACTATACTTCTTATTTAGAATACCACAAACAAAGTATTATGAATAAGATAATCCGACACTTCTGTTACTGCAAGAAAAATCTAAAGTAAACAGCATATGCCTGGCAATTTAATTCTATGAGAAACATGTGTCTACACTGTCCGCCATTATCCTCTTTTGTGTCACAAAGCATCATGGGTAGAAAACACAGTATCGGTGACGTCACATAATTAGAGTAAATACAAAGTAGATGTGTTTGTGGCGTGCTGTGTGTGAGCTTGGTGATTTGTTTCGATTTTATAATGGATACTAACAAGATACAGGTATGTAAATTATACCATATCAATTTAAATATAATATCTACAGATTACAACAATTATTATAATTCTTAAAACGATTTAGTAGATAATATGGGCGATATTTATTGACAATTCCTGAACCATTGTATCCCACGGTATGAATATAGGAAAAATGCGTTTCAGACTTTAAGCACAAGCGACAGGAGTTTTATACATGAGCTATTACTACTTTAATTTCAGCTGATTGGTGCACCATGTGGACACCATGGACAGTATACGTTCTTCAAAGGTTTTAAATATAAAAAAAATGGAAGACATAAAATATTAGCTCTGAGTGATTTTTTCTTCGTGAAATTATGGAGTGATTCAGACTTAATTAGCATTGGAGAATTGCAACTTTTGTGGATGGACAAAAATAGCGAACAAGTGTTGGCAAGTTTACGATTATATTTTCTGCCAGAGAACACACCTGAGGGAAGGAACGACGATCACGGAGAGGTAAGTAATTAATATTATTAGTGTTCAATTAGGTAATGGAGCTGAATGTTTAATCTTATCGGGTGGAATGTGGATGACGTATTGAGTCAGCGAGAAACTGAGTAGCAGATTTCTTATATTTCATTGTCGAATTTAATTTTTGTGTATAATGATACGGTCTTGAATCGTAACATGGTACTGAATTTATGAGATTATTGATTTATATGCTCTATATGGATCTGTTTTATCGTTTGGGTATTACCGTTGAATAAGGAGAGTCACATGACGTGATTGATGGGTGTATATTATGATTTTTACTAAAGAATAATTAAATATGACTGAATGTGATATTGATTTATCAATTACTGCATAACCGGGGCCCGGAGCTCATAATAGTACGTAGCAATGCGCTGAAGCAAAACATGTTGGCCTTGAGATACGCTAGATGGGGCCTACGCAGAGTAATAAATGGAAACTATTAACGCAGTGTTAAAATGTATGGAAGGTCACACTGTATTTGATATGTGTTGTAATCAGATTGAACATTGTCTAGTCTTATGGTTTAAATTGATTTTACAGTTTGAATATAAATCGTCTCCTCTTGATGGTAATTGGGGGACTATGGGAGGGGGAATGAGAAGCAGAATCTGCTCTTGTCGAGTCTAAATTTAGCCAGTTTTTCTTCAGGAATTTTTATGGAATAACATTCGACTACTTTTGTTTAACAAGTCTTATCCTGCGTTATATAAAAGCAGAATGTTATTGTTGTTAGTGACTTTCCATACCAGTTTTCTATACATCCTCTGCCCCCCCCCCAAACTCGTTTCCCCCCCCCCAACCCTTCCGTTTGACCCCCCCCCCTCCAACCATTTTCCCATTACGCTTCTCTTTCTCTCTCGCGGCCATGCACTTGCTTCTCTCCTACTCTTTCTGCTGCGTCTCTCTTTTATTTTACTTCCATTTCCCCAACGAAGAATAATGCTCCAAGCATTGTGCCATTCGCCGAGTCAATGTGATGTGATTCATGTCAAGGGGCTAGAGGGACTATGCTTTTTTTTTTTCCAGCCTTCTTTTGCCGGAACAAAATGAACTGTCTTTTATTTTAAATCGTATACTGTACAGCATGTAATGCATACAGTGATCAGTTTGCTTGCCCGTGTGTGCTGGGATAAATCCTTGGCTATGCCATTTAAGATATATATATATATATATATATATATATAATTTTGATGACGTAAATCAATAAATTGTATTCGGAGCGTTAGTTCCTGGTAACTGCTAACTTTTTAGGCCTTCTTTGCAAAAAAAAAATGGAACACAGCGCTCTTCACTCTCTGTGGCGTAGTATCACTGCCTAAATCATTGTATCGTTTAAAGAACTTATGTGAAGACTTTCGCTAGAAGATTACGGGGTGTTCAGGTTAGGTTAAAATCGCACAACTTAACGGACAATTTACGTGCGTTTCTTGGCGTTTGTCAAGTGTAACTGACGACAATATTGACCGGTGCGGGGAAAAAAAAGAAGTTTCGAAATAACGTTGTACAGAGAAACTAAACGCATTGAATGCCAAGTACACTTTTTTTATTCACGTCTTTCGGATATCAAGGTAACGAAACAAAATGTATTCGTTGCTGAGTCAGCTTCAGAGGCGTTGGACTGATTTTGATAAATTTTGGTATCGGAAGTCTTTTACCACAAATCTGTCGTAGATGATGTCTCTCCCTCTATGACGTACCAGCATCCGAACCTTTTGACATGCTTTTGTTAAATTGATTATGGGAAGCCTTACCAGTGGGACAGTTTTTATTGTCGGCCATATTGAACCATAATTAAGTTGGCTTTATGGAAGGCCCTTTATGTCAAACTCAGTATCGTTTCACAAACAACACAGATCAGCTTAATCAACCGCAAAGAACGTCTCTTCCAGCCCCTCCGCGCCTCCCCCCCACCCCCCCGTTTCTTGTGATTTGGAGTTAACGATGGGATGAGTTTCTTGATGATTTGATCCTGAAGTCATTGTGCAGTGGAATGTTGCCAGATGAACGTGTTGTGATTGGCTTTGAATGCGGCCACCAGTAATTATATATATTTTAATCTCTGTTAATGTGTTTTTCTGTCCTCTTATTGCTTATGTTTCATACGTATCTCATCGCCTCGTACAATAGTAATGTTAACAGGCTGTAATCACATGTGCATTGTGTAATAGTGGATGATGTGTTGAAAGGAGCTCATAAAAAAAGTGAGGAAAATACGACATTTTGCCCCAATTGTAGTCATTGGCGTACCGAGGGGGGGGGGGTTTAGGGCCATCCAAAATCGTGCCAGACTCAACCCGATTGTGAAAACTGTTAAAAAAAAACTGCTGAATTTAGGACGCCAACACACCAAGATGTTTGGAAAAAAAGGCAGTAAAATTCTAAAACTACCGCCGGTTCGCAATTGTTCTACATTAGCAATGACAAATAAATTGGTTGCGTCATAAATAGTCTTAAAGTACTAAATATTAAGAAAATTTTACTATTTGAAATGAAATTTCTTGTACGAAATTACAGCTGCCTCCAGAACCCCTGACTAGGGGGCTACCGCCCCCAGATCCCCGTTCTCCCTGTCCTCAACTGAATTTGTTGAACCCCCCCCCCGAACAAAATTCCTGGGTACGCTACTGATTGTAGTAATCCAAGTTACAAGTTGAAGGGCCCGATTTCACGTCTAGGCCCCCTGTAATGAATTTTTAATTAAAATCGTTATAGATACGAGATAGATGGGTCATTGAAAGTAAAGGTGATAATTTACCTTGAAGGTCACTAACGTATTTATGATACATAAACGTTTTATTTCGAGTTTGGTATTTTGCCTTGTGGCACATCACCAATGAATGTGTAGTTATTTTAGATAAATGTGGGTCATTGTCGAATGCATGACACAGTTGGTTAGCTTCATAAGTTACCGAAACTACAGCCATTAGCTTTCGTCAGAGTTTGGAAAGACGACCCTGTGCTCGCCACCAAATATGCCGCATTCTATAAATCTGTGCGCCTTGAAAAAAAAAAAAAATTGGCCCTCAAAGCGTTTCGAAATGTTGCGAGTTAAAAGTTTTTGTAATTTTCCAGCACTTTTCGGATTCCCGTTGGAATCCGCGTCCTCCATTTTGTTATTAACTAAGGGATTGTAATAGAACGTAATACAGAAAGAAAGCTGCATACCAGCGTCACGTGCTTACTTTCAATTTTACTATATTAAAATTTCGCGAAGCCGTAAGATATATCGATTAGGTCGCCTAGCTGGCCTTGTACATTTTGAGTCAGTTACATAATGGTCCTACACTTTCGAGGTAATTGCAGTGTTCAACGTTGATTGATAGATAATGCCGTTCGTAGACCTCTACTGTGTGCGAAATTTAAACTCTCGTTAAAATTGTTGCCGTATCAGCCATATGAACATGGCCGTAAATAGCCATTTACTGGGCGTGTGGGACTCCGAAAGTGTCGTTATAAGCAGTATTGTTATACTGCGCGCTCTGTGGCACGGGCAGGAGCCATGACGTGAATGGTACATTCAGCGTAACGCGTAGACAAAAGTGAAATGTGGAAAAGGGCAGTTGTGAGATCTGAGGATCGTAAGGAGGAGGGGGCATCAAGATGACGTCATGTGGGTGTATCGGTATCAACTTTGCTTCCCATATTCCATGCAGTCAGCTGATTATACTGCATTTAATCCATCGGTTGCACAATCAACAGCAAACAATCATTTAACACTTTAGAGCAGTGTTTCTCAACCGCCGGGCCGCGGCCCGGTACCGGGTCCTGGCATCAATTATACCGGGCCGCGAGAGGTTCTCCTGGAATTTGTCATTTTAGTTTTCTAAGAATTTTTCATGAATAAATGTTTTATAGTGGATATATTCTGAGGAGAATAATATTCTTGAATGTGTCGAAAAGCTCAGACCCAGATGTTGGCCTGAGGAAACTACAATATGTTACAAGATTTCATTAGTCCAGTGATTGATAACTAATTTAAATGTAATTTTATATTTGTCAACATGCCACACCGTATACATAAGTGTACTAATAATACTCTTTATGATTATGCCATAATTAATTATTAATAATTATGTTAGTTTAATGTATGAACTTAAAAAATGGAAAGGTATTTACGAGTAAATTTTTTTGGGACCGGGCCCTCGTCTTATGAAAAAAAAAAAATTACCAGGCCGCGGTCTCACAAAGGTTGAGAAACACTGCTTTAGATTGTTCATCCTACATGTTTTGCCTTCAATATGGCTGTCCTCAGGGTGGTTTTCAACGAAGGAATGCAGCAGTGATTGTGCTGCTCTTGCTGCCTTCTACTCGAAATGTGGAAGCAGAAAGTTCAGACGAAACGTCGGGTATCTATCCGCCGAACGTCACGGCGTCATACACCAGAATGCCATAATCTTCAGGAATTAAAGTGAGGTTTCGCAACTGTGTGTGTGTGTGTGTGTATATATATATATATATATATATACACTTTTTTTTACATGAACCGGACACAACCCAATATTCGGACGAATTCGAGTGTATACGCGAGAACTGATACTCGCGCGAACACG
>Ga0123354_10019642_pt1 | contig 10611 bp, 8 predicted proteins | sample TergutLab28metaG_2_FD_97872 | JGI IMG/M metagenome (GOLD analysis project Ga0123354, IMG submission 97872) | Labiotermes labralis P4 segment gut microbial communities from Petit-Saut dam, French Guiana - Lab288 P4 | ecosystem: Host-associated > Arthropoda: Insects > Digestive system > Gut ...
AAAGGTTGACCAACTAGATGACACTTGCTTTATTATATATTGCTCAACATGTTTCAGACGTTAATACGTCCATCTTCAGGAGCTAGCGAGTACTTGTTGTTTTGTGTAGGCTGACTTGAGGCGAGCTGGTGTTATGTGGCGGGATTGGCTGTTGGTGATGTGGTATCCGAGTGGTTCAGCCTACACTCGGATACCACATCACCAACAGCCAATCCCGCCACATAACACCAGCACGCCTCAAGTCAGCCTACACAACACAACAAGTACTCGCTAGCACCTGAAGATGGACGTATTAACGTCTGAAACATGTTGAGCAAAATATAATAAAGCAAGTGTCATCTAGTTGGTCAACCTTTATTCAAATATCATTTAGGGGAGTTTGGTATCCCTCTGGAATTAGGTAAGGCTAATAAAAGTGTGCCTAAATGAAACCTAGCAGTCAGCCAGGGTCAGTAGGCAAACATTTGTCTGACACGTTTCCTATTAAGTTAGGTTTGAAACAAGGAGATGCTTTATCGCCATTGCTTTACAAAATGCCATTTATAACAGATCACACAAACCAGGTGGGCTTGAAATTATATGGTACACATAATCTTCTGTTTTATGCTGATGATTTTAATATATAGTGGGTCGAAGCATACATACTACAAAGAACAAGGCAGGTAATAGACATATAACATAACACTTAGGTGCATTCGATGGACCACTGTTGTCATGAAAAAGCAGTGACATACTCTGCATATCTGTAGCCAACATGCAAAGCACATGCGCAGTATGCTATCTGTGGCCTGTCAGTGTCTACCATATTCTTCCAAATTATCTCATAAACTGAATGACTTTCGGGGAAGAAGAGTTATTGAATAAAAAATGTGTTATGATTTTCTCTATAACTTTGGAAACATTTCTCATTCTAAGAAGAATCCAGCAAGATATCATACATGAACTTAGGTCTTCATGTAAAGTACATGTTATTCTTGTCATACTTTAAACAGCAGCAACCCTCAAATGAAAACTTCACACAACTGTAAGACTGAACAGTAATGTGGATATATAAAACACAAAAGAGTGACCCTTGGATAGCATGACCTTCCCAATAACTGTAGTGAAAGATGGTAAATTTCTTCAAACATTCTGCAAATTTACACATACACAATCCTTCAGTTCTGGAAGCAGCCTACAAATACATATAAACTATCCCTTTCAGTTAGTGTCAGGTCTTTATTGAAACATACAATAAACAATCACAAATCTCAACTTTCAATTTACAGGTATAATATTAGCTTATATATTCAAGAGACAAACACGAAAAAGTTGTACTAACAGAAAACATGCTGTACATCTATTTTACAACCTGCACAAAAAATTGACACACCAGACTTATCATTACACAGCTTTTTACAATGTTGTTTTTCAACACATGTTACAAGCATGTTGCAAAGTTCCCTTTAAAAATAGCCATCTCAAGCTACAGTGTGAACTGTGTGGCAGCAAAACAATGTTTTCAGCCAGAATACTGTGTGGTTAAGGAAGGCAGCATTCTAAATTAGTAGGTGACAATTATACGGGGCAATTAAAAGGAAGGCAACACACTCACACCTGTGGAATATGTGAAAGTGTTGTTGTTTTTCATTATCCCATATATACACACTCACCATGTCTAATGTCCCAAGCCTTAATTTTGACCCTCTAACTTTCAAGCCATCCTAATTCCTTCACATTCTGGCTATGGGCTAGATAGCCAGCAAGTTTTTTCCTGGAAAGAACAGACTTTTTTCTTTGCCAGCACAACCTGCCTCCTACGCCATGGGTGACCATACGTGACGTGACTAGAGAATGAGGCTGACTGACTAGCCACCATATAGTACCAAGATTAATAAGGTGTGGCATAGCTTTGGCTCCACTCCCCCATATATATATTTCTTGTGCAGTAAGCAGTTAAGCACAACAACAAATTTACATACCTCTTCCTACCAAGTCTTTAAATAATCCTCCAGTACCCACTGTATATTCTGCAGACCAACAATCAGACCCTGCACTCCACCCATCTTACTGACATTTTAAGGCAACCACAGAAAAAAGGATGGGAAAGTATGTAATTATAATATATATATACACCTTCACACAGGAAAATGGTGTTCCAGACCTGTGAGAAGGCTCAATTCAATCACATGCAGTTTTACATAACAATGACTATTTTACTTCTGTTCTTTCTATATGGTTGGGTTTAGTGAATACATGAAGTGTTCTGAAACTGCTCCTTATGAATTTTACAGTCACAATAGCCACACCAGTACAGTATACACAAATGGAAAATATTCTGAAAAAAAAAACACATGTCATACATTAGCAATACTGAATTTTCATAAAAAGAAAGGTAGGATTTAAGGTATCCACTGAAGAAAACCTAGTTAGGGGGAAAAAAAGTAATATTTTACTATAAAAACACAATAATTTCACATGGGCTACATGACATTTAACAGATCTCAATATGGGCACCATTTTGTTTCCACAAACCGAAAGACATATTACCCTTCTTTGTTCAGGAACATTATAAGCAGTGTGTAACAGTGCCAACGACAGACACTGAGGCATGACCTTGAGTGAGCATTAGGTGGGGGATGCCTGGTGTGTAAAAAGAATACTTGAGTGATGGAATCCAGTGTTGTCACTGGCACTCTTTTACTGGACTAGTCCTGTATTATTGACATTCAACACCCTACTGTTCTTTTATGAAAATCCTGTACTTGGTAGTTGAATAACCAAATGCATCTGGCATACTGCAGCTCAAAGGCCTCCTCTGTACCTTGCAACAAATGATTATGTATTCGATATTATATTAACATTGAAGGAAAATATTACGCCATTGCACAGACTAAATATAGCTATTAATAAGTTACAGGTAACAATACACATTGTGTTATAAAAATATTTTTTGAAAAATGAATGCTGATCACAGCAAACTTCAACACTGTGCATTAGGTATCTTAGACATGCCTGTCAGTCATCAAAATTATCATGAAAAATCATACCTAAACTAGCTTAGAGTGTTTATTACAAAAAAAAAAAATTTAATTTTTATTCAGAATTAGTATGATGGTAGTAAAACTGGACAGGGAAGTTTCAAAATGTGTTGAGGAACTGGGTCTTCTGGTACATGATGTCATGTTGCCAGGCAATTCCCAGTGCTCTGAAGTCACTGCATTCTCTTAAAACATCAGGAAACACCTGGTGCCACAGCATTACATCCCAGAAGACTTGAACTGTCAACACAGTTTGAAATTCCCCATTCCACTCCATTTTACAATAGCAATGTCATGCTCTCGAGACAGAAGCAGCACTCTGAAGGCATTACGTTCCTCAAACCATCAGGAAACACTAATCCAGTGACAGAACATCATGGCATGAACCCTCAAAAACAATGCTGTGGAAATCTCTAATCTCAAATTTCAGAATATATTCTCTTCAATCTTACATACTGTACCTCAATGGTCTGGATGGTCATTTACCGAAAAATCAAACCTGTTATTCACTTGGTGAGTAATTCTTAGAGTGATCCAAGTGGACTGGCACAACATCCTCATAACTTTATCTAGCCTGTATAATCATAAATATACAATTTTAATGCATTTTGAATCAGAGGCATCTGTAGCCTGCAGAGTCACCAATATATGCGTTTAATGCGCTTTAACTCACTGGCAGACTCATCAAATTGAAAGACCCCAAAATAAAGGCCATCTAAGTACCACAAAACTTCCTTGTAAATATACTACCTTTGTTGCAATGCCAGGAAAATACCTGACTTTAACCCATCATATTTAGCAGCCATTACAGTGATCTACATCATCCCACTGCAATCCAAAGCATGCCTGTAGGTTAAAAAGAAAATCTCCCTCCACAGCTCCCAAAAAGCACATTCTTGGCACAGGAATTCCATTTCTTAAGAGAAAGTGTTAAGTCACTGCACAACTTTCACAATTCCTTAATGTTTCTATCTTCAGTTACAGGCAGAAAATGGAGGACTAAATTTGGAGTTACTTTTATTTTGGGTGGGGGTTAAGAAATATATTTATTACTATCTTCCACAGCATAAGACACACCAAGAATTTAGAAGGCAAATTATGGAAAAAAATATTCCATTGACCTTCAGACAATAAGATATGGGAGAATTCGGTACAGGATTTTTAAGGGAAAAAAGCGCATCTTTTGGTCTGGAAAACAAAGTAGTTCTTCACGGTGAACTTGACAATGTGCACGTGTGTACACATGTTAATGAACAAGGTAACATTAAATGCCTGTTAAATCCAATTCAAGAACTCTGATATCTTGTTTCTTCATTGTACTGAAGATTAATGCACTGATGTTCATATGCATCAGAACATAAAACAAATTTCACATGAAAGAACACAACACATTATGGGAATTCAACAGAATACTGAAAATAGTAACAATTACAGTAAAAAATGCATCATGGAATGTAACAACTAAGGTATGAAAACCAGAGAATGTTCAGTCTTGCACCTACATGGCCAGTATTTATTTTCAAAGCACAATTTTTCTGTCACGCTTATAAAAACTGTTACTTGCAAAGTGCCACTGTGGCAACTTCTTGGATGGAGTGGAAAAAATAATGGAAGGCCTTGTTCACATCATCAGATAAAATTCTACACATGAGTTATCTTGTATCATGCAGTGACCAAGCTAATCCTATTCTGCATTCAGGAAATTATAACTTTATGCGTGTCTGACCCTAGTCTGCCACACTGCATGATCCAATTGCAACCCTGAAACATGCCATAAAAACCACAAACATGCCACATGAGCCCCAATACAAATGCATCTCAAAATAAAATGAGACCTGCAACTTTCAGGTGCACCCCCCCCCCTCCCACCACCCAAGTAAAAGGCAATTATTATATGAAGAATTCTCAATAATAACTAAACGAGCAAAACTCGCAGGTCTTTAAAATGGATGTACAAAGAAAGAGAAGTGCATTACAGGAATGCTGCCACTCCGACAGATAATGGTGAGTACAATCACTTAACATCATACTGTTTTCCTACAAATGTATATGAATATCCATTGATTTTAACTTAATCTAACGTCACCCATTACTGTGATATATTTAGTGCAACAAAGTACATGTGCAAGGCTTTAAGTTCTCACAGCAGTGTTGCTGAGGATTCACATTTTCTGGACTGTGACAGTGTCACTGTGTGAGTGGTTCTCAGTGTGTTGAATGATCATGGTGCCTTCATCTGAAGGGTCGCGCAGTCCAAGAACCTGACCCGCATCCCAATGAAGATGGAGGCACCATGACTGTAAATCACACACCCAAAGTCACATTTCAGAAGACCTGAATTCTCAGGAACAATGATGTGGGAACCTCTGATCTCACAAGAAATGAAATGTTGGGAGGAAGCAGTTGCACCTGCCTTCTGTTAAAGACAGTAAAACCCAGTATCTGCCCTGAGGAACTGAGACAGAAAATGAACAACAGCCTCAATCAGGATAGCTAGTCTTGCACAATATTGGGTTCTTGGGACTTTGGAACAATGTGACTGATTACTGATAATTAATTATAGTCATAATTACTAATTACAAAGCAGGAATAACAAAAAGACATTATTCAGTTGTTAACAAGATGAGGAGTACAGCATACAACATACAGCACACAGCAGTACAGCACACAACATACAGCAGTACAACACGCAGCATACAGCACACAACATACAGCAGTACAGCACACAGCACACAACATACAGCAGTAAAGAACACAACACACAAACACTTAAAGAAAAGGAAATAATGGCAGACAGTCCTCAAAATTATAAAGAAACCTTCTTAACAAACAATAATACACAATAAACATTGGCACACTGTTGAACAATTGTGAAATATAAAACTATAAAATATATAACATATAGATATTTAAAATTTACTGATAAATATTAAGTAGAAACTATGTCAATAAACTACTCAGAGTTCTCTTTGTTAAAACAACACTTGTTTGCAAAGAAATGCTTGATCAGAAAAGTTTTCCTTCATAGATCGCAAACTAACAAACACATGCAGAACAGGCTTGACAAGAAACAACTGTGCGCACCTGACATCATCACTGTTATGCTGCCAACATGACGTACTATGACTAGGGAGACATGGGACCTATTCAAGGTGACAGTCTAAATGACAGTTGACAGAACACAATCTGCATTAGTTCCCCTAGGCAGGAGGGTTTGAAGCACATGAAACACACACTTGTACATGTTATGTAATTGGGCTGTGCCAAGGCTCAACACACTAGTAACTGGTCTCTCACCATGGAGATCCAGGTTCAACACCAGGCCTGTCCATGTGGAACTTGTGATGGACATTATGCAACCGGGCCATGTTTTTCTCCAACTACTTCAGTTTTCTGTAGTGTTCCAATCCACCAATGCTTCATATTCATTCACTCATTCATTCATTTATCCACCTCAAATGCTACACAGTACGTAAAACAATCCCATTACAGGCCTACACAGGTCCAGAGGGTACCAGGAGGTTGAGGCCCCCAGATTTCAAGACAATCGGCACATGAAGGTGGTAAGGTTGTCAGCCCTACACACCAGCCACCTTTACCCCCCCAGGAAATATTCCTGGTACTCAATTCTATTAGAGGCTGAGTCAACGCCAGGGCCATTGTGCGGCCAGAACGATTATGTCAATGAAAAATTCCAGACACAGTAAGTAAGGGAGTTGTTAAATACCATGTTTAAAAAAATTAACACTTGGAATGAAAATTCTGTTAACAGTTTCTTGTTTCTGCCATATCAATGCTAAACATGAACTGTACAAAATATGCTCCAGGCTTTCTGTCTCTGCACCTGACACATAATTACATATACAACAAATTTCTTTATTTAAAACATGGTACTGTAAGAAAGTATGGCAGAACACAAACTGGAAACTTGAGGGAGATACAGCTCAACCCAGGACACTGTATCTAGAACACAATGACAGGGATATATATATATATATATACAGGGTTATTCATAAGTCCCTCCGGGATTTCCGAACTCGACTGCGCAACAACCAAGACAGACACGGTAGAAAAGAGCATATCGAGCACCTGTAAGGTAGGACAGAAACTTGGAGTGTCTCTCTCTCTATTGATATGCTCCTTTCTGTTGATATGCTCCTTTCTGCCGTGTCTGACTTGGTTGTTGCACAGTCGAGTTCGGAAATCCCGGAGGGACTTATGAACAACCCTGTATATAAAATCCCCAAATGCAACTCAGATACCACAGTGGAGAGTTCTGTTTTTTTATACCATGAAGTTGGAAAGGAATCAAATAAGCATGTCAAGATATTTTATTACTAAATCACATTTCTAAATGTGGATATGTGAATTCAATACTAAACAGAAGAGGGTGATTGCAGTCTCATGGCCAGAGTGTGCATGTAGCTTGCTAACAGCCCAGAGGATAGACGAGTGGGGTCACAGCATGGGCATATGGAGGGAGCAACTCATTCCAAAAACTCTACATTCTTACATTAGTACATCAAAATTTCATAAATAACAGTTGCCACAACTAAGTGTGTAGGTATTTACTGGTGCAGCATGTTTCGACCTTTCAACAGGTCATCATCAGGCTAAATACATTTGTGTATGAGACATGAAAATGGATACATACTAATGGATACATCAATTGCTTTTTAGAATTGAAGTCTCAGTTTCACAAAATTTTGTGTTACATGTTCATTAGATGGATGGGTTAAAATGAGTGGCTTCCTAAAAAGGAAAAGTAGTGTTGATGGTGGTGATGTAGACAATTCAGTCTGTTATGTGCCTGTTTATGCGTTCAGTTTTGCGATCCCGTAAGTGTTGGTATATGATAAAAGAGGTACTGAGATGGATTGTTTTCATAAAAACACCCCTTCCCACTGGGAGCGTAAGCACCTCTTTTGTTTCACTGGATAGCACTGATATCTACTCTCCATCTAAGTACCTCTTTTATTGTATACCAACATTTACATGATCTCAAAACTGAATGCATAAACAGGCACATAACAGACTGAATCGTCTACATCACCACCATCAACACTACTTTTCCTTTTTAGGAAGCCACTCATTTTAACCCATCCATCTAATGAACATGTAACACACAATTTTGTGAAACTGAGATTTCAATTCTAAAAAGCAACAGATGTATCCATTTTCATGTCTCATACACAAATGTATTTAGCCTGAAGATGACCTGTTGAAAGGCCAAAACATGTTACAGCAATAAGTACATCCACACTTAGTTGTGTCAAATGTGATTTATGTAATTATTAATTAGAAACACAGTGGGATGTCCAACCTTCAAATTAGTGCATCATTTTTATTCCATTTTGTGCCCTCTAATATGCACTTCATACACTGCATGCTATTCCACATCCCTTAGAAGGGTAACTCTATGGTTTCCTATCTTAGATACTGCCAGATTATAGTAGAGTATTCTGTGAAGTACAGCATTTAAGCGTTTTTGTTCAGTTAAAAGAGGGAAACACAGAACAAACTGCATTGTATTAACTGCCTGTAAGCATGTAACCTTACACCCCTCTAGTGTTCCTGTGAGGTGCTGTAAGACTGCAATCAGGCTCTAGCAGACAACTTTACTTAGGTTAACTCAAGTACTCTGCTAGGTTTACAAACAAACAACACATATGGAAAAATGCTGAATGACATGGCAGGACAACTATGCACACTTCATTTTGGCAGGTATACATTAAAGAAACAAAAGATGCATTTTTATGGTAACACATGTCACAGAAGTTATCAAAATTGTACTTCCTTTCCTAACAAAATATGGCCAAACATCACCACCATGATGATCTGCAGTAACAGAAACCTCTAAACACAAACATTAGAAAATCCTTGAAAAAATTAAGAATGTCACTATTCCCCACAAATAAACTATACTGATGTGAACATGGGTTCAAACCTAATATGATGGAATACCATGAACAGCAGCAGCAAATGCTTGTATGAAAAACTACTGCCATGACTAAAATGAGACGGTTGGGAAGTTGGGCAAAAACTGAAACAAGGAAGTCTGGAGTTGTGTTTTGACATTTGTCTCCTACTGGCATCTTAAACAAACAAATGTAAATGCACTCTACCTCTCCATCCCTCTCTATGTATATGCTGTCAGCTAGTGCAACTTGAATACAAAATTCTTATGGGATGTGACCCTGTAATTCAGTGTGTAGGTCCAAACAATTCATAATGCCTTCAACTTCAGGGTCAAGCAGTTCAAGTGAAGGACAAGAATAATTGACCCTAAGAAGCACAACAACCACTTCTGACCACAGAACCAACAACACAGCATTACATCTCAGAGGAACACAATTTTCAGCAACATTATTAAAGTGAGAACCTCAACTCTTGCAAATTAGGCAACTTGCTAAATTCAATGATTTCACTGCATAACCATAATTCTGGTCACAGACAGGATGCAAGTACACCAAATGCAATGTAGGTGCACCATTCACAAACAATTGTTGGATTACAACAGTTCTGATGTACCCAGTCAGTATCTTGCTCATTCATTGTTTCAAGATGTCTCTATCACACATGCATGCTGCCATCCAGCTAACTGCCCTCAACGTGGCAAATGTACAATGAAAATTTAGCTGCCTATCTTAACCTGCACTTAAGTCTACACAACACATTGGTTATTCAGAAGGTTAAAGAAACCAAGTCTTTGATTTGTAATGCTACGTCTCTTAGAAACAATATTAGGATGGATAAATTATGGACCTTACAATACGTATGCTTTCCTGATAAGTCATATCACAGCTCAAAGAACATACTGTCCTTTCGTTTTTGTTGCAGTACCATTTATGTCACAAACACTGCATACTTAAAAAATTTATCAGTTTTTTATTTTATGTAACCAATACAACAAGTACATTCCTCAAGCAGAACCCAAAAAACTCTTATTACCACCTTGCCCTTGAGGAGAGACAGAAGTGTAAAGAAAAAAAATTACCAATCCAACTGTAATTAAATTAGCAGCACTGGAAAATACTCATGCACTGTACCCTGAAGAAGACTGGCTTCACATTTATATAGATGTTTCCCTCACAGACAATAATGAAAATGCAGAAGTAGGAATTCACTGCTAATTGTTTAGATTCTAGCTAATTGTTTAGATTCTATCTTACACTGGCACAGCACAACACTAACTTTCTAGCAGAGATGGAAGCAATGAACATTGCATTAACATTACTGTTAGCAGAACTTGGGTCCCTCAAGAAGACTGTTACATTCAGTGATCCAAGTGCAGCAACACAGTAACAATCAAAGGTTGATACATGCCCCAGCAACAGGGTTATAAAAATTCATTTATCTATTAAACAGCTGAAAGGACTCTAGAAAGACATGAAATTCCAGTGGGTCAATCCACCTGTGGAGTTGTGGCTAATGAAATGGTAGATTATATTGTGAAGAAGGGTATAGCAAATTTTACATTCATTGTTCCGTGCATCATTGTAATTGTTTAAAAAATAACCAACACGATGTCACTTGTGGACTATCCTTTATTTTCATGGGTAGTCGTCATTCATTCTCTACATGTTTCGAG
>Ga0123354_10019646_pt1 | contig 10609 bp, 4 predicted proteins | sample TergutLab28metaG_2_FD_97872 | JGI IMG/M metagenome (GOLD analysis project Ga0123354, IMG submission 97872) | Labiotermes labralis P4 segment gut microbial communities from Petit-Saut dam, French Guiana - Lab288 P4 | ecosystem: Host-associated > Arthropoda: Insects > Digestive system > Gut ...
CATATCTCACTTCAGTACTATCCATGGACATATTGTTCTGCACAATCACCTTTTCCAGACGCTCATATCTCACTTCAGTACTATCCTCCAATATACTCCTGGGTCTTTCGAACTGCCTCCTCTCTTCGACCTTCTGCAACCACAGTTGTGTAGGCGTAGGCATTTGTCATATGCCCCATGCGTGCTACATATCCCGTTAATATAATTTTCGTTGAGTTGATGATCCTAGTAACGTGCAGTGAAGATTAAAAATTATGAAGCTCCTAACTGCGTAAATTTATCAATCCTCTGACCACCTATCCTTGAGATTTTCTTCGGAAATGGTGGCTCTGGTCGAGAAACCAAGTTTCATTCTCCTTGTCCGCATTGCTTTATATTTTATCACAACCTCCGGACCGATGCTGTATTATTCACCGACAGACTGCATAAATGACGGATAACATAAGCTTCGGTGAGGGCGGAACCGTCGTCCTTGATGGCTTTGGCCTGACCGTACCGCCATACAGAGCCTCTAGAAGTAACAACTCTCCAGAACGTTCGCTGTCTGTAGTGTATTGCACGCAAACGCCATCAGGCTTGCGTCAACGAACCCGAAGCGCACTGAACACAACCCACAAACGTCTCAATTTTCAAATTGTATTTTTTTTGCTATTCAATATATCGCATTACTGACTTAATCAAATTTCTATAGTCGTTTATTCACCTAGGTATTTTCCCACTTGTGTAATAATAACTGTGTAAAAAGAATTTCAGATTTTTAATCATTTACATCTACCAGCGGTACAGCAGAATGCGTCGATAAAATATAGGGCCCAAAGGGCCTGTTGTTACCGCAGATTACCACGTGGCTGTCACTAGCAATAGAGCAGCTGGCGACTCGATAGATATGTGGGGGTCGATCAGAGTGCGGCTGTCCATGGCCGCAGCATAGCAGTTCGGTTGATGGAACGCACGACCAAGTCCGTAAAACAAGGACCAACCTCGATAGCAACGGCCAGGATCCGACACACTGCGCCGGACTGCGGTCAAAGCAAGACAGAGTCAGAGATATGTGAAGCTCTGAATGCGTGATGGTGTGTTCTAGAACGATAGGCCCGCGTTTTAACGTTCGATTTGTGATACTTGTAATAATAAGTGTAGACAGGCTGAGCTATTATTCGTTTTGCAGTACTGAGGGCATTTGTTTGGACTCCTATATACTCCTTACGTAGGCTTAATCTGTCTTAACTTGGCGATAAGAAACATCACCGTTTAATGTTATCACGGTATAGTTGCCTCTAAGCCCCAAAATCGCACACATTTTGTATGAGAGTGTTTGTAAGCCGATGGGGTGGTTGCAGTAATGGTAGTACTCTTGGTAGTTTTGCGGTTAGTGGTAGTGGTAGTAATGCTAACTCCATGTAGCAGAGTCCATCTTGAGAAGCTAACAGGCTGTCAGCAAGGCTAGAAATTACGTGCATTCTATGGAACCCCAAAGTTCGTTACCACATTCATAACAGCCTGCCACCTGTCCCTATTCTGAGCCAGATCAACCTAGTCCATGATCCCATCCCACTTCCTGAAGATCAATTTCAATATTTTTCTCCTATCTGGTGGTAGTAATCTTCTTCTTCTTCTTCTTCTTCTTCTTATTATTATTATTATTAGTAGTAGTAGTAGTAGTAGTAGTGGTAGTAGTAGCAGCAATAGCAACAACTGCACCTCATCTTCTGCTATAGTGCACTGGAAATTTTCATTTTTTAAGACCTACAATAAGGATAACTGTTAACTACTACCTGCTATCTGCCGCATGATGTTAGGTGTTTCTCAAATGATGATGTTAAGGAGAATGGAGAAAACTGCACAGTGAGGAGCTTCATGGCCTGTTCTCACCGAATATTATTCCGGTGGTCAAATCATGGAGAGTGAGATTGGCGAGGCATGTAACACGTATGGGGGAAAGGAGAGGCGCAGACAGGATTTTGGTGTGGAACACTGAAAGAAGAAGGCCACTTGGAAGCCCGAGGCGTTGATGGGATGATAATGTTAAAATAAATCCTAAAGAAATGGTTTTGAAGTTGGTGAATTCATGTGGCTATGGATAGAAATTAGTGATGGGTACATTTGAAAGCTTTAATTCAACTTCGGGATCCATACAATGCGGGGAATTTTTTGACTGACTGAAAAACTAAGCTTTTCAAGAAAGCCTATGCAGTGTTAGTTTATTATTATTATTATTTATTGAAGAAAGAGGGGGGAACAAGGGACTCACATATCGAGATATAAAAGTAGAATTAGAATAAATCTTCGTGATTTACGTGACAGGTGGCCGCGAAACCGAATTTAATAATAATAATAATAATAATAATAATTTTTATTAACAGAAATTGGGTTGTCACCCGGTGGCAATGGTTATTTTACATTTATGCAAAATATGAAATTGGTTACTAACAAATTTAAGTCGGGAGGGCTACATGAGGAGCATGTAGTGGCAACTTGGAATCTTGGGAACCACCTCAGCATTTGCTTATGTACACAAGGAAACCAAGAAAAACCTGTGTCGAGGTGGCCGGTCGCAGGACCTTGTTGAAATTTTGGACGTCAGTGCTTAAGGTATAGGAAGTTCAAGAAAATGTATTTTTTTTCACATTAAGCGACAGGTCTGAGTTATATCCTATAAGTGCGTCTGTAGACGGGCTTTTGTACTATTGTGCTGCTTGGGTTTGTGACTTATAGTTTGCATTTACCAACTTTCAAAAATTATATTACTTTATCAGTTACAAATTAAGGCAAGTGGATGACGGGTGGGGGGTGGGGGGTTGAACGTAAAGCACAGAGCGTGAGAATGATCTAAAATAACAAACGGAACAATTAAATGTGCTAGTCATGACTATGAGAACGGAAATAAAGTATAATAAATATAAACTGAAAGAACAGAAGACGTGTAACATGAATTGAAAAGAAGAGGCATGACATACATAAGAAGAAAGAAGAGCTGTCAGTGACACGAAAGAGAATAAATGTAACGACACACAAATGAAGAAATGCAACATGGGAGCATACGTTTGAGGAACCAGCAACAGAACTAACATATCCAAATAAATAAGAAGTACAGTCGGTTCTGTTATTATGCCCTTTTCCCTAATGCGAATTGGCTATAACGCGAATGATAAATACGCGAACGCTGTTTTTATAAAGGGAACATTCGCATGCACGTATTGGCTAGTATGGATTTCAGTGACTAACGTGAAGATAACAAGTACGGATAAAAGGAGAGATTTTTTCTGATCTGGTCCCAATTTTATTACCTGCTTTTCTTTACTCCGAGGGCTGAGAAGAAAGGAACTAACGTGTTGTAGCACAACTACATGTAGCTGCAGTTAATAAAAATTAAACGACTGTAAATTATATTGGAAAGAAATACGAGGAATACCGAGGCTAATAGGAAAGAAATAAGAAGAGAGTGAGTGAGCTAGCATTGCTAAAATGTGGTCTTGTGGGATGTGTCAACCTATCGCCTGTTATAAATATACTAACTTTTAGCAAGAACCTTCCTGCATGTGCAGGCCCAAGTTGCTGTCCCAGCGTTTGGGGTAGAATTATTATTTCTTCCCTGAAGAAAGAGGCGGCATATTCGTTAGACATTGCAGTAAATTTCGACCACACTAAACGTTGTTACATCCCAGCAGGAAATATGCTTTGGAATCACCGCCCTGAGAATCTCAAATCCAACACTCACGTAAGTGTTTCTTTTTCCTGTTGTGCCTTAGCCATTTTCGGGCCTAGGCCGACTCATTGTTGAGGTTCCACACACAGACTCATCACGTGCTGTAGAACTCCTCTGGACGAAGGATCGGTCCGACGTCAGGCCTCCACATTCAATCCCCCCCGATGGAATTCGAACCCGTAATCCCAACAAACCTACGCCTCAGACCGCGCGGTTACCGGGATCAGCACATGTTTGGGTTCAGCCTTATACAGTTCAAACAGCTCAACACTATAACCATGTGAAGTCTTCTCTTTTGTCAGCCAATCCCCACTTTACAGACAATTCCTTCTGTTTTCGTCATAAGATTGAACAGGCGGAGATTACTTAAATAACTAATAAGTGTCTTACTCTACCGTAAGTAGCGACTTCTTATAAATTTTAGATGTGCTCATGCATTTACAATAGATGTTTTAACAAGTGTCGCTCAAAGAACTTTGAAAGCTGTGAAAAATATCCGATACGGGGAGGGACTTTGGATTTAAAATTTAAGGGAAAGAATCCATAGGATGACCCAGAGCAAGATGGTTCAGCTTGGTACAGGAAGACAGGAAACAGTAACTCAATGTATGATAAGATAATGGAAATATTGTGCTAACAGAAGAGACTGGAGACATTTTGCCCATTGACTCGCGTGTAGAATGGAAAGAATGTTATGTGAATGTTACTCTCAACTGCTGCTGCTAATACCACCACCACCACCACGACTACTACTACTACTTACTTACTTCATGGTGCAGAGTCCTTCTTAAGAAGCTAACAGGTTTGCACCTAGTCAAGAAATTCCCCGCATTTCACGGAACCCGAAGGTTCATTACCGCACTCACAAGCTTCCGCCACCTATCTCTATCCTGGACCCGCCAAATCCAGTCCATATACCCACATCCCACCTCCTGGAGATCCATCCTAATATTTTTGCCTGCTGCGCGACGCTTCCCCTGGAAACACTCCTCCCCGGAGATCCGAGTGGGGGAGTAGTTTACCAACTACTATTACTACTACTACTATTTCTGCTACTACTACTGCTACTATTGCTGCTGCTACTACTACTACTGCTGCTACACTACTACTACTGCTGCTACTCTACTACTACTGCTACTACTACCACTACTAATGCTACTACTGCTGCTACTCTACTACTACTAATGCTACTACTACTACCACTACTACTGCTACTACTGCTGCTACTACTACTACTGCTACTTCTGCTGCTGCTAGTACTACTACTGCTACTACTAATACTACTTCTATTTCTACTGCTACTACTACTGCTACTACTGCTACTACTACTACTACTACTACTACTACTACTACTACTATTACTACTACTAAATAGGTAATAAAAGCGGAGTGTTCGCTTAGTGTGTAGAGGAAACACCACAAGATAAGAAGTTTGCTTGCTAATTTTATTGCATAAGAGAAATACACGGAATGAGCTCATAAATTTTTACTCCTCAGTTCAAGTTTAATATTCGAGTGATTAGATGTTGCCTATGGAAACATAAAGTTGTATATAACGCGACTGCGTTGTTTTGGAATGTTATAACTTAAGCCTTTGCACTTTCTCTTTGAACACAGAAATTCTGGTAGAGTTGAAAGTAGAACCAGCTGACGAGAAATTAAGAAGATACAAATCAAATAGGCTACGACATGTAGCAAGAATGAACAGCAATAGGATGCCAAAGATAATGCTAAATTATAGACTAAATGGACGAAGGCGACTTGGAAGACCTTTGAAGACACTATTAGACAAGTTCGCAACAGGCCTTAGATGATAATTTTTTGTACCCGTGTGTAGCTACAAACACTCTAGCTCTTGTACCGAACCACAGAACTGTCTGACGCTAAGAAATCTTAAAGTTTAACAGCTGATTGCCTTGAGGCCTTCGGTGACTCCGTATGAAGAAACTGCTTCTTGAAATGCTCTTCCGTAGTTATGGCCGGTTCGTCTACCGATATCTGTAATTGCCACTGAGTTACGTGCTGTTTCAAGCCGAATCATTCCCAAAGAGCGAATTTGTGAGTGGTCTCTTGTTTTACGTGTCTGTTTGTCCACGAATTATTTGAGTGCGAGTGGGACCTCACGACTGGGCGAGAATGATAAACAAACACAATTGTACCATTTGTACTATATTTTGGAACGTGAAATGTAGTCATCGACAGTTTGAAATTCCCAGAACCGAAAACAAGCTCGGTAAACGTGTCGACTTGTTCTGTCGGGAAGGGAAGTCTGTTTCATATTGACGTTAGAACAGTGTCGGAGGTAGAGCCAAGTAATGCTTGAATCCTGCTCATAAATGCTCTAGTGTAGCGCGATTAAGGGAGAAAATAACGGAAGGGTTTAAGAGCTGAGAGGATGTCGCCTCCACTTCGATTAACATCAGAACAGTCTCATCTGTCTAAATAAAAGGAGCAGAGTCAGTGGTTCGCTTGACTTTAGGAGTGTTTTCGCTAATACCAGACTTTATACATAAAGGTCGTTGATGCAGATGCAGATGCTTACAGACAGACGACAAAATGTTTATTTTGGGTTAATTCGTTTCACTTCGTACAAACACGTACGAGTAAAATAGAGAATAAGATGGAAGTCCGTAGTGATGGCGAAGAAATATTTCCCGTCCGTATATTTAGGCACACCCATTTGCTGCTTCACGGGCCGGGATAGCTCAGTCGGTATAGCGACTCCCTACGGGCTGGACGGTCCGGGCATCGAATCCCGGTGGGGGCGAGATTTTCCGCACTCGTCCAGACCGGCCTTGGGACCTACCAGGCCTACTATACAATAGGTACCGGTTCTTTCCCGAAGGTAAAGCGACCGGGCCGTGGCTTTGACCACCCACCACATCTAATTCCGAGGTTAAAGAAAGAGTAGGGCTATACCTCTACTCCCCGTCTGGGTTTTCGTGGTCTGTTCTAGGCTGCACTTTACCTTTAACTTTTCTGTACCATTTGCTGCTTAGGACCTTATAATTGAACCCTTCCGATTAGCGGCATTCCGTGAGAAGTCACGTACGACCACTGCAGGAAATTTCGTATTTGCATTCTGTGTTGTTAAAATCGATTTATTGGCGTCTGAGTAAACGAAGGTTTCTTCTCAGTCTGCTTTCGCTTCTTAAAGGAATAAAGTAGTATCATTATGAGGTAACCACGCGATGTGTCGTTGTGTTTGTGAAGCAGCTGATCAATATTCACGAAACTTGATATGCACCTTATGCCATTACGGCCTACTCCAGCGATGTGATACGTCCTGCAGTCGGACGTTAGAATTTTTCAGTTGCGGCCGAAACTAGTGGTGCTGAATTTAGCTTCCTGAAAGTATTTACAGTGCCAGACGGCTAATGTGCAGTGTTTGTTCAGGCAGACCTTTGTGGAATGTACAATAACAAAGTAGCCATCGTGACAGTGATAGCCAACGAATCACTGCAGTTAGAGATGTGAAATTTGGTGCTGAGACTGATTGTAAGAATGGCTGCATGCTGTGTGCATTATTTGCTTAAGCCAAAGGTAGCCCTCAAACTTCCCAAGGGTCCGAAAATTTGAGGTAATATTTATCAAGTTGTTCAAAGTACAGTAATATTATTAGATTTTATGTTCTCACAGCAGTGTTGCAGATGATTCGTCTTCTGGTGTGCCGTATCGACTGGTAAAGAGATGCCGACGTTTCGTAGGACCCTACTTCGTTCATCTTCAGGGTCAAACAGTCAAAGCGGTGGCTGGAACTGCTTGACTTGGAAGAGGAAAGCAATAAAGTCCTTCGAAACGTCGGCAGTTCTTTACCAGTCGATACGGCGTAATATATCAGAAGACTTTAATGGTATAAGATAATTATTCAATTCAGTTTTGGTTTATCTACATGCTAACTCAACCGCCTAATGGACAATGACAGAATCAGCACCGGAAGACAAGGGAAAGCTTAAATTGTTGCTGTCTACACTTCGAAGGTGTATAGGGGGATTAGAAGCATAACTCCACTCATTCTTAACTTTGGCTGGATGGCTAGAAAAGTTATTCAGATAGGCCAGATACAATAATTAGAAGAAAAGGGAAAACAGATATACTGATGGCTGGAGCTATACCCGTGAAGAGCTACGTCACGCAGAAGGAAGCAGAACATTTAAGATACAAGAGTTTACGTATAAGGATACAGAGATTGTGGAACATTAAATGTATGGTTACACCGGTAGTAATTGGAGCCATCGGAATAGTAACAAGAGTTTTAAAGAAAAATTTGGAAGCCGTACCAGGAACACATTCAATAGATTCACTACAAAAGGCAGCTGTACTTGGAACATCAAACATAATACGGAAAGTACTGCAGTCCGGAACTTGAAGCCTGAGCGGTGGGGATCACACCGTTGGTTCAAGGGAAGGAGTATCAGGGAGGGAGAAGAGGCCTAGGAGGAGAGACGTAATAATAATAATAATAATAATAATAATAATAATGCGAAGTGTGGTTCAAGGGAAGGAGTATCAGGGAGAAGAGACCTAGGAGGAGAGACGTAATAATAATAATAATAATAAAGCGAAATGTGCAAACATTTCCAAAATTGCTAATGCAAAGTACATAACATGTGTCATGGGAAATGGTATTACCGGTACCACAAAATTTAACCATAGAACAGCAGCAAAATTATGTTCTATAGAGACATGTTTTGTCTCCCGTATGTAATTGTAAATTCCCGCATCAACGTGAGAAATAATAATAATGATAAATACATGGACCTGGACTGATATTCAAGAAGAAAATAGGCTTTGTGAGTTCTGGTCGGAACTCTTTTTTATCTATTGATTAATGAGGAAAAAAGAATGGGTTTGTGGAATCTAAAGCAGTGTGATTTGTGTTGGTTTGTTCCAGTTTGGTAGCAGACATCCTTCTGTAACTATTTCCTCTGGGTATGCATCTATCAGTGTCAGCACCACGCTTAACGCACACACCCATACAGGTAGCAAGTGGCACCTCGCGTGCATCTGACATTCGTCGCCAGATAACTTCTTGTTATTCCATTGGAATCCTCCCCAGGTTTTTTTTTTCTGAACAAGTGCGATGGAAGCCATACATGTCAGTGTAGGGGGAATAATGGACTTTCGAACGGGGCGTTGAGGCAGACTCGTTTAAGATAAACATCACATTACAGATCCTTCAGGGAGGTTCGTGTCGTCACGGCAGTGCAGCCAACACAATTAGATTAGATGGCAATTGTCTTTAACATAAATCAGAGCCTTGCCGTATTTACGACCTTTTCTTACCAACATGTAATTAAAACGTAAAAAAAGTTATTTTGCGGTGTGACTTAAATCGGAACCAAAAGATCACATTTCCTGAACAGCACAATAACACTCTTCCCATGCTACACACTAGATGTAGTTCTCAGAAATTGTCTACTTTTGACGTGAATGAATGGAGAAGTTTAATTAACCTCCAAGAAAACGTCATTTACTCTCATCCTTTGTAAGACAAGCAAATTATTTGTAGTTTTAATGGTTGAAAATTGTAAATTATGAAGGAAATATACAAATAAAGAAAGAAATGTACTTTATAAATCAATTCAACGTGGAAAGGGCCCAGAATATTAAAAAAATGTCCTTCTGCATATATAATAACTTATGAAGGCATGTAGGTGTGCAGAGGTAAAACACGTCACAGGGGAACGTCTGCAGTAGATAGTGCATAGCTTCACTTCCCAGCCGGTTTATTAGTAGGAAAAGAGCCTAGATTTTTACTGGGGATCCAAAACTGGTCTGGACATAGTAATGAAGATAGTTTACTGGTTCTTCCGGGATTCGAACAAGGTTAATCTGACGCCATAAGTTGTCTGTTGACATGGGATGCAGAGAAAACTGTTTGGACCCATTGGAGAAGTTGCTGGAAACTGCTTCGTGGTTCGTACAATTTTAAAATATTAAGATTATAAAATAAAGATGATGAGATGGATGGGAATGTAGCATGCATAGGAGTGACCAGAGGAAAGCAGACGTTTATGCAAGGACAGTACTGAAATGAATCTTCAAGAAACGTGGTTGGATGACGTGGAGTGGATTAAGCTGGTTTGGATACTGACCAGTGACGGGTCGTTATGAGCACGGTAATATTCACTTGGGTTCACTGAACAGCTGAGAGACTGTTAGCTTCTGAAGTGGGCTTCGCACCCGTTGGCAGGAAATGCAAGAAGCAAAAGACTGAACTGGCCGAAGGTATTCAACAATGGCGGATTCTGTTTGAATTGCTGGCCTGCTAAATCCTCGTGTTAATGTACCGGACCAAACAGCTCGTATCAAACGCCTGGAGGCGCGGATTTTGTGGAAACGCGGCATTCAATACGCGTGGAGGTAACGCGTTAGGAAAATTTGAAAATGTAAAATTATTCAGCAAGTTCATCTGTCCGGTGCGATGGCGGAAAACGCGTAATTTATTCGTGCCTGTTCTACTGCATATTGATATTTGCATCTAATTTGCACTGTAGGAGTTCATCGGAATGAAAACAGTTTAAATTCTTGTGGTGTTCCAGATATTAGACTTAGTGATGTTTTGTAAAAATAATCCTAACTGAAACGTGGAGTGGTTGATGATGATGATGATGATAATAATAATAATAATACTTTTGTTCAACGACGCTGTTGAAGTTTCGTATTGAACGTGTAGTATCGATTTTAAGGACCGCCAATGAATAACGAAATGTAAAGAAGGTGGAATGAAGAATCCATGGATTAATTTGTGGCAATTTGTCCGCATTTGAATGTAATTATCCAGGAAAACCATAAGAAAGCTGATCCATAATAACCCGTCTTCTGGCCAGTATTGAAATAGGGACTTTCCGAATTTGAAGCATAAGTGCGACTCATTTGACCTGCTAGGTGAGGGTGGGA
>Ga0123354_10019648_pt1 | contig 10608 bp, 10 predicted proteins | sample TergutLab28metaG_2_FD_97872 | JGI IMG/M metagenome (GOLD analysis project Ga0123354, IMG submission 97872) | Labiotermes labralis P4 segment gut microbial communities from Petit-Saut dam, French Guiana - Lab288 P4 | ecosystem: Host-associated > Arthropoda: Insects > Digestive system > Gut ...
GAAACCCATGTCTACAAGGCCAAAAATGACCTAAAACTACCTTGTAAAGCTGCTTTTCGGACTTATTTTGACCCGTTTTGTGGACTCTGACATCTGAAAAATAGTTTTTGAGCATCCTGCTAAAGGCCGAGGCTTCCACGATACGTTCAAAGCGGCATTTTACCCAGAGTGGCATTCGGCGCAGATTCACCTGCCGACGGCACTGGCATATAGCTGACGTGCGCCCTGACCGAAAATGCCGGATCAAGCAGGCGGGCAGCAGACTCGAACAATTGCAGGAGGTCATGCCGACATGCCATGACATCAGTATTGAACACCTCCTGAACGAACGGGGCGACCCGTAAAAAAGCCGGGGCAGCGCCCTCCTCAAGTTCCGCCGTAAGCGGGAACACAGGGTTAGGCTCCCGAACCAGCGCAAAACGGTAGCAAAAACTACCAATGCCCAGCCTTTCCGCCAAACGCTGCGCCAGCACCAGAATCGAGGGTAACAGACAATCTGCCACGTCTTCGGCATAAAAAACGCTATTGTCGTAATCAAACCTTTCACCCTCTTTGATCTTCTGGTCGGCTAGCCCCATTACCAGCCGGTTTAGTTGTTCCTCCAAATCCTGTTCGTTCATTAGATGCTCCTCATCAGCTTGCGCAACAACGCGGGTCAGCCCCATCGCCCGACCAACCGTTCATCGATGCTTGCCGGATGAATGATCTCACGGAATACCCGCCTGGCGTTTACAACGCTCAGACAAAACCCACCGTTTGTGCTTCAGCATGCAGTTTTTTGGCATAGTCAACCCTGTTGTCAATACCCTATTAGGATAATATGTTAAATATATTATCATGTATAAAATGTCAAGTATTAAATTTTCTGCTTTTCTACAAATTTTTTTACAAAAAAAAATGTTTTTGCATGTTACCATTCAGCCTGTCATCACAATAACTGCCATACACGAAAAATTCAAATCACATTCGAACCGAAGAGTATCGTCGCGGAAGAGGCAGGCATTGAAAAGGCAGCACACAGCCCAGGAGCCAGGAAAACATGGGAATCTCTCAATACAGACAGATGATCAGGATGGCTGTCACAAACGAATACCGCTTTGGGGCTGCCCATCAACTCAGCAACACATGCCCGCATGAAAACCTCGCGCAATTCAAGCACCCTCCCCTTGCCCCATGCAGGGATTGCGTCGGCACGCACCCAACCCCCTCCGCCCAGCGTTATCGGCGTCGATGCTGACCCTTTCGGTATCGGCCTGCGTGGGCGGGGCGCAGCCGTCGGCCAACCCCTCCACCCAAAGCATTACAAAACCCGCAGACAACCCTGCAAAGGATCTGACCATGACATTGAAAACACCCACCAATGCACTGGAACTCATCGAAAACCTGCTTAGCGCACTCAAGAGCCGCCTGGTTTTCGACGAAACGTTCTACACGGAAGACAGCTTCAGAAGGTTCACAGGCAGCGAAGATGTCGAAGTATTCAATAACCCGGAAGATCAAATACTTCAGGTAGAAGCAATCGGGTTTCAGACCCTTCTTGCCGACGACCAGAAATCCCCCGGTGAGGGCCTGTCGGTCAGCGTCAGGCTCGAAACCCTACTGGACGGCAAAAAATGCGTTTCCATCTACGGCAGTATCCGCAGCAATCAGCCAGCCCTGTATTACCTGGACGTCGAAAAATTGATCGAAAGGCTGACCGGCCATGCCTGGAAAGAGATTCCTCCCATGCCCTTGGGCAGCAACCAGATTTACCGGGAGCCGACCGACCCTTACGGCAATGTCGGACGGGTATACGGCCATCAGGAGGGCGGCACTGAAGAAACAGGCAACTTCAGGTTCGAACCCGATGGACATCTTAAGGGCTTCTTCTTCTCGCTCAGGGAGGAACAATAATGGCCGTCGATATCAGTAAATTCGATAAAGGTTTCAGAAACCATCCAAGTTTCAACCAGATCGTCACGGAAGCCAACAAGTCGCCCCTCCTGGTCGAGTTGATCAACAAATTCCCCGGAAAAATCGAATTGGGCGAACCGGGGTCGGCTGGATATTTTGAGCCTGCGGTTGACAGGAACGGAAGGGTTGCATTTGGTGGGAATGGTGTGCCTACGGCTGGAATAATCAATATCGACAAAGACTGGGTTGACCAGATATCCATCTCGCCAAACCCAAAATATCTGGGTCAATTTACGACCATGCTCGCCCATGAGCTCGGACATGCCTGCGAACCGGAAGGCTATCCGAAAACAAACTACTCAATGCCATCGGATGATTACGTCAATGCCCTCCTGAAAGGGGAAGGCGTTGCCATCCTGGCTGAATACCGAGTAGCCAGGCAACTGCACACGCAAATGTGGAGCAGTGACTCCAGCCCAAACGGTTTGCAAGCGAAATTGGATGCCGAATTGGCAACAAACAGGTGCAATTTTGCCGACAAGGCCAGCGAAATCGGCGCCAACCATTATGCGAGCCAATCACCGTCGGGCGTGCCGCACCTGAACTACAAACAATACTATGAGACCTGGTACGCGCTGGCGTATGGGCACAGCTACACAAGCGGAGAAATCGAAAGAATCGACTGGAAAAAAGTCAAACCGGAGCATATCGCCACCAAACCCGGAGCCAACCGGGAATTCCTCAATGCCAGGCCATTGTCGCTGAAACCGCCTGTATCAGCCCTCCAGCAGGGGCAGGCAACCTGCGTTCAAACAAGCGACGCGCAGCATAGTTCCCGTAGCGCGCATGAAACCTATCCGGTCATGGGCGCCCAGCAATATCTTGAGCAGAAGCTCTCGCAGTCCCGCGACACGCCTTGGGCGCACCCAGCCCCATCAAACAATGCGTCTGACCACCCCAGCCATGTCAGCCATGAATACTGAAGAAAAATACCCCCAGGAAGGGGGCTATTCAGAGAAAGCCCAGATTCCATGACACTGAAAACTCCCACCAATGCACTTGAACTCATCGAAAACCTGCATGTCGCGCTCAGAAATTGCCTGGTTTTCGACGAAGCGTTCTATACGGAGGAAGGCTTCAGAGGAATAACGGCGGCTGAGAGAATCAGGATATACCATGACCAGGGAAAACAAACGCTTGATATAGGAGCGGGCGGTTTCCAAGCCTTTCTCGCCAACGGTCAGAAACCCTCCGAGGAAGGCCTGTCGATCAGCGTCATGCTCAAAACCCGTTCGGACGGCAAAAAAAACGTTTCCATTTACGGAAACATCCGTCGCGACCATCCCGCCTTATATTACCTGGACGTCGAGAAACTGATCGAGAAGCTGACCGGCCATATCTGGCAAGTAAGGCTGCGCGGGCCTTTGGGTAGCCGCCAAATCCAGCGGGAGCAGACCGACCCTTACGGCAATGCCGAACGGGAATACATCTACCAGGAAGGCGACATTGAAGAAATAGGCAGCTTTAGCTTCGGCCCCGACGGCTTTCTTGAACACTTCTTTTTGCTGAGATACGAATAATAGGATGCTGTTGGCGCATCCTCACACCATTGGCAAGAAACTGGTTCAACAGCCCCATGCCGAACAACTATTCAGAACCGACTTTCAGGCCGGTTTAACAAACTTTTGGAAGGGGTTTGCACCCCTTCCAAAGAGTCGCCGAAACCCCGCCCCTTCGGATCCAGGGCGATTGCACCTGTTTGCCATATCCATATAGGTTGGGGTGAGCCTGCGAACCCCAACGTTGCCACCATCCCTTTGCCACTGTGCGTTGGGGTTTGCTTCGCGCACCCCAACCTATGCAGACCTGCTCCCAAAAAAACAAAACCTCCGGGAAAAACAGGGGGTTCGTCAGCAGTCTGGGCATTGCGTGCAATGCCCTACTACCTGCTACTTTCCTTCGCACGAACGCCTGCCCCAATCCCAACTGCAATCAGCGCCAAAACGAGCGCGAAGGTATCCCCCCATCGCGCATAAGGCGTAAGCCCCTTGAAGGCCGGCACTTCCACTTCCAGCACACCGCGCGTAAAAGCGGGCAGCGCCGCCGGGACGGAACCGTCCGGAAGAACGAGGGCGGTCATGCCGGTGTTGGTGGAACGCAGCATGGGACGGCCCGTCTCCATCGCGCGGGCACGGGCGATTTGCAGGTGCTGCGGCTGGGCGAACGAATCGCCGTACCACGCGAGGTTCGAGAGGTTGAGGATGAGCCCGGCTTGCGGCAGGCTGAAAATCAGTTCGGCGCCGAAAACGTCTTCGTAGCAGATATTGACAGCGATTTGCCGCCCAAACTGCGCAAGCGGCGGTTGATTTGTCGCGCCAGGGCTTTGCTGGGACATGGGAATGCTCGCCAACAGGTAGAACCACTCGAAGAACGGCGGCGAGTATTCGCCAAAGGGCACAAGGTGAGTCTTCGCGTAGTGCTGCCCGCCCCCCTCGCCCAAGGTAACGGCGGCGTTGTAGTGCCGCTTGCCCTCTCGGGTAAAGACGCCCGTCACCAACGCACCGTTGCGTTCGCTGACGAGGTTCGCCAATTCGTTGAGTGTGCTTTCGGGTACCGTATCGAACGTCGTAGGCAACGCGCCTTCTGGCAGGACGACAACATCACCGCGCGCAGCGCTTACCAGATCAAGGTTGATTCGCAGGATCTCAGAAAGATACCCTGGATCCCACTTGAGCGATTGCTCAATGTTTGGCTGCACCAGCGATACCGCAAGCGGCGGGCCATCGGACCCGACCCACTGAATCCGGGAGAGCCCCCATCCCCCCAGGCAGACCACGCCAACCAGTACGGCAGGAATTTTCAATCGCCCGATAATGCGCGCATTCTCCCAACCGGCGGCGCAAACCCCAAGAAGCCCCGCGACGAAAGCCAGCAACCCGCCAATGCCATAAACTCCCATGACTGGAAAATATCCTGCAACGGGGCTTGGGGGCGTTTGCGAATAGCCGATGGCAAGCCACGGGAAGCCGGTCAGCAGCGTGCCGCGCAGCCACTCGGCAAACACCCATAGACCCGCAAAAAGCAAAGCCCGCCGCAGGATGCCGCCACGCCGCCAGCGCACATAAAACGCGCCGGCCAACGCCGGATACAGCGAGAGGAACGCGCAAAACAGGAAAATAATGAAACCCGCCACCGGCAGGAACACCTCGCCGTAACGCCACAATGCAATGATGAGCCACGACACGCCTGCGCCAAACGCGCCCAAACCCCAGGCAAACCCAAGACAGAACCCGCCGCGCATTGAAGCCGCGCGTTCCAGCAGGCCAACGAGCAGCGCGAGACTAAAGAAAGCAAGCGGAAACAATCCCACCGGCGCAAAAGCAGGCACAGCCAGTGCACCAGCCAACACGGCCAACAGAGCGGGCGCAACCGCCCTCATACGCCGAGCATCCCGGAACCGATGTCCGGCACATCGGGCGCACGTTCGACGAGCAGCGTGTAAATGCGGCGACTATCGGCGCGCAACACGCGAAAACGCCAACCTTCGATAACCGTCGTCTCGCCACGGCGCGGCAGCCGCCCAAAATGGCAGATCAGCAGCCCGCCGACCGTTTCGACATCCTCATCACTGAACGCAGTGGCGAAAGCCTCATTGAAATCGCTGATCGGAACCGTCGCTTTGACGCGAAAATGCCCACCGCGCTTCGCGATGATGCCGCCGTCGCTTCCGTTGCCATTATCAATATCGTATTCGTCCTCGATGTCGCCAACGATTTGTTCCAGCACGTCTTCAATTGTGACAAGCCCCGCAACGCCGCCGTATTCATCCACCACAATGGCCATATGGTTGTGGCTCAGGCGGAACTCGCGCAACAGCACATTGAGCGGCTTAAACTCGGAAATAAACATCACCGGGCGCAGCATTTCGCGTAAACAGAATTCCTGACCCACAAAAAAGCGCAGCAAATCCTTGGCAAGCAGGATGCCCATCACATCGTCCTTGTCACCCCCGATCACGGGAAAGCGCGAGTGCCCGCTCTTTGTCGCGAAAGTGACAATCGAATTCACGGAATCGTCGATGTGGAGGACATCCATACGCGCACGGGTAACCATAATGTCACACGCACGCATGTCGGACATTTGCAGTGCCCTCTCGATGATCGAGAACGCATCCGCATCTAACAGATCACGCTCATGGGCAGCCCGCAGGAAAGCGAAGAGTTCGTCGCGGTCTTCCGGTTCCGGCGTAAGTAATGCCGTCAGGCGTTCCAGCAGCGAAGGTTTATCCTGGGAAAAACTGGAATCGTCCATTTCACTCACACCGATGCCTGAAATGTGTATTCCGTTCTCCCGCTTGCGGGATGTTCAGGCCGGGGACATCGTAGACCCCATATCCCGAAAATCTCAGACAACATAAGGGTCAGCATATCCGAGCGTATTCAATATCTCACGCTCGCGCGCTTCCATCACCTCAGCATCGGCCTTTTTCTTGTGACCGAACCCTTGCAGGTGCAGCATCCCATGCACAACGAGGTGCGCGAAATGCGCATCGAGCGCCTTGCCCTGCTCACTCGCCTCGCGCGCCACCACCGGCACGCACAGCACGAGGTCGCCAATCACGGATTCGCCACGTCCCTGCCCCTTCTTCTCCCCCTTATTCCCGCCATAAGTAAACGTCAGCACGTTGGTAGCGTAATCCTTGCCGCGATAGTTCTTGTTCAACGCACGGCCTTCCGCCTCCCCGACCATCCGTACCGTGACCTCGACATTATGAAGAAGGGCTGCCTGTGCCCAACGCCGCACATGATGTTTCTTGGGCGTGTTGTCCCGGTCTGCCCCCTCTACCGCCTTCTGGACGAAAAGATTCAATATTGGCTCCGCTTCCAGCGGGGCATCCCCGCTTTCCGCTGGCAGGTCGTTCGGCATTTCTACCCGCAGGAAAATGACGTTGCTGGCGCACGGCTGCACGCTAATGGTCGGGGCCGATTTGTCAGTGGCTGCAACCGCCTCGACTTCGAGATCAGCCCAGCCCGCATTTGGAAACAAAAAAAGCAGCCGGCGACCGCCCCCAAAGTCCACCTCGAACTGTTCGGCGTTCAGTTTGCTGCCCCTGCCGTTGCCGTCCGTCACGATGACTAGCGGCTTACCAGTTTGCTTCGTCATGGCTCTTCTCTCTTTTTCCCATACTCATAAGCATCAACGATACGCGCAACCAATGGATGACGCACGACATCTTCCTTGGTGAACTCGGTAAACGCCAGTCCGCGCACCTTTGCCAGCACCTCGCGCGCCTCCGCCAACCCGCTACGGTTGCCGCGCGGCAGGTCGATCTGGGTCAAATCGCCCGTCACCACCACCTTGGCCCCGAAACCCATGCGGGTCAGGAACATCTTCATCTGCTCGGGCGTCGTGTTCTGCGCCTCGTCGAGGATCACGAAAGCGTTGTTCAAAGTGCGTCCGCGCATAAAAGCAAGCGGTGCAATCTCGATCATGCCGCGCTCGAAAAGCTTCATAGCCCGGTCGAATCCCATCAAGTCATACAGCGCATCGTAAAGCGGGCGCAAATAAGGGTCGACCTTCTGCGCCAGGTCGCCGGGCAAAAAACCAAGACGCTCCCCCGCCTCCACCGCCGGACGGGTCAACACGATACGGTCGACCAGGTCGCGCTCCAACGCGTCCACCGCGCTCGCCACCGCCAGATATGTTTTGCCCGTACCGGCGGGGCCGATGCCGAACGTGATGTCGTGCCCCTGAATATTCACCAGATATTCCACCTGCCGGGGCGTACGCCCGTGCAGTTCGCTATGGCGCGTCACCAGCTTCAGCGTGCCGGAAGGCGGTATTTCCTCCTCCTCGCGCGAAAACTCCACCAACCCCAGCTGAAGCTCCTCGCGCGACAAATCGCGGTCAGCCTGCCCGTAAAAATACCGTAGCGCCGCCTCCCCCCGTAGCGCGTTGCGCCCATGCAGCATGAAATGCGCCCCGCGCCGCGCGATGGCAATATCGAAAGCGTTCTCGATCTGCCGCAGGTTCTCGTCGAGTGGCCCGCACAAACGGGCCAGACGGCCATTGTCAAACGGTTCCAGGGTCAGTTCCCTCGCTGCCACCCCTCCCTGGAGGGCTAGCGCGCGCCGGGATGATGCCGTCCCAACCATTACGGCGCCTCCCTGATCACTACTTCGCCGCGCAAACTGTGCGGCAAGGCGGCAGTAATCCTCACATCGACAAACTGCCCCGCCAACCGTTCGCGCGCAGGCGCAGGAACGGGAAAATTCACCACCCGGTTATTGGCGGTACGCCCGCAAAACTCATCAACCCCCTTCTTCGCCACCCCTTCGACCAGCACCCGCTCGACATTGCCCACCATCGACTGGCTGACAGCCTGCGCCTGTTCGTCGATGCGCTTTTGCAGGCGTGCAAGCCAGGCAAGCTTTGTCTCCTGCGGTACGGGGTCATCGAACTCTACTGCCGGGGTTCCCGGACGGGCGCTGTAGACGAAGCTAAACGCCCCGTCAAACCCCACCTCTTCGATCAAACGCATCGTCTTCTCGAAATCTTCTGCCGTCTCGCCCGGAAAACCGACGATGAAATCCGTACTCAAAGACAACCCTGGCCGCGCCGCGCGCAACCGCCGCACGATGGACTTGAACTCCAGCACCGTATAACCGCGCTTCATCGAAGCCAGCACCCGGTCGGAACCGGACTGCACCGGCAAATGCAACTGCGGCGCCAACCCCGGCAAACGGGCAAAAGCGTCGATCAGGCGCGGGGTCATCTCGCACGGGTGCGAACTCGTGAAACGGATGCGCGCGATCCCAGGCACGCCATGCACACATTCCAGCAACAGCGCGAAATCTCCCGTTTCCCCGTCCGCATCCTTCTCCAGCACGCCACGCCAGGCGTTGACGTTCTGCCCAAGCAACGTCACCTCCCGCACCCCTTGCGCCGCCAGCATCGATACCTCTGCCAGCACATCATCCAGCGGGCGCGAAACTTCCTCTCCGCGCGTATAGGGAACCACGCAGAACGTGCAGTATTTTGAGCACCCTTCCATGATCGAAACGAAGGCTGACGCCCCCTCGGCCTTCGGCTGCGGCAGCGCGTCGAACTTCTCCACCTCGGGAAAGGAAACATCCACCTGCGGCTTCCCGCTTTCCCTCCGCCGTGCGATCAATTCCGGCAACCGGTGCAAAGTCTGCGGCCCGAACACCACATCCACATAAGGCGCACGCCGCACGATAGCCTCGCCCTCCTGGCTGGCCACGCACCCACCCACGCCAATGACGACCCCAGGCCGCTCCAGCTTCAGGCGCCGCACCCGGCCAAGATCATGGAACACCCGTTCCTGCGCCTTCTCGCGCACCGAACACGTATTGAACAGGATAATGTCCGCCTCGCCCGGATCATCCGTCCGGACGAGCGGCTCAACCGCCCCGAGTACATCGGCCATCTTGCCCGAATCGTACTCATTCATCTGGCACCCGAAAGTGCGGATATACAATTTCTTCATACCTCTGAAACCGCCGCCACGCCCCATGCTCGCATAAAGTTCTTATAGTAGCGTATTATGGTGGTACCTTACTTTGAAATCTTGCCACATTGGCGAGAATATATGACATGCGCGTACTCTGCCTGCTATGCCTGAACGCTCAAGCACAGGTCGGTTAGACCTGAACCAACTTGCCAAATCCATCGTCGGTCAAGCGACGGGTGATGTGCTGCCTGAAGAGGATACAGGCAAGAATCCTGCCGCTGTTGCCCTCGGTCGTCTTGGTGGTGAGCAAAGAGAGTGGTTAAGGAACCCCTGCATAACCCCAACACTGGATTGCTTCGCTTCGCTTGCAATGATGGTATTGGTTGAATCCATTGACCTTCCTGCTCAGTCATTGCGAGGATCAAAGCGACGAAGCAATCCAGAAAAGGGTTGTGCAGAGTTTCCTTAACAGGATGCTCAAAAAGTCTGAAGCACTGGAGAAACCTATGCTATGTCTACAAGGCCAAAACTGGCCGAAAACTACCTTGTAAAGCTGCTTTTCGGACTGATTTTGACCTGTCTTGTGGACTCTGGCACCTGAAAAAATAGTTTTTGAGCACCCTGTTAATTTGCGATGCTGCGCATCGGAAGATACGACCTCGGAGGGCGCCGCTTCGCGGCTTGTCCGACCTACATCACTACCTGGATCGTGCCCCGCAGCGGATCAAAGGTTGAATCTATCACGATCAATTCCCCCGATGGCAAAAGGTGCAGATGAAGGGAAGAATGGTCAATGACAACGAGCTATAACCCCAGGTAGAGAATGCTCACGTGCGGGGATAATCTGGCCGAACTTGGAACTCTCAAGTTAGACATGTGCTGGATTTTTTATAAATAAAAAGGGCTACGTTTCCGCAACCCTTTGATTTTTTGGTGGTGATGGGCAGAATCGAACTGCCGACCTATGGGTTATGAATCCATCGCTCTAACCGTCTGAGCTACATCACCAAGAAAACCATAAATTCTATGTGCCAAGCGTTTGGCCGTCAAGGAAGCAGTAACACGGGTAGTGTCTCAGTTTGAAATTTCTGCCGCCTGACCCCGCTTCTTGTCAGGGTGATTGCACCTATTTGTCATATCATTCTGAGACGGCAATCAATGTAAAATAATTTGGCAAGGGGCTTGTAAACAGGAGCGAAAAGTCGTCCACTCTGGTTTTTTGGACGAACAATGGCCAAGAA
>Ga0123354_10019649_pt1 | contig 10608 bp, 4 predicted proteins | sample TergutLab28metaG_2_FD_97872 | JGI IMG/M metagenome (GOLD analysis project Ga0123354, IMG submission 97872) | Labiotermes labralis P4 segment gut microbial communities from Petit-Saut dam, French Guiana - Lab288 P4 | ecosystem: Host-associated > Arthropoda: Insects > Digestive system > Gut ...
ACCAGCAGGCAACTTCTTCGGTGCATTATACCACAAGCTGTAAACACAGTCTAGTGCTCCTGAGGATGGGCGAAATTATCGCCCGAAACATGTTGAGCTGATTGAAATTACTAATAAATTGTTGTTGTTGCATCTAGTTGGTTCCTTATACTAATGTATCAGAGATGCACGGTTACACATACATCAAATATCCAGAATATTAGACATACACGTATTTCATTTTCTTGGTAGAGACTGCGTGTGTTCCGAGGCGTGTGTACGGATACAGTTAGACCTCTCTCAGATGACACAATGTAAGAAAAACTAGTAAATTTGGTCTTTGTGTGAGACATTCCAGAAGAAGGACACATGCGTACACAAGGCCGTTCTTTAGGTTCTGTCCGAATGTAATATCATTTGAAGTAAAAATATATTTGCGCCAAGCATGGTTGGAATAAATATGAGGTTTAGTTTATTGTTTTTAAAGGCTATCGGGAATGGAATTCTGCCTTTCCATTACGTTCTATCTCAGAAGGCACTTTGGGCGAAAGCTACACAGAAGACAGCGTGACATAAGAGGATATGAAAAAGGCTTAATTTTATTGTGCATAGAGCACTTAGCAATTAAAACTATTCATATAAATCAAATAAACTAACAGTTACTTATGAGTTTCTTTAGCTTGCATATAATTGTATGAATAAACATACATAAAATACGAGTTTTTCTTGTAGCTGAGTAATGCTGTGATGACTAATATAAGCGGGGGGATGGGGGGGGGGGAAGGTGTTACGTACAATGTTCGCGAGTAAACTGCTTAGCTCTCGTGTGTAATTCGCAAGGCCGTCCGGATCAGTGGTTAACACAGTTCTGGGATTTCCTACCACAGATAAATTATCTCTCCTGACATTTTACAATACAAAGGACAGACAACAAATATAATCGTTATTATCGCGTTAAATCTTATTTGTATAAGAGTAAATAATTAGCACTTCTTTGTGATATTGAACTAAAAAGATGTTCTTAGAACAGCCGCACTGGACTTTCGCTGCGAAATGTGTGTTAAGCCGGCCGAAAAGATTAAATCTGGCAGACATTCCTGGTTCGTGTGGATCTGGGTTTTTTTTAAACAACGACACAATCGAATTCTTGAGTCACACAGAGACAGATATCGAAACTCCATGTTTTCTTCTTCACCAGTAGGTCGTTTCTAAAAATATGATCTTAGGAGGGAGACAGAAAAGTAATGATGTTCAAAAAATACAGATCTCCGTGTAACGAAAACCATCTTGATGCACTATTTATCCTCAGTTTATTTTGTCTACCTCTACATGTTTCGGGCATATTTGTAGCCCATCATCAGGAGGTATACTGTATATATACAACACGTACCAATTGTTATATATATATATATACAGTATACCTCATGATGATTGGCTACAAATATGCCCGAAACATGTAGAGGTTGATTGACGAAATAAACTGAGGATAAGCAGTGCGTCAATTTCGTTTTCATTACACGGATGTATCGAGATGCACGGTCTACAAAACATAAAATACAGATCTGTTTAGTCGCAAACAAGCAACGAATTATATTGCAGAATAATTCTTCTTGTGAAGTTGATAGTTTTATTTGGTATCCGAAGGTTTATTTACTGTAATAGACGTGGCTGATATTCCGGAAATTGTCCAATGTCTCAGGCTAAAACTCCAAAACATTGGGGAGAGTAGATTGGTATCTTCAGGTGGAAAGAGAAGAACGGGAACCTGCTGTGGTGATCTCTGACAGGATAGACAGTATACAAAGAAGTCTCGACTATTAAAACACTTTATAATCGGAATACTTTATGTGCATTACCCTGTTAACATTGGCTCAACACTGAATATTACTGAGCCAGTTTAGTCAATTCCATACTCTTGCAAAGTATTGCTTTACGGCTAATTTCAATGTTATCCTCTCATCTACCGTTAAATATTCCGAGTGGTGACATTTTACATTTCTGGGATAAATCCTGGTAACAGCCCCATGACAACTGAATTACATAGCTAGTCACTGACTTATTCAGCGATTATCTGATATAAATGATGATGGAATACAGTAAATTTGTAGCATACTACTCTTAATTTATTAAGTAGCTGTTAATCATTAATTTATGTAAGTAATAAATCAAATGATTTAGTTAAGTGTTATCTTCGGAGATGAAGCGCCATGCAGTCTGTTTGAGATTTACTAATATTTCGGAGAAAACTAGTATCCTTCTGAAAGTAATACCTCCGAAATATAATAGTTAAGTTCCTCAAAATGTCCGTTTCTAGGAGACTGCAGATTCTCACATCTCATAAGAGAATAATCCTCATAAACCCCAGTACAAGCCGGTCTCAGTGGCCGCGCGGTCTAAGGCGTAGGTCTGCGGCCGCTCGCCTGCTGAGACTGTGGGTTCGAATCCCACCGGGGGCATGGATGTTTTTCTGTTATGAGTGTTGTGTTTTGTCAGGTGGAGGTCTCTGCGACGAACTGATCACTCATTCAGAGGAGTCCTACCGACTGTGGTGCGTCATTGTGTGTGATCTAGAAACCTCGTGAATGAGGAGGCCCTGGCCCACTGGGGGCTGTCGCGCCAAAAACAAACAAACAAACAAAACCCCAGTACAAGGGCCTGCTTACGAAGTAGTTACTGAGAAAATATCCCAGAAACTTAATAGCTAAATATTTATCTTCATAACTTACTAAGCAGGATTGTAAGGTCGAACTAAATAATCTGTTAAATATCCAGCTTACTAAGTAACCAATTCCGGAATACACATTACTAACTAAATACTGCGTGACAAAGCTTTTTTTCTACACAGAACGTAATCATCCGACGTGTTAGTAAGTCTTCTGTTAAGATGGCTGTTTTCTGGACCATTCTCGAGCTAGCTACAGCCAGTTTATGTCCCGAATCGTATTCATTACGTGATTTACTCTTATACAACGTAAAAGTATACGTAATGCAGAATTTTACGTTTTGCTGACCGTGCATCCTGGTACAACTCTGGGTAAATGACCAACTTGATGCACAATTACGTTATGTAATACGTTTATTATTATAATCCTGTACATGTTTCGAGCAACACTGTGCTCATCATCAGGAGGTCAAATTGTATTAATACAGCATCTGGTATAGTACTCTGTGTAAGTGAACTTCCGGTGTGCAGGTTGAGAAGTTTCTTCTCAACCTGCACACAGGACGGTCACTTACAGAGACTTCTATACGAGATGCTGTATTAATACAATTCGACCTCCTGATGATGAGCACAGTGTTGTTCGAAACATGTAGAGGATTATAATAATACACGTTTTATATAACGTAACTGTGCATCAAGTTGGTCATTTACCCAGAGTAATGCAGAATGTCGTATGACTGATAATCTCGACATACAGTGAGAGTTAGTAGGGGAATGACTGAGCATAAACTGTTTAACCTTTCGCTATCAGAACATTTGATTAAAAGTCTTGTACCTTGACCAAAATCATAAAACTAAGGATAAACATGGGGATTGCAAGACACAAAACATTTGTCATTTGAAAATGGAAAATTATGTGATCACGTCAGAACTCTGATAAAAAAGAAGGCCGCCAGTATTTGTTCTGTTGTTGCATTCATATCAAGTGTACGGGAAATTCAGAGGCGCGGCCTGTCCGCTTTTACATGGCCGCATCATACACAAAGAAGAGTGATTTAGGAACACGAGGCGTTTAGCAAAAAAGTAAACTGGATTCATTGTTTTGCACGTGTGACATTTATATATATGTCTGTTCCCGAAAATATGGCAGTTAGGCCAACAAATGTATTAAATACCCTCTTCTGGGTTGTTGAGCATCGCAGTTTTGTTTGTTAGTTTCCAACGATACGGACAGCATGGCGATCCGACCTTCAAGGGTCAGGATGTTCAACATGTCTTCATTCTTTACCCTCAAAAACTGGAAGGATACGCTGTGCCAGGACATCGATAACAAGCAAATATACTCTGTGCAACAGCTCGGAAGAATGAGGACCGGAACAGCACCGCTGAGAAAGCCTGAAATCTCACGTGTTTGAAACCGTTTTAGTTTCCACTACAATGAATGCGTTTGTGGCCTACTCGCACTTCGCGAGGTTTTCAGTATCTCAGACTGCATAGTGTTAAATGTTGGCTCGTAATGAATAATAAATAGGAAATCACGTGGAATGAAGCTGTTGTGGCCCAATTAGGTGTATTATCATAGAATGAAGGAAAAACGGAAATCTCGAAGAAAGTCGAACGGGACAGTCGGCATCCCGACCAAAACTCAAAATGCCCTCATCATGAAATAAAGTCAAAAATCAAAACAATATGTAGTAAACTTTTTCAAACGAAACCAACTATTGCACACTATTTCTTAACATATTTATTTCAACTTCTGTACAAGTTTCGGGCAACAATGTGTCCATCATCAGGAGAAATTGCTGTATCTATGCGACACTGGTATTTTTTACTCTGTATGGGTGGCTGGTCTGCAGACCAGACAGCTGCCCATACAGAGTGAAAAATACCAGTGTCGCATAGATACAGTAAGTTCTCCTGATGATGGGAACATAGTTGCCCGAAACAAGTAGAGAAGGTGAATAAACATACTAAGAAGTTGTCTAGTGTAGTCATTAAAACATCCTAATTGACATAGTTGTTGAATAAAGAGAGACCAACTTGATGTCACTTGCTTTATTATTGCATTATTTAGTACTCAACGTGTTTCGGATGTTAATACATCCATCCTCAGGAGCTTGCGACTTATTTGATTAGTTATTTCATGGGTTGTATTGCTATGGTTCGATGTGTGTTGGTGTTACGTTGTGGTTTGGCTGTATGCAGGTTGAAGCCTGCATATGGATATCACACCACCCCAGCCAAACCACAACGTAACACCAACACACATCGAACCAGAGCAATACAACCCATGAAATAACTCAACAAATAAGTCGCAAGCTCCTGAGGATGGATTATTAACATCCGAAACATGTTGAGCACTAAATAATGAAATAAAAAAGCAAGTGACATCAAGTTGGTCTCTCTTTATTCAACTATCAAGACGATGCACGGTCCAATAAACATAAGACTCTAGAGTTAATCTATTTTACGGAAAATGGACAACCTTAAAAGTCAAGTACCTCATCTCCCAAAATACTTCAGTAGGTAAGATGTATAAACATGCGTGAAGGTTTTGTTTGTATTTGACACAACAGCCACCAGTGGGCCATGGCCTCCTCATTCACGAGGTTTCAAGATCACACACAACGACACACAGCAGTCGGTAGGACTCCTCTGGACGAGTGATCAACTCGTAGCAGAGATCTCTACGTGACAACACACAACACTCACAACGGACTGACATCCATGCCTCCGGTGGGATTCGAACCCATAATTTCAGCAGGCGAGCGGCCGCAGACCTACGCCTTAGGCCGCGCGGACACTGGGACCGCCCATGTGGAAAGGCACACGGATTATATTTTATATTTAATAAGCAGTTTACCATGTGTCAGAATACAGAATTAAAGCCTAAACACATAATTTGTACGTTAGACGAAGTCTTAGCTTGTTTACGGTGATTTAATTAGGGAAAGTGAAATGACATTGCTCGATGTACTTCCAGAGTGTTCGTGAGAGAACCTAAAGTAAGAAACCACATTACAAGTCCTGTCATGATAGAGTGATGTTAAAACAGAGCTGAAAGTAGTAAGACGTAGCAGTGGCCTGGATTCATCTCCCTCAGGATATGGCCCAGCAGCAGGTACTTAGGGCACCGTAATGAATATTTTGGTTCCATAGAAACAGTGGAATTGTTTGTCGGCTGAGGGAGAATTAACTTTTGAAGAACGTCTTTTAGATGGTTACAGACAACCACGATAGGGGAGGGTCTTAAGAGGTACTCTTTACATCATATTGTGGAGCCAATGAAATATGTATTAATAACTTAACTGGCTAGTCATCCATTAATACGAAGTTATTCCACTACTAACAGTTTAGTCCATCTGAACTTGTTCTCATGCAAAATTGTTATCTACGTTTTCAATCTGCCTCCATAACAGATTATTTATCAGCGCAAATGAAAGAGCCAAGTATAAATGTATCTCTGCCGACTGTTGCTTTATTTTCTGTATTACATTATCCAGGAAAAATTTGAATATTTCTTGAAAGTATTCTGCCACCTATCTTTATCGTTGCACCGTGCATTTTGTAGTTTATTTAAGTAACACACCAACAAATGCACATATATAATCTTTAATAATCCAAAATTTACATTAAAACACTTAAAACGCTCCTACATGTTTCGATCATAATTTCATCCTCAGGGAGAACACCTTGTTCCGTGCTAAAGTCACTGAGTGTTTTAAACTGTAACTTTAGCAAGGAACAAAGTATGCTCCCTGAGGATGATGGTGTGATCGAAACATGTAGGAGCGTTTTAAGTGTTTTAGTGTAAATTTTAGGTTATTAAAGACTATATATGTGCATTTGTTGGTGTGTTACCTAAATAGTACTCTGCCACATTAAATTTCACGTTTGTACTCTAAATGACGCTATTGTCTCGTCCATACCTGAAGTTGCAGGCTTGCAGGTAGCAGGATTGGTAAATTACAATATCGCAAAAACATACACATGGGAAGGGTTAGAGAAATCGATAGATTACTTCTAAAGTTATTCAATGAGGTGAATACACGGATTTACAGACTGATTTGTGAACGTAACGCTGATATATACTTCTTTATAAAGGAAGGAATATTGGCTACTGCTGTAATTTTATCCGTTGCTGTGTTTCATTGTGAAGCACGAACCATTGTATTAAGTACAGACTCACTATTATATACGTAATTGTAGACTTCAGCAATTTTTCGAGAAATCATAGATCTATTATATTAATAAAACTATTACAAACCGCTCGGAACTTTTCCTTACTGGAAAGAAAGCGCAGTGAGCCGTAGGTGACAGAGGAATTCTGCTGGACGGGAGCATTCACGCAGTCACTTCGTGGCAAAGTGAAGGATATAGATTTAGAATTTCATTGTAAATGTTTATATAAGTAAACTCAATTCCGAGTTGCGCCGTGTTCGGCAGGCATCGGCCCTTCGGAAACGTAACTACTGCGCAAGTAGTGATGTCTCTGTGACTTCTGAAGACAGGCGCATCTTACAGCAAGACATTCTGCTGTTAGCTAATACAAAAGTAGTGAATAATGAGAAGAGTAAAGTGCGGAAGCACAGAACTATTAGGGACAGTGTAGCCCAAACACTGAAGTGCAGATCAGGTGAAAACATTTGTAGAAGTCTGTCGAACAGGTTCCACTCTGCAGAACCACAACTTGACGACAGCGAAAGTGAAGTTGTCACTGTACACGAAGACGCGCGGAGTGGGGGGGTGGGGAGGGAGTGAGAGCGAGCAGCTTCACGTGTTCTTATCCTTGGCACTAATTACACGTGATTCGTCACCCCAAATATTTCTATAATAAAGTTCAACCTCGAACAGTCCACGACGGCCCAGAGGGGAAGTAGAGGTATAGATCTACTCTTTCTTTGACCTCGTCGCTGGATGGGGTAGGTGGTCAACGCCACGCCCCGTTCGCTTTACCACCGGGAAAGACCCAGTACTCATTTTATTGGAAGCTGGGTGGGCTCCATGGCCGGTGTGGACATGTGCGGAAAATCTCGCCCCCACCGGGATTAGATCTCTGGATCGTCCAGCCCGTAGAGAGTCGCTATACCGGCTGCACTAACCCGGCCCAGTATTTCTATAATACGGATATAAACTGGGTTTAACAGAATAGCGAGGGTGTGGAATAGCTGCCATGCTAGCGTCATTGAACACTTGCTATTTATCCACTGAACTTGTTTGTCGTTAATTCAAATGATCCATATGCATATTAGAGCTGAGATAATATGCTTACGTTATGCCTAAAAATAAGTTACCATATTTAGCGACATCAAGAGGATTTCCACATTGCGTCATTCAGTAGCTATAGTCGGTTTGCATGTAGGGGTTTCTCTTGAGCACCTTAGTGGGATTTTGTTCTTCGCTTGTTTGTCGCTTCATGGACCGTCACTCAAAAATCACAAGTTTTAAGACAGTAAAAAAGGTAAAGTGCACCCTTGTACAGGCACCGAGGCTCTGTACAGGCCGTACGGCCCGTAGGGGGAGTAGAGGTATAGCTCTACTCTTTCTTGACCACGGCACTGGAAGGGGTGAGGGGTCAGCGTCACGCCCCGGCCGCTCTTTACCCCCGGGAAAGACCCGGTACCCATTGTACAGGAGGCTGGGTGGGCCCCAGGGCCGGTCTGAACAGGTGCGGAAAATCTCGCCTCCACCGGGATTCGATCCCCGGACCGTCGAGCCCGTAGCCAGTCGCTATACCGACTGAGCTACCCGGCCCACTTTAAGACAGTAGTAGATGAATAAACTGATAATGCAAAAGAAAATGAGCGTGGTCTTATTACTTCTCTATCTTAGAAGCATGTGTATTTCAGTACTTATACTACAATGGTAAGAAGTTCAATATTAATTGATTATGAGGAACAATAGCAATATATTCATGTAGTGAGGGTTCGTGTGGCCAGATGTCAAGTTCTGACTGGCGGAGGTTTGTGTTTCAGACACAATGATCTTTTGGTCTTATTAAATCCTGCTTTAGCATATGCCAAATTAAGTATTATAACACCCTTAGAAATGTATTTTATATATTTAGGTAATAAGTATTTGTGCTGTATTCTTAATACATGCTGCGTAATTTGTTTTAGTTTATACAAAATGCCGGACATTTCACATTATATTTTTCTGTTCAAATAATACATTTTTCACGAACTAGGCGCTAAAATTTAAATACCCACCCGTGTAGGACGAAGGGTGTTGTGAAACTGAGGAGAGACACGGAAAAATGAACAGAATGGATCCGGACAAGACCAGAATTTCACTCTAAATGTTTGTGGCTTGAAAGAAGAAAAACACCATATCAAATCTCTAATCACGATATTTCAGAAGATGAAATAATTCTATTTTTGCGATGTACTTGTCTCAGTAATTCGTTATGTCATTCAATATAACATCTTTTTGCCTTCCGGACACAAATTAGATTTAATTTGCTCCTTGTATTGAGAAACATTTTCACTCTGCACTTATCAAATTCTTTTCGGGTTTTCCTAGTTTTATTTTCTGCAATACTACAGAAATTTTGTCCTAACGTTCTGAAAATGTTGATGACAATCACTGGCAAGCTTGCTGTGAGACCAGGCGCGACTCTCACCTGCTTACCGTAGAATTTTATAAATTCAGTCACAAAGCATGTAGAACAAATAGCGTGTCTCCAGTGCAAATAGGATGCATAACATTGTGTTCATACTTTGTACTTGGTGCATAAAATAAACGCTAAAGGGACATGTCATATTTGTCCATTAATTTCTTTCATCCACAAATATTTTACCAGTTCGCGGCGACCTCATTAACGAGGATTCACGATCACACGCAGACACACCCCAATCGGTAGGAATCCTCTGGACGAGTGATCAGCCCGACGCAGAGACCTCTACCTGACAACATCCGACACTCACAACAGACAGACATCCATGCCCCCGGCGTGATTCCAACCCACAATCCCAGCAAGCGAGTGGCCGCAGACCCACCCGTAGACAGCGCGGCCACTGGGGCCCCGGTTCTATAAACTTACGAAGCGAAAATTAACGGAATTTTTGTGGCCGATTTACGCGCATGACTATCGAAAATTTTATTCATTATCCGTGTAGGTGAGGGATAAATAAAACATATCAAAATTTTCAAGGTACAAGAACTTTCGTGGTGAAGGTAAAACAATCCTTGTGAATACTTGGACAGATCGTGAAGAATCACGGAGGTTGAGGCTCCAAAATGTCAAGCCAATCGGTACATGAAAGTGGTCGGGTTGTCAGCCTTACGCACCGGCCGCCTTTACTTTCCAGGAAATATTCCTGGTACTCATTTCTGTTAGACGCTGAGTCGACCCCAGAGCCATAGTGCGGCTGGAATGATTACGTCAGTAAAAATTGCCATCAAGAATCGAGCCCGCCGCCTTCCGGCTTGTAGCGCAGTGTCTCAACCAGCTGCGTCTTTCTTGGGCCAATGCAAAATAATAATAATAATAATTTCAAAATACATTTTGATTTTTCATATACATGATTTGAACGAAATGAGATTAACAATAAATCTGACCTCTTAGCAAGAAGAGATTTTCAAGAGCTAGTAACACTCAAGCCGGTTAAGCACCTTTGGACACTTATGCCGTCATGCCACATTAATAGCAGAACGGTATTATCAACCAGTAGAATATTTACTGTATGTGGTTTAATCATCTTTTCCGGAGCCAGATTAGACCAGTCCATACTCATTTTCTTACTTACTACATGAAGTTAGCTTCTTGAGAAGCCAACCGGTTTTCAACTAATCTAGAAATTCCCCGCATTTTATGGAAACTGACGGTTTAATCCAGTCCATAAACTAAAACTAAACTCCGTGGGCTTAGTCCGCACGCGAACTATACCGACAGAGCGGCCGCCGCCGGTCGGCGAAGTTAGTGCCAACTTTTGCGGATAGAGGGGTGTCACGTGGTCAGCGCAACG
>Ga0123354_10019650_pt1 | contig 10608 bp, 6 predicted proteins | sample TergutLab28metaG_2_FD_97872 | JGI IMG/M metagenome (GOLD analysis project Ga0123354, IMG submission 97872) | Labiotermes labralis P4 segment gut microbial communities from Petit-Saut dam, French Guiana - Lab288 P4 | ecosystem: Host-associated > Arthropoda: Insects > Digestive system > Gut ...
CTGGGACCGCTGTATTCGTGCAAAAGGGGAGTATTTTGAAGGTGATGGAGGAATTTAACATCCAAGGTAAGCAAACTTCTTTTTACAAGTACTGTCCTGGAACTTTTGGATACACCCTTGTATGTCTGACAGAAGCAAGAGACTTGTCACTTCTCTGAAACATCCAGACTGGCTTCGTGTTCCACCCAGCCTCCTCTTCAATGGGTGGTCAGGGATATTTCCCTGGGTGGGGGGTAAAACGGCAGCAGCGTTAAGCCAACCATTTACCTCCATCTAGTGCCGAGATTAAGAATGAGTGGAGTTATTCTTCCACCTCTCCATACAACTTTATGTTGTGCATAGGGACAACTATGGGTAACGTAGTATCTTCCTGTATAACTAAATATATGGAAGTAACAAAGAAATCTGTAAAGCACACAATATTTTACTGCGAATGGATTGAACTGATTCAGATTTGAAAAAGTAATTATGGTAGGCTGGTGCAATACACTCCGGCAGGAAGTAACAAACAACATCCATGCCTCAACTGACAAGAGTAGTTACATTCAGCAACAGAGATAAGGACATACCCAAATCATACAAGCACATGACTAATATAGACAGGAATTTGCAAATGAATGATAAACCTAATTACAGGTGGCTGAACTGGAATGATGTAAAGAATGTTGTATGACAGTGACAGTTCTCCAAGTGCAATAATGCAGTGATGTCAATGAAGTTGAACAAATCATGCAACTGGTTAGTCAATCATTCAAAATATTGGTGCAAGCCCCACCATAACAAGCACAGTACTCATGGGATACATTTTATCACTGCATGCATTCATTATTGCTTTTCAGAACTTCTATCTTTCCTGAAATAATGCATGTAAACACAAAACAAAATGGAGTAAAGCATCATGTTCCCCTGCATCATGTTGAAATATTTGTTCAAATAAATAATTCAGCACAATTTGGAATACAGAAAGGGAGATGCCACTCACAGTTCACTTGTGGTAATACCAAAATATTTCACATAACTAAACACAGCTCCATGAACTGAAACAATTCATTGTCAAATATGCCACTTTTCTACACAACCAAAGTACATCAATACCTAGTACTTGCAGTGTTAATTAGTCCTCTGTGTACCTAAATTTTCTCACCTCCTTCAATCTGAGTTTTCTTGTTTGGTATGTTTTCTGCATGGGCTTGACATCTTACACAGTTCTCCAAACACTTTGAGCCACTTGATGGACTACAAGGGTCAGCAAGCAAAGTTACTTCCCCCTCATAACCATTATTTGCCATAAATTTCTTGAAGCCTGTAAAATAAATAATTATTTTAACAAAAATATTAACTGAAACATGATTTAAAAGCTGTTTCTGACATGTTTTATAGATTTCTTAAGGTACAATACTGTAGCCTGAACATAAAATTAAATAAACTGGTTGACATTTGAAGTTTTTTTAGTGGTGACAATGTAAAATGTGGTCTTGTGAGATATGATTTCATAAATTTACTGACAGCTACCAACGTTCTGGAATGCTGCCTCTATCTTCATGTTGGTCTGTCATTATCTATACAGAGATCACAATCTTAAGAAAAATGATTAACAACATGCTGCATGTGAGATTTTAGGTTCTCACAGTGGTGCTCATAAAGACTCATTTTGTTGGGGATATGACACCATGTCGAGTGGTTTATAATTACTGATGTTTCTGAGAATCTTGCTGCCTGTATCTTCAGCATTCTAGAAGTCCTAGACTTTTTTGGACACAGAAGATGGAAGCAGCGAGCTCACCGACTGTCACAGCCTCACATCCCAAAGACTTGGATCTTGAAGTGGTCACAGTCTTAACTATATCACACATTGCGCCGGATCCATCTAATTGCAGTTCCAGTCTTTATTTAATGTTCAGGAGGAATGAATTTTGTCCTGTACACAGAGTACTCAACTTAGTGACAGATTCATAATCCTTGTCCACAATCTAAATATAAAAACAATCATATACCCCCAGACTACAAGTAAGAAAATGGTGATTGTAATTTGTAAGGATATGTCTCTCACATTTTTGTTCTTAAAATATTCTTTTAGAATTGGTTACTCAATACCCTGATTTTGACTTCCTTTCATAAAAAATGATTATGGTTAACGTGTATTGGTACATGCTCACTATTATTCAGGGCAAGTATTTCCACAAATTTAATATAAATGTCTTGTAATAGTTATTTGTATTCACTGTAATTTATGCTCATCAAAATTGTACATAATATGATTTTGGTCAGAAACTAAGTATAACAGTCACAAGGATATGACTTGCCACTGGTCAGTAAAAATCTCGTCAAAATCAGACAGTTAAATTTACATTTTCAGGATGGCTAAAACTCAAAGTCATAAACTATAATAACTGTCTAAAAACCAGTCAAATAGAATAACATAACTTTGCAAGTCTTAAGAGTATACAAGCTAAAATTAAAACCTTCGATCCATGATAAGCATCGCTGTCAACAATGAACTGCCCACTGAGCATCAGGGACAAAATTACCTAAGAAATAGTATGGATTATCCCATCTATTCATAACTTGACATAATCTGTAAAATTTTTTTTTATTTCATGAAACAGTAGTCACATTTCGAAACAAATTTAAAACATTTTTTGTGTAATGCATGTAAGATATTCATCAAACATGTGAGTATAACAATGACATGCACTTAATTTCATTCTTTCTAATCAGTATTTACAAATGAGGTGAAAGAAAAAGTTATGGAATGAGAATATGACAGCAAGAAATGAAAAGATTAAATCTTTCTCTAACATGGACACCCTAACCTAGCCAATGTTGTTACTAATGGTAAATCAATTATTGAACCCTCATGAATAACTGACAGAGTTTTCCAACACATGTATCTGTGCACATGGCTTGTTGTTTAATTCAGTAAATTCATTACATGTTCTTGGCCCAGCTGTGTGGTTTCTTGAGTGAAAGTGCATTCACATCACACAATAGGAAAACAAGTTATGTGTCCTAAAATGTTGCAGCCTTTCTTTTTAAATGAAGTAGACTTTTTATTAGGCAGGAAGTGCAGTTCATACAGGTTGCAACAAAAATTAACAATAAAGCACTAAAGCCCATACTCTCCTAAAAATTTAGCTGTAAATGGTGTGAGTGAATATGGACAAAGTATGTGAAATATATTATTGTTCAAAATCTTGTGAAGATTTTGCTAAGTACAATTATAATTACCAGAGAATTCATATCGTTTTGGTCCCATCCAGCGGAACTTCTCACTGTCCCTGACAACATCACCCAGGTAACCATACGATATAACACTGGAATAATACCGCAACAAAGTTGCATTGCTGTGGATACTACAGATATCCAGGCCAGTGCTGTCACCTGCAAAAACAAATGATTTCCATTTAATACGTGTTTCCTACTATCATAAACATAATGATAAGATGTATTTCTCTTGCCCTTTCTTTCTAAATTCATAGCAAGACTGGCATAAGCAGTTTCCATTGCTTAAGAATAATGTGCTCTAACACATTTATATATGGGAAGCTAAAAACAATTTTCAGAAATAACAACACAACACTTAATCACAAGCACAACTTCATCTTGCCTTTAGTATAGGATAAATATTTTTTATTTTAACATCATAACATGACGCTCATTCGTAACTCGAGTGCGCCCACTTCTCTCACAGACTGACGACAGATACCATTACGTGTACCTTCCTCTTCACACTCTCTGACAGCACGCTCTTGTTTACTGTAAACAGCATTCCACATCTGACAGCACGCTCTTGTTTACTGTAAACAGCATTCCACACTCAGTTTGGCAAAGTTTCTTGGAACCACCCTAGCTTTCGAAATACCGAGATGCGTATGTTTGACATTCAGAAGACCGTGCATCGTGATATATTCTTGTAATAAAACCAACAGATGCACTAAATTCTCAAATTTACTTTAGGAATAGAAATCCACAGGATCAGGATGGTTCCATCCTGATCCCGCTAGCAAGCAGTCAGCCTAATCTGTATGACATATACCTATTGCCGTGTGTGCAGTACTGGACTCCTGATGATGGAGAGGGGAACTGTCCGAAACATGTAGATTTCTATTCCTAAAATAAATTTGAGAAATTGATGCATCTCATTGGTTTTATTATAAGAATATATGTTTATTTAAGGTATTTCTTAGACTATATGCAGGCACAATCTTTATGTTCTATCCAACTGTAAAAGGCACTTTATTCACAGACTGCAGGCTTCCCATCTAATCTTCCAAACTAAGGCTCATTCTATTGATACAGTGAAAGAAACGTCGTAACCCCTTGCGCAGAGCGGTTTTGCCCAGCCTGGTTCTGACTATACGCAGTCAAAAATGATTAAATATGTGGGAAAATTTTGCCAAACGCTTAAAAATTTAAATACGTGCATATAAACGCAGATGGGTACTCACTCAACAGTCGCGGCAAGTCGCAGCATCAGCTAGTGTAAAGTTTTGATGTCCAAAAATGTATGTATTTTAAGCGACGGGAGACGGGGTAGGGGTGACGTAAGAATCTGCGTTCACGTAACTCTGTTTTTCTCAAAGAAAGTTTCAGGAACGCGGTATTGCCCAACACGCCGTAACCGTCCCCCTCCCCTTCCCCCAGACAACCTGGTTCGATAATGTATCACTGTAATTAAAATAAGCACCAATATCTAAAGATTCTGTCTTCTTTTTCACTATCACAGATATGTGCTATCGGATTCTGAACAAACAGCCACCTGTAACAATTGTGACTGCAATAATTACGTATAAGCTCCCACCTGTGTCATTAAGGACGCTCAGAACTACCAAATATAGATTCGATTTTAGGCACGTTGGCAAAATTGCGAAAAGCAGCTATTAGCCTCGTCATGTCTGGCCATCCGTCTGTCCACATGGAGCAACTCGGCTCCCACTGGACGGATTTTCATGTAATTTCATATTTGAGGATTTTCGAAAATCTGTAGAGAAAATACTTCATTAAAATATGACAATAACGGATACTTTACACGAAGACTTATATACATTTATGATAATACCTCGCTGAATGATTCTTAGAATGAGAAGTTTTTCAGACAGAATTGTAGATGAAATATAAACACACATTTTATGTTCATCATTTTTTTCCCCAAAGATCGTGTCATTTATGAAATAATGTGGAAAAATACGGTAGAGCCAGACAATATAATACGGCGCATGCGCATTGCATGCCGGATAACTAAGACAATACAAACACACATTAAAAATATGTAATACTGATTGCCTTTCCACGGCAACAAGGCCACACGAAAGCGCCGTAATGTTACGTTTATACGTTCATTGCCTGTCTTGTTTTTTCTTCTATGGCGCAACAGCACACCGCCGGGCTAGGCCGCGTAATTGTTGAGGTTTCTAGATCACACACAATAGGACTCCTCTGAACGTGTGATCAGCCCGTCGCCGGGGCCGCTACCCACACAAAAAACGCAAGAGACGAACATCCATGCCCTCAGCGGGATACGAACTCGCGATTCCAGCATTAAAGCGACTTCAGACCTGCGCCTTAGACTGCACGGCCCCCTGGATCGGATTTGTACATTAGTTCAGAGTCAGAAAACACGCGCCACACAACTGGCCACACACAAATACATCACGCAAAGGATAGGCAAATCCCATTCACGTGATAACAAAACGCGTGCTTCCATTTAGGTCTTAAACTCCATTCCTTCTTCGCAGCCGCCAAAGTGTTAGTGTCATTTCGAATATGCCACGTTAACTTGCTACTGTGCAAACAAATGTCAAGGGTCGCCGGTAAAAGTAGGTTACCCTGACTATTAATTTGGTTCTGACGTATGATAATTCACTGAAAGGGAAATCTAGAGGCGGAATTCGTCATAAATTGTACTTCTATGGGTCTCCGACGGACCATCGACAAACACCAGCTGTGATGGTGTCAGGTAAAGGCTCCGCGCACCACTCTTGCCCCCCGGGAGATGCAAGCACGTCTTATCACGAATCCCCCCCTCCCGATTCTGAGATAAAAACTTGAACACCAATTAATATTATCGCTAGTTTAATCCACTCCCATGTACGCACCATACAGCGTAGATCGAAGTAACAATGAAATGGAAGGGACGAGAGCGTTCAACTTTCTAATCTCAAGCAGATTGTAACAAATTAAAGCAGAGAGCGCAATACTTTACACCATACAACACGGTAGAGCTGACGCTGTGCCCAGCCCACATACATGTTGTATAGCGTGTTCTAGATCAGGACCACTCAACACGCAGCTCGCGAGCAAGATGTTGCCCGCGACACAGTACTTCGCTACCCGCGCAAACATTTGTAACGCGAAAACATCTTTTTTAATCCTTTTCCTTAGTAAATCCGAGAGAGAGCAGCGAAGTAGTTTTAAAAAATGAGCTGTTTCCTTACGGATGCAGAGGTCTTCATTACGTACATTACATTTTTTAAATACATTTTTCCTCTTATTATTAGTTCGGGTTCGGGGTTAGAACCCCGATGGGGGCAAGAGGTTTCATCTTTTCCAGGCAGGCCCTGGTGTCCATCTAGCCTCTTCTTTTCCAGGGGTAAAGGGGCCTAGGCGTGGCGTTGTTCACCCACACCCCAGTCCTCCTCCAGTGTTGTGAGGCGACATTTACCTTTACCATGGAAGTATGATATGTTCTTTCTAAACCTCCAAGCCTTCAGCAAGCAACGCTGGGAACAAAGTAGGTATGCTTGTGTTCAATGGCTTCTCATGCAGCCTACAGCAGTAGATGGTGCCCCTGCGTTTAACTATTTAGTATGAGCCTTGACATGCAACAACTGAATTACATGTTGGACATATGCCAAGCTACACACAGAGCTCGTGTAGGGGTAATATACGCCAAAATAAACTTACGTTATAGAGCCTACACTATATGTAGTTTACTGACCGTTCTGAAAAAAAAATGGCAGTTTCATTCTCTTTATTTTTAGGCGCTTTCGAAAAGTTGCAAAGAGTGACTATTAACTTCGTCATGTCTGTCCGTCCGTCCGTCCGCATGGAATAACTCGGCTCCTACTGGACAGATCTTCATGAAATTTGATATTTCGGTATTTTTCGAAAATCTGTCGAGAAAATTCCAGTTTCATTAAAATCTGACAAGAATAACGGGTACTTTACTTGAAGACCTAAGTAGTTTTATGATAATATCTCGCTGAATTCTTCTTAGAATGACAGCAATTTCACACAAATGTTGTAGAAAAAATTACAACACACATTTTGTGTTCAGCAACTTTCTTCTGAAAAGTGTGACATTTATGAGGTGGAAATATATGGTAGAGCCAGACATTACCCAGACGGCAATGTAATGCACACACACTCAGAATATGGAATACTTATTGCTTTTCTTCTGCAACAATAGTTACGCAAACTCGCCCCATTGTTAAGCTATACCTACAATGCCTGTCGTATTTGTAAAATGCGAACAAAAAGTGAAGTCTGAGAAGCCGTAGCGTCTTCCATCTTCAGCTTCAGTCACTCCCACTTGGCGGTACAGCACTCCTCGCGGAAACACTACTGTCACCACAACTTCAGTCACTGTTTGCAATCTCTATACACACACACACACACACACACACACACACATATATATATATATATATATATATATAATCAGTTTGTTGTGGAACACCGTGCAACACAAGTCCCATAATTCATTTTATTGTACTGTCTCACTGCATTCGACAATTTAAATCTGAATTCCCGAAACTTTTTTTAATGCAACTCTATTTTCGTATGAACGTAGAGTCGAAGCCGGTTATAACGACATCGGTTTATACGACACCTCGTCTATTACGTCAGACATTCTGTGGTACCAATTAATTTATCGCTGTTAACCATAACATTATACTCCTCTTTATAACAAGATCCTTTTAAAACGACACGAAATATTCAGCTCCTTTCATCAGGTTATAACGGAATTCGACTGAATTTTTAGAACCTTCCATTTAAATTGTGTTCGTCTCTTGCGCCTTGTGTTCTTTTAGAGTTATCTTGTGCAGTAATCACTCAGAAACGTTTCGTGAGCGTGAATGTAATGATAATTTCAGTTCACACGCAATACACATGGCGGATGGGAGGATAAATACATCCTGTACAAGCTAGTGATTCTCAACCAGCGCGTCGCGACGCTTGGAGATAAAAATTCTTTTAATATGAAAACTTGTTTACATAACGAAGCATCTCGCAGCTTTGACACGGGCGTAAGAAAGCAGCTTTCTTATACAATGAAGGGTTTTACCAAATACTACTTATATAGGTAGAGTACGGGATGTGGTGAATAGGAACACAAACAAATATCCATTTCTCCTAAACGCCCATAAGCCTAAAGATTGGTGCTATGTGATGACGCCGTGTAGTCTGGTAGAAGTGTACTGACGTTTCAGTGCAAGCTGCTGCCTTATCATCATTGTAAATAAAACTTAGATGCCTTGTTGACGGAGGCAGTAAGTTCCCCCGAAACGTCAGTACACTTCAACCAGCATACATGACGCCATATCCAAATATATAGTCTTTCATTAGCTAATCACTTATAAAAAAATCACAGGACACCTATTCTTAGGTATATGTATCTAAGTGGCCGCGTCACTTTAATTTTAAAAATACATTATCACACCAGCACAAGAATATTTTAGAGCGATATATCATCAGCAGCAGCAGCATTGTCACGATCATACAGCTTGCACAGTTTTAGGCCTCGTGACTTGTTCCGGTCCCATCAACAGTCTAGAAGTCTTTTGAGGGGTCGTTCTTGGCTTCGTTTCCTACCACGGTTGACAGACTAGTTATCTCTCATGGGGAAATTTTGAGTACTTAAAAGGTAAAGCAGTCCTGTCACAAGCCTGAAGTGGCCTAGAGGGTTCCGGGAAGTTGAGGTTCCCAGATTTCATGACAACGCAGGATGGTGATAAGGTTGTTAGCCTTTCGCACCGGCCGCCTTTACCCCCAGGAAATGCTCCTGGTAATCATTTTTGCTAGAGGCTGAGTCGACCCCAGGGCCATAGTGCGATCGGAAGGATTTTATGTCAATGTAACATTCCAATGATACCAGCTGGGATCGAACCAGCGACCTTCCGATTTGTAGCACAGCACCTTAACCCTTATCCTGCTAATGTGGAGAATATGGTGAGCTCCTAATAAAGCCAGCAAATGTGTCAGATGGGATTTAATTCGGCATTTAAAGGGTTAACCACTGTGCCACGGCGGTCCCCATTTTGAATACTTGCAAGTCGCAAATAAAACAGACGGGAAGATCTAAAACAGTGTTGTAAAATCACGTGAAATTTTGGTATTGTCGATGAACAGTGGCAGCCGGTATAGCGTAATCGGTACACAGACTATGCTACAGGCTGGAAATTCCAGGGATTCGCATCCAGGTAGGGGCAAGAGACTTTTGTCCAAAACGTCCGGAGAGGCTCTCGGGCCCAACCAGCCTCCTGTTCAATGGGTATCGAGTTATTTCCCGGAGGCAAAACGCCAAGGGCAAGAAGTTAATCATACACCTCAATCTAGTGCCAAGGTTAAGAATAAGTGCAGCTATACCTCCATTCCCCTACATGCCTTCATAGTGTGGGAAGGGAAAAGTTTTATAGAAACTGATCAACCCCCTTCTCCTTCCCAAAAAATACGAAGTTCGGTCATAAAATAAGTTTATAATACAAATGCCTTGGGTTATTTAGTTTCGACTCTACTAAGAAAAATCCACGCTTTAATGTACTATTATCATACTACTTGCCCACATAGTCCTCGCCACCACACTAAGGCATTTATCGTATCATGGGACGAACATTTCTATTTCATACCGATATAAGTCCGTATTTTGTGTTGTCAGCTATCTTGTCGCAACAGTTTCCTCCTCGCAACGACTTTTAAAATTGTGGTCGCCAAGATTTTCCTTCAGTGAAGGAAACAGCACAATCCCTCAGCGACGAATTCCCATTATACATTTAACTACGAAATTATACGCCATTTATGACCTACCTCCTACACAAATACCGATTTTGAGAAACGTTGAAGTGGAAAAGTCAACATAACTGTAACAGTGGCGTACCGAGGAATTTTGTTCCGGGGCGGGGGGGGGAGAGGTTTCAACAAATTCAGTTGAGGACAGAGGACAGAGAACGGGGATCGGGTGGCGGTAGCCCCCTACCACCTAGTCAAGGGTTCTGGAAGCAGCTGTAATGTGGTACAAGAAATTTCATATAGTAAAAGTTAATTTTTGGTACTTTAAGACTATTTATGATGACAACCAATTTATTTGTCATTGCTAATATAAAACAATTGCGAACCGGCGGTAGTTTTAGAATTTTACTGCCTTTTTTCCGAACATCTTGAAGTGTGAGCGTACTAAATTCAGCAATTTCTAACAGTTTTCACAATGTGGTTGAGTTTGGCACGATTTTGGAAGGCCTTCGGAATTTCGGGGGGGGGGGACACCCAACCCCCCCCCCCCCCGGTAAACCCCCTAACCTTAAGGGGAAGTGTTTGTTTTTTAAAAGAGGGGGGGAAAAAAAATCGGGGGCATGAAGGGATCCACCCAAAAACCTTTCCTCCTAAAAAACA
>Ga0123354_10019651_pt1 | contig 10608 bp, 7 predicted proteins | sample TergutLab28metaG_2_FD_97872 | JGI IMG/M metagenome (GOLD analysis project Ga0123354, IMG submission 97872) | Labiotermes labralis P4 segment gut microbial communities from Petit-Saut dam, French Guiana - Lab288 P4 | ecosystem: Host-associated > Arthropoda: Insects > Digestive system > Gut ...
AAGTGACGAGCGACAAGTGACAATTAACAGCATTGAAGTTTTTGATATTTACGGCAGAAAATGTCACTCGTCACTTGTCACTCGTCACTCGTCACTTGTCACGCTAAACATTTCCCACCTGCAAGCAGGCATCTATTTCGTAAAAATCTCCACCGAAGCAGGTGAAGTAACTAAGAAAATTATTAAACAATAAACATATTAACCACTAATCATTAACTTCTTAACTTCTTGCTTCTTAACTCCTTAACTTCTTAACTTCTTAACTTCTTAAACATTAAACCTTAAACCTTAAATTTTTAAACTTTTAAATTAAAATGATATGACAATCCCAATGGAACATTATTTAGTGGTGAGTACGATTCTGTTTTTTACAGGAATTTACGGATTCATTGCACGAAAAAACCTGCTCGCCGTACTTATTTCTATCGAATTGATACTCAATTCTGTGGAAATCAACTTCAGCGTATTCAACCGTTATCTCTATCCCGATCAATTGGAAGGAATGTTTTTCAGTCTGTTCGGCATCGCTATATCGGCAGCTGAAACCGCTATCGCTATTGCGATTATGATTAATATTTACCGCAATCTTCAAAACATTGATGTGCGGCATATAGATAAACTAAAAGATTAATGACAAAATGATAAAATTATGACATTCACATTATTCATACTACTCGTTCCCTTCCTTTTATTTCTAGTATTAGGACTTGGCGGCAACAAAATGAGCCACCGCACAGCGGGCATAACCGGAACAACAGGATTGTTAATATCAACCGTACTTTCGTATTGGGTAGCGTTTCGCTATTTCTTTGTGGAAGGCAAAGTGGATGGCGTTTTTCGCGAAATGGTGCCCTTTTCGATAGAATGGCTGCGCTTTTCCGATAAACTACACATCGACCTCGGCATTCTGCTCGACCCCATTTCCGTGATGATGCTGGTGGTTATCTCCACCGTATCACTCATGGTGCATATTTACAGTTTAGGCTACATGAAAGGCGAAGAGGGCTTTCAACGCTACTACGCTTTTTTGTCGCTGTTTAGTTTCTCTATGCTGGGATTGGTTGTGGCAACCAACATTTTCCAAATGTATATTTTTTGGGAATTGGTTGGGGTCTCTTCTTATCTGCTCATCGGATTCTATTACACCAAACCTTCGGCGGTGGCAGCCTCCCAAAAAGCATTTATTGTTACCCGTTTTGCCGATCTGGGCTTTCTTATCGGGATACTCTTATTGTCGTACTTTACGGGAACCTTCGATTTCCATACACTCACGTCCGACAGCGCATCGTTGGTGGTGCAATCCACGGCGGGGTTGTCGTTCATGGGATTATCGGTGGCTTCATGGGCAATGGTTTTGATTTTTATGGGCGGTGCGGGCAAATCAGCCATGTTTCCGCTGCACATCTGGCTTCCCGACGCCATGGAGGGTCCCACTCCCGTGTCGGCGTTGATCCATGCTGCCACGATGGTAGTTGCAGGCGTTTTCTTGGTAGCCCGTTTGTTCCCTGTTTATTTCTTCGCCGCTCCCGATGTTTTGATGCTGATTGGCTACATCGGAGCATTTACCGCGCTGTTTGCCGCAATTATTGCTATTACACAGACCGATATAAAACGGGTTTTGGCATTCTCCACCATTTCGCAAATTGCATTTATGATGGTCGCGCTGGGTGTCTCTAACTTCGAAGGCCACGACGGATTGGGATATATGTCGTCTATGTTCCACCTTTTCACGCACGCATTTTTCAAAGCCTTGCTTTTCCTCGGTGCAGGTGCGGTAATCCATGCGGTACACAGTAACGATATGGGCGACATGGGCGGGTTGCGAAAGTATATGCCCATCACGCACATTACTTTCCTCATTGCCTGCCTCTCTATTGCGGGAATCCCGCCATTCTCAGGATTCTTTAGTAAAGATGAGATTATGGCGGCGGCATTCCACCACGACAAGATCTTGTTTTTTACCCTGTGGATCGTTGCCGGATTAACCGCTTTCTATATGTTCCGCCTCTATTTTAATATCTTTTGGGGTAAACCTAAAACTTACGACAGCCACCACCTTCCGCACGAAGCCCCTCCCATTATGTCTTATCCGCTGTTGTTTTTGGCACTGCTTACATGTATTACGGGTTTTGTGCCCTTTTCCTCGTTCGTCAGCGCCGACAATATTCCTTTTGCCACACACATTGACGGCACGGTTGCTTTTGCCAGTGTTTCGGTTGCCCTCATTGGTATTGTTACCGCAATCGCACTCTATATGAAAGGAAACGAAAAACCCGCCAAAATTGCGGTCTGGATGGGTGGTTTCTATCGAACAACCCTCAACAAGTTTTATTTGGATGAAGTTTGGTTGTTTATTACACGAAGCGTTATTTTTAAATATATCTCCACCCCTGTTGCCTGGTTCGACCGGCACATCGTTGATGGCACCATGAATGGGATCGGCTGGACCACCCAAAAATTGGCATGGGCTGTTAGATCTATTCAAAGCGGCAAGGTGCAGTTTTATGCCTGGATATTTGTAATTGCTACTTTCTTGATTACAATATGGGCTTTGTTTTTTTAATAATTAATGATTAATAATTGATAATATGAACATTCTTTCATTTTTTGTATTAATCCCCGTAGCGATGCTGATGCTGCTCTTCGTTTGCCGCAGCGCCACTTCAGTACGTACGGTGATGGTTACGGGCGCTTCGGCGTTGATGGCGACTGCGGTCGTGCTGACAGTGCTTTTTCTACAACAACGCGCTATTTCTGCCGACGAGATGCTCTTTGTCTCGAACATCGTCTGGTATCCCTCGCTCAACATCCACTATGCAGTGGGCGTTGACGGTATTTCGGTAGCGATGATTGTACTGTCGTCCATTATTGTCTTCACGGGCGTCTTCTCTTCGTGGGAGATGCCGCGCGATTTCTTTATGTGGTTCTGCCTCCTCACTACCGGCGTATTTGGTTTTTTCATCTCCATTGACCTCTTCAGCATGTTTCTGTTTTATGAGGTGGCTTTGATACCCATGTATCTGCTGATTGGCGTATGGGGAACCGGACGTAGAGAGTATTCGGCAATGAAACTTACCCTGATGTTGATGGCAGGCTCTGCATTCCTATTGGTAGGAATTTTGGGTATCTACTTTACCACAGGAGGAACGAGTTTGAATTTGTTGGAACTGGGTAAGATGCATATCCCGATGGTGCACCAGTACTGGATCTTTCCGCTCACTTTCATGGGATTTGGCGTACTCGGCGCACTCTTCCCTTTCCATACATGGTCGCCCGACGGCCATGCTGCTGCGCCGACCTCAGTATCCATGCTCCATGCCGGTGTGTTGATGAAACTCGGCGGATACGGATGTTTCCGCGTGGCTATCAACCTGATGCCCGAAGCAGCCACCGAACTGTCGTGGATCTTCCTCATCCTGACCGGGATTAGCGTGGTATATGGCGCATTTGGCGCAGTAGTACAAACCGACCTCAAATATATCAATGCCTATTCGTCGGTAAGCCACTGCGGATTAGTGCTTTTTGCTATACTGATGCTCAACCAAACTGCCATGACAGGCGCTGTGCTGCAAATGCTCTCGCACGGACTGATGACCGCGCTCTTCTTCGCCTTGATAGGCTTGATCTACGGACGAACACATACACGAGATATCCGAGAAATGGGGGGCTTGATGAAAGTGATGCCCATTGCGTCGGTGTGCTACGTGATTGCGGGTTTGGCTTCGTTGGGACTACCCGGATTGAGCGGATTCGTAGCAGAAATGACCATTTTCGTCGGATCGTTTGAACACGCCGACACCTTCCGCCGGGTATTAACCATCGTTGCAGCCGCTTCCATTGTCATTACCGCAGTGTATATCCTGCGTACCGTGGCTAAAATCCTCTATGGTCCCGTACAGGAAAAAGAACATTTACACCTGGCTGATGCCACGTGGTATGAGAAAATTTCGGTGGTAGGATTGATTGTGTTCATTGCTGCATTGGGGATATTCCCATCCGGTGTGGCCGATCTCATCCGAAACAGTTTAGAACCGATTATTACAAAATTAATGATGTAACAAATAAAAAAGATATGATAAATTTCAATGATTTCTTAGTGATGCGTCAGGAAATTAGCCTAATGGTTGTATTTCTATTCCTGTTAACTTATGATATTTTTGCATCCGGACGAGCCAAAGAGTATTTTTATGTAGTAGCCTGCGCACTGTTTGGGCTACACACATTGGCAGGATTTATTCCCGCCGAAACCGCCACTGCTTTTGGTGGAATGTACATGAATACTCCGATGACAATCTTGATGAAAAATATCCTGAATATGGGTACTTTCCTCGTTTTTATGCAATCGTACAAATGGTTGCGTGGAACTTTAAAACAAGGCGAGTTTTATGTCATTACGCTGGCAACCCTGTTGGGCATGTATCTGATGGTTTCGTCCGCTAATTTTATGATGCTGTATATTGGTATCGAAACGGCTTCCCTGCCGTTAGCCTGTTTGGCTGCATTCGACAAATACCGCGAAAAATCGAACGAAGCCGGTGTTAAATTTATATTGATGACGGCATTGTCGTCCGGAATTATGATGTTTGGATTGTCGTATCTCTACGGCGCTACCGGCACCATGTATTTTGAAGATATGCAGTCCCTCATCAGTTATACCCCGATGGTAATTCTCGGTTTTGTTTTCTTCTTTACCGGACTTGCGTTTAAAATATCGATCGTGCCATTTCACCTGTGGACTGCCGATGTTTACGAAGGAGCGCCCACTTCGGTTACGGCTTATTTGTCGGTGGTATCGAAAGGGGCTGCCGTATTTGCATTGGTATTTTCGTTGTGGCACGTATTCAGCAATATTGTGATCGTGTGGCATCACCTCCTTTGGGGGTTGTCGGTACTCACGATTGTTATTGGTAATCTGTTTGCTATCAGGCAAAAGGAGATCAAGCGGTTTTTTGCATTCTCCTCCATCTCGCAGGCAGGCTTTATTCTGTTGGGCGTAATGGGCGGCACTGCCGAAGGGATGACCGCTACCGTGTATTATGTATTGGTGTATCTGTTTTCAAACCTTGCCGCTTTTGGTGTGATTTCGGCGGTGGAAGGGGCTTCGGAGCGCACAGATATTGCTGTTTACAAAGGTTTGTACCGCACCAATCCCAAACTCGCTTTCGTGATGATGCTTGCGGTGTTCTCGTTAGCAGGAATTCCTCCCTTTGCAGGCTTCTTCAGTAAGTTCTTCATCTTTGCCGCCGCTGCCCGCGAAGGCGAATACCTGTTAGTACTTATCGCGCTCCTTAACACCGTAATATCACTCTATTATTACCTGTTGATTATTAAAGCTATGTTCATTGATACGCCCGAAGAAGCAGTCGTAGGCACTATCCGTACCGATCTTTACAATAAAATCAGTTTGGTAATTTGCACTGTCGGAATATTGCTATTAGGCATCCTTAGCGGAATATTTGAGTCTATCGGAAGAATCAGTTTTGGGATGTAACGCTCTCCCACTGCTAAATTATTAATTTGATTTTTAGATAATTAATGAATACTTTGAAATGTTTCTTCTTGGCCATCTGCACCCTCTTGGCGATTCATTGCAACGCACAGACCAGCGATCAACTAAAAGCCAATAAGAAAAAATTAGAAACAGAGATTGCAGATACAAAACGACTTTTACAAGAAACACAAAAAAAAGAGAATACTTCGTTACAACAAATTTCATTATTAAGAAAACAGATTAGTAACCGCGAAAAATTGATTACGGATCTTAATAAGCAGATTTATAATTTAGAAAATGAATTAGATTTGAATGTAAAGCTTTCAAGAGAGTTGGATAGAAAACTTAAATATATGAAAGCCGACTATGAACGTGTGGTGTATTTGGCTTTTAAAAATAGAAGAGTGCTTGATAAAATCACATTTTTGCTTTCTGCTGATGACTTTTCTCAAATGTATCGCCGATTGAAACTGTACTCAACCTTTTCCGAAAATGTTCAACGTCAAACAGAAGAGATTAAAAATACACAACAGGAGATTGCCCGGAAAAATGCAGAAATATTAAGCATCAAAGAGGCAAAATTAACACTATTGGATACCAAAGAAGTTGAAGTAAAGTCGTTGGAAAAAGACAAAACCGCCAAAGCTAAAACATTGGATGATCTCAAAAAGAAAGAGAAGCAGTTAGCCAAAGATCTGTTAGCAAAGCAATCAAAACAGAAAGAGATAGAGACTGCAATAAAAAGAGCGATTGAACAAGAGATTTTGGCGGCTAACAAGAAAAAAGCAGATAAGAATAGTTCATCGGCAGGCGCAACTACTTCAAAAAAACCATCATCCACAGTGTTGGAATATACGCCGGAAGAAAAAATAACAGGTAACTCTTTTGCAAATAATCAAAACAAACTCCCTTGGCCCGTTGTTAAAGGAACTATGATTACAAGTTTTGGAAAATATAAAAATCCTGATGTCCCATCTGTAACGATGGATAATAAAGGAATTGATATTTTGGTAGAACCCAATACACCAGTTCGTGCAGTTTTCGACGGCGTTGTGTATGGCATCTTGGAGATGGGAGGGGTGGGAAAAATTGTGATCATTCGACATGGAGAATATATTACCGTTTATCAAGGTCTGGCTACTGTTTCTGTGAAAAAAGATGACAAAGTAACGATCAAACAAAACATCGGTACAGTTGGAAAAGTTAGGGATAGAAGTACTTATGAGTTACATTTTGAGATTTGGAAAGAGTTTACCCACCTTGACCCCAATGCTTGGCTATCACAGAAATAATACCCCCCCATGGATGCTTTACAAGTTGATGTAAAACAAACGATTGCGTCTAAAAACAAAAAATTGGCGAAACGGTTGCCCCGCTTTGTAATTCGTTGGATAGAAAAACTGATTCATCAAGATGAAATTAACCGGTTTTTGGAAATACATGAACATGATAGCGCTATAGATTTTGCAAAATACGGGTTGGAGGAGTTTGCAAAAGCTTCGATTATTGTAAATAATGAAGAAAAAGTGCCCCAAACAGGACGCTATATTTTGGTATCAAACCATCCGCTTGGCGCTATTGACGGGTTGGCGCTCATTGCACTGATGAGCCGGTATCGCTCGGATATTAAGTTTCCTGTCAACGATTTACTTATGGCTATCAAACCGATGCACGGGATTTTTATCCCCATCAACAAACACGGAAGAAATGATACGGAAGCAGTAAAAGAACTACACCGTGCTTTTGCTTCCAACGATCTTATTCTCTATTTTCCGGCAGGGTTATGTTCTAGAAAAATAAAAGGAGAGATTCAAGATTTGGAATGGAAAAAAACCATTATTCAAAAAGCAAAGGAGTATCAACGTGATATAGTTCCCGTATTTTTTGAGGGCAAGAATAGTGCGCGGTTTTATCGTATTGCCAACTGGCGCAAAAGGTTAGGTATTAAAACCAATTTGGAAATGATTCTCCTGCCCGACGAGATGGTAAAACAAAAGGGCAATACGTTTTCAGTAACCTTCGGTGATCCTATTTTTTACACTACTTTCGATGCCTCAAAAACGCCGAAAGAGTGGGCGGCATGGCTGAGGGAGAAAACGATACATTTGAAATCGTAACTCTTACCAAACAATCTCCGGTTTCCCTAATTCTTTTAGTATTGCGTTTGTTTTAGAAAAATGCTTACACCCAAAAAATCCTGCATGTGCCGATAACGGCGAGGGGTGTACGGTTTCCAAAATATAATGTTTTGTTTTGTCAATGAGTGTGGCTTTGGCGCGGGCATAGTTTCCCCACAATAAGAAAACCAATCCTTCCCTTTTCTGTGAAAGTTGTTGAATTACAGTATTGGTAAACTGTTCCCAGCCGCGGTTTTGGTGCGAGCCGGCTTGGTGCGCCCGAACCGTAAGGGTGGCATTGAGCAAAAATACGCCTTGTGTTGCCCAACGGGTTAGATTGCCACTTACGGGAATTGGAACTCCTACGTCGTTGCTAAGTTCTTTGAAAATGTTAATCAACGATTTAGGATGATGCACACCCTCCAGCACCGAAAAACACAAACCGTGCGCTTGCCCAACATCATGATAGGGATCCTGCCCCAAAATCACTACTTTAACTTCGTGAAACGGCGTAAGATTAAACGCATTAAAGATTAAGTTTCCGGGTGGGAAAATAGTATGCTGTTTCTTCTCTTCAATTAAAAACGTTTTTAATTGTGCAAAAGAGGAAGCTGAAAAAGCATCTCCCAAAACCTCTTTCCATGAATTTTCTATTTGAGGATTGATGGTCATACAGAATAATTTACACAAAGAACTTTGAGCTATATTTCAAACCAAAACCGGCTTCCTTTTCCCTTTTCGCTTTCCACGTACAGCATATTGCCGTGTTTTTCGAGCATCTCCTTGCACACGATTAATCCTAATCCGGTACCTTTCTCACCGGCAGTACCGAGTTGAGATTGTTGGCAGTCAATGCGAAAGAGGTTATGGAGTTGTTCCTGTACCATTCCCACGCCATCATCGCTTACCGAAATAACATACCGCTTTATCCCTTCTATCTCTTTTATCTCTTTTATCCCTTTTATCCCTTTTATCTCCTTTATCTCTTTTATCTCTTTTATCCCTTTTATCCCTTTTATCTCCTTTATCTCTTTTATCTCTTTTATCTCTTTTATCCCTTTTATCCCTTTTATCTCCTTTATCTCTTTTATCTCTTTTATCTCTTTTATCTCTTTTATCTCCAATACCACCCTCCCCCCTGTCGCCGTGAATTTAATCGCATTAGAGAGCAGGTTGCGGATGACATTGATGATCATATTTTCGTCGGCGGTAATGAGGGCTGTTGGGGGGAGTTGTGTCTCGAAAGTAACGTTTTTATGTTCTGCCATGTTTTTGACGAGGGTGATGTCGGGTTGCAGGGCGGTAACGAGGTTAAATGTTACGGGTTGGTAGGTTTTGCGTTTCGTTTGCATTTGCGCCCAGTTAAGCAGGTTTTGGAGCAGGTCAATCAGTCCGTTTGCCGACTTGAGCAGGTTTTGGTAATAGGCAGATAATTTGTTGGGATCCCAATTTTCGGCGTGTTCTGTTAGTAGTTGTAAGGCGTCGCGTTGTGCTACGGCTGGATTTTTAAGGTCGTGGGAGATGATGCTGAAAAATTTGTCTTTAATGGCATTCATCTCAACGAGTTTGCGGTTACGGCGGTTGCGTTGGAGAACAATGGTAATCAAAAGTACTACAATTAACAAAGCGATAGCAAGCCCCATAAAAAAGATGTTACGAATCATTGTTTGCCGGTCAATCTCTGCCTGTTTGCGGGTGAGTTCCAACTCTTTTTGTTGCACATCGTATTTTACGGTCATCTCTTGGAGGGCGTTGTGCATATTTTCATCGGAAATTTTACTTATCACTTCGCGATATAGAGTCATATATTCACTTGCCTTGGGGGTGTTACCCATAGCCGCATAATTTAATGCCGAATAGAGATATACGGTTTGCAAATTATGCCAATCTTCTTTTTTGAGTCTATTCGACAGACACTCAGTATGATATAGCGACAACAGATACTCTTTCATCTGAAAATAGATCTCCAGCAAAACTTTATCTGCCTGGATAAGAAGAGCCGGATGGTTTGTTTTTTCGGCAATCTGCAGCGCCTGTTTTCCATAGTTCAGCGCTTTGGTAAAGTCGCCAAAATGTATGTAATATCGTGCAAGACGTCCCAATGCAAACACCATTGCGTTGAGGTTTTCGCTTGCAGTAGCCAATCTGTAAGATTCCTCTATTAGTGGGAAAGCCTTATCGAACTGATTTGTATAGAGATACACCTCAGCAAGATTTCCAAGTGTTTGATATTTAGCGCTTTTAAAATCAACTTCCGGATAATCATTCATTACTTTTATAGCCCGCAGCAGATGCTCTGTTTTTGCATCTACGTTGTGCAGTAAACCATAAATTACAGAAATATTGCTCAGCAGCCTAATCTCAGCCCGAAGCGGACTTTCGATACTTTGTTTATTGGCGATCTTTTGGGCTTTGTCTTTTTCGTTTGCCTCTAAACCCTTCAAAAAGAACGACAAGGCATTTTCAAAATCGCGCAACCCGTTATAAAAAATTGCTCTTGCTTCATGATTTGCATACTCTTCTTCATAATATCCTTTCCCTTCGATGAGTGTTAAGGATCTGTCGAGATAGACCAAGACGGAATCCTGCACATTGAATATGGAGTATATGTCGCCCATTGACGTCAGAAATTTCGCCTCTTGTTCCACATTTTTCTTTTCACGGATAAAGGCAATGGCTCTTTGATAACAAGCTTCTGCTTTTTCCAAATCTATGTCGGAATAATCCCATATCAGATTCCAATATTTGTCAAACATCTCATCGTCGCTCAGGGTGCCGGAAGCGATTAGTTGCTCTGCCTGCAATATTTTTTCGGGTATGTCGGGGTGGGCTTGTAGGGGTGCGATGGCGAGCAGGAGGAGGAGGAGTATGATAAAGGGCTTCGCGATAAAGGCTTCGCGATAAAAGCCGTTGGCGATAAAAGCCTTCGGCGATAAAGGGCTTCGCGATAAAGGCTTCGCGATAAAGGCTTCGCGATAAAAGCCGTTGGCGATAAAAGCC
>Ga0123354_10019652_pt1 | contig 10608 bp, 4 predicted proteins | sample TergutLab28metaG_2_FD_97872 | JGI IMG/M metagenome (GOLD analysis project Ga0123354, IMG submission 97872) | Labiotermes labralis P4 segment gut microbial communities from Petit-Saut dam, French Guiana - Lab288 P4 | ecosystem: Host-associated > Arthropoda: Insects > Digestive system > Gut ...
AAAAGGATTATCGCAGCTACAAAATATTGCACAAATTATTTTAGCGTCTTTGTCAAATTTTTTCTAATTTATTTTTGAAATCTAAAAAATATGTGTAATTTTGACCGGTAGTATACAAAATATGTGAAACAATAGAATTAATTATACAAAAAACAGATATATGTAAAAAAGAAAGCATTGATTAAAAGATAATTGAGCTATTGCTCTTATTCTCGTTTTCTGAAATCTACCAATTAATTTCCGTTGAGAATAGGATGCGAAGGTTCACGCTGAAAAGGCGTGAACTGTTCGTGTTTATTTAACGGAAAGGTTTTGGTAGAACCTCAGAAAACAAATAAGCAATCAACGAACAGTTCACGTTTTTTTTGTGCTTAATAAAGACAGAAATATTTTATTAATAATTTAAATAACAACTAATTAAAAAATTAAAACAATGAATGTATTTACTTTTAACGGTGGAAACGCGGTAGGTCACATTTCTACAAATTCATGGATTAAGGCTCTTTTTATTTGCGGCTTAATCTTTGTGGCGACAATTGGCGCACGGGCGCAAAATGTGCCTTTGACGCCAATAGAAAATTCAACTCTTTCTTGGAGTCTTGAAGATGGGACGCTGACGATTAGTGGAACGGGAGCGATGCCGGATTATTTCTACAATGGTTCTGACATTACTACGCCATGGAATTCCTATCAAAATTCTATTACTACAGTTGTAATAGAAGATGGAGTTACATCTATTGGAATTAACGCTTTTTCTTCCTGCTCCAGTTTAACATCTGTAACCATTCCTAATTCGGTGACTTCTATCGGAGATTCGGCTTTCTGTGGTTGCACAAGTTTAACATCTGTAACCATTCCTAATTCGGTGACTTCTATTGGAGATTCGGCTTTCGTTAATTGCACAAGTTTAGCATCCATTGATGTAGCAGACGATAATACTGCTTATGCCTCTGAAGGCGGAGTCCTGTTTGATAAAGAAAAAACTATATTAGTACGATATCCTGCTTGTAAGGCAAATGCTTATACTATTCCTAATTCGGTAACCACTATCGGAGATAACGCTTTTTATGGGTGCCCCAGTTTAACTTCTGTAACCATTTCCAATTCGGTGACCACTATCGGATATTGCGCTTTTAACGAATGCAGTAGTTTAACGTCAGTAACCATTCCCAATTCAGTGACATATATCGGATCTTGTGCATTTAGAGAGTGTAATTTATTGTCTACCACTATACCCAATTCGGTAACCACTATCGGAGATAACGCTTTTGGAGGCAACAATAATTTAAAATCAATTGATGTAGCAAATGATAATACTGCTTATGCTTCTGAAAATGGTATCCTATTTAATAAGGGAAAAACTACATTAATAAAATATCCGGCAGGAAAATCAGATATAGCTTATATCATACCCAATACTGTGACATCTATTGAAGGAAGCGCTTTTTGGTGTTGTAGCAGTTTAACATCCGTAACTATAACCAATTCAGTAACTTATATCGGAATAGATGCTTTTGGATATTGCAGCGGATTAACCTCAATTGCGATTCCTAATTCCGTAACATCAGAAGAAGTATCAGGAGCTTTTCGCGGTTGTAGTGGATTAACGTCTATAATACTACCCAATTCAATATCATCTATTGCAGCGAATGCATTTTCTCAGTGCTACGGCTTAACTTCTGTAACAATTCTCAATTCGGTAACTTTAATCGGACCAAATGCTTTTGCCGGTTTAAATGCTTTAACCGAAATTATCAATTATGCAACTACTCCCCAAGCAATTTCTGATAATGACTACGTATTTAACGGCGTGAATTTATCCGCCTGCACCCTTCGCGTCCCCTTGGGTTCCTCCGCCGCCTACCGCGCTGCCGATGTCTGGCAAGATTTCGTCAACATCGTAGAATTTGTTGCCGACCCTCACTACACCGCCGTCACTCAACCCTATCCCGATAATATGACCGTTACTGCCGCAGTCGTGTTGAACAACGTAGAATCTCAAAGCGACCATATCGAAATCGGCGCTTTCTGTGGGGATGAATGTCGCGGCTCAATCGTTCTGCAAAGTTATCCGGATAATACGGAACATCCGTATCTGGGATTTCTGGTTGTTCACGGCAATGCCGGCGATAACATCACTTTCAGGGTTTTCAATCACGATACCGGCAAGGAATATGATGCAACCAACGCGCCAATCAGTTTTGCTGCCGACGCTATCAATGGCGACCCAACTGCGCCTTATTTGGTTGACGCCACAGATATTTACACCCAAACGATTCCTTTGGTTTCAGGTTGGTCGTGGGTTTCAGTAAATATCGCCGATGGGAATCCTTCATTGCTCGACCAGTTCAAGACGTCTGTAGGCGCTGCCGGCAATTTATTGAAAGGGAAAAATGAGTTTATCCAAACTCCCGGCTGGATAGGCACTTTGTCGTCAATCGACAACAGGAATATGTATATGGTTAATACCACCGCTGCCGGCAGTTTGTCATTCACCGGTCTGCAGGTCAATCCGGTTTATACCCCCATTTCATTGCTAAGCGGCTGGAATTGGATTGGATATTTGCCGCAGGCAAGTCTTTCGATTGATGATGCTTTGGCAGGAATGAGTCCACAAGACGGCGACCAAATCAAATCCCGCTCGGAATACAGCAGTTATACAACCGGCACAGGTTGGGTGGGTACTTTGGAAACCATGAACCCCGGCGACGGTTTCAAATATTTTTCGACGAGCGACCAAGCATTGGTTTATCCTTCCACATCGTCACAATTCCGAAGCGTTACCGCTGAAAACGATATGACAACGGAATGGACGCCCAATGCCAACAGTTTCCCCAATACCATGACAATGACTTCCGTCGTATTGTCGGGCAGTACGGAATTGCAGAGCGACCAAATTGAAATCGGCGCATTCTCCGGTGATGAATGTAGAGGTTCCGCATTGTTGAAAAACTTCCCGCAACTGACAGACCATCCATATCTGGGTTTTCTGGTGGTTTACGGAAACGGCAACGAAGCCATCCGTTTGCGGATTTACAATCATGCAACCGGTCAGGTATATGACGCAAGCAATGCGCCGTTGTCTTTTTCATCAGATGCTATTTACGGAAGTCCGTCAGATCCTTACAGTGTTGTGATGCCTTCTCCGACAGGAATTTGCAACCTGTCGTCAGGCTCTGTCAGCGTTTATATGGATCAAACGGGTGAGAAATTGAATATCAGTTATCCATGGAACGTCATCGACCAAGTGGCAATTGTTGATTTAACCGGGCGCATTGTTTGGCAAACAACCGGCTTCGCCTCTGAATCCGTCAATGTATCTTCGCTGGCTAAAGGAGCGTATATCGTGAAGTTGGTGAAAGACGGTCAGATGTCTGTTTATAAGTTTGTTAAAAAGTAGGATAGAACGCGGATGACGCGGATGGTGCGGATTTTCGCAGATATAAATAAAAATCTGCGCCAATCCGTGTTATCCGCGTCATCCGCGTTCTATTTACAGAGAAGTTTTTTACAACAACTCAATAAACCCCCTCTGATCTTCAAAAAAGCGAATCCGTTCAGTAATATTGCCTTCGGAGATAAGCGTCGAAGTCCGTTTGAGAAAATTCACCCAACTCTTCATGTTTTGGAAAACAACTTCGTCAAAAGAATAAGAGTCGACGAATGTGAAAGTACGCATCATAGATAATTTATACAAAGTCGAGTCGATATAGTTATAATTGGCGTCGATATGAACGTTAGCTAAAAATATTTCCAAACGATTGCCTGTGTCGAAATGACCGTTTATGGTATATCGTTCCAAGTCGTCTATCAACAAATGCAAATCTTCTTTCACAAGGAGAATTTCCTCTTTTGTAATGAGCCGGATATCATATAGAAAAAGGACGTCATTTACAAAATATTTGATAAGTTGCCGGTCGAGAATATAAACCGACTTTGGAGAATTTTGTATGCCTTCGACAAATACCTTGTTGGTCTGTGTTAAATAATCCGGTATTTTGGTCTTTGTGTATGACTTTGGTTTTTGCTGATTGCCAAGTTGATGCAAATATTTGAATAAATAGAATCTATAAATATAATCATAAGAGACGCATAATGTTGTTGGTATAATATTGCCGATAGCGCCTGATTCCGAATTTGGGTCTTCTTTTAGACGGTAAATATTTATACAAAAGTCTTCCAACATCTTATAATCATTTTCATGCTGGTCGGGAAAGTTACTCAATACCGTCATGTGCCGGTTAACTGGAGAAATACTTCCGGCAATGCTATCTAAAGTAAATCCCATGTGGGCTGCAATCGCATGAACTTCCATAAATGAAAAAGGAACGGAACCCCTCAGCCGGCGATAAACTGCTTCTTTCTCTATGCCAAGCAATTCAGTTAATGTGTCAGCTAATTTTCCCCGTTGAGGGATTCTGTCATTAAGAGCTTCAATCAAATTCTTGAAAAGAAATTCTTTTTTCATACGACTCCCTGAGCTATCATCGCTCTTGCCACTTTCATGAAGCCGGCGATATTCGCTCCTTTTACATAATTAATATATCCATTGGGTTGTTTTCCATAAATGACGCACTGTTTGTGAATTGCATCCATGATTTGGAGCAATTTGGCATCTACTTCTTTTTCCGTCCATTGAAGGTGCATGGCGTTCTGAGTCATTTCCAATCCTGAAGTTGCCACGCCGCCTGCATTAACGGCTTTTCCCGGTCCGAACATCACTTCTTTTTCGATGAACAAATCAACTGCTTCAGCCGTACAACCCATGTTTGAGATTTCAGCCACGCAGGTAACGCCATTGTCGATAAGCATTTGCGCGTCTTTATCATTTAATTCGTTCTGAATGGCGCAAGGAAGCGCGATGTCGACTTTTTGTTGCCAAGGACGTTTGTTTGCAAAAAACTCGACGCCGTATTTTTTTGCGTAAGGTTCTACAATGTCATCTCCCGACGCACGCAGTTCCAGCATATAATCAATTTTTTCTCCGGAAATGCCTTTTGGGTCGTAAACATAACCGTCAGGACCGGAAATGGTTACTACTTTTGCGCCTAATTCATTGGCTTTCAATGCTGCACCCCAGGCAACATTTCCAAAACCGGAGATAGCAACCGTTTTATCTTTGATACTTATTCCTTTTTCTCTTAACATTTCCACTACGAAGTAAATGCCGCCGAAACCCGTCGCTTCGGGACGGATTAGCGATCCGCCGTAATCCAAGCCTTTACCGGTAAATGTTCCGGTATGTTCGCGCGCTAATTTTTTGTACATGCCGAACATGTATCCGATTTCCCGAGCGCCTACTCCTATATCTCCTGCCGGAACATCAGTGTCGGGACCAATATTTCTCCACAATTCAAGCATGAAAGCCTGGCTGAAGCGCATGACTTCCGCATTAGACTTGCCCCGAATGCTAAAATCGGAACCTCCCTTGGCTCCACCCATAGGAAGAGTCGTCAGCGCATTTTTAAATGTTTGTTCAAATCCGAGAAATTTAAGCGATGAAAGCGTTACCGAAGAATGGAAACGAATTCCGCCTTTATAAGGACCGATGGCGTTATTAAATTGCACCCGATATCCCAGATTAACCTGCACATTCCCTTTATCATCAACCCAGGGAACTTTAAAAGTAAAAATACGGTCAGGCTCCACAATCCGTTCGATGATTCCTGCTTTTTCAAATTCAGGATGCTCGTTATAAACGCCTTCGATAGAATGAAGCACCTCTTTGACTGCTTGCAAATATTCGGACTCTCCCGGATGTTTGGCTTCCAAAGATTGAAGGATAGTTTCTGATTTCATAGAAATAACTTTTTATGTAAATATTATTTATAAAAATAACTACTTTTGTAGTTTATAATCGTGCAAAAATACAATTATTTAAATTAATAAACAAGTAAATGGGACGTTTAGTTGACATGAATCGGTTGGTGCTAAAAGATACTTCTTTTGCCAAACTAATGAACAAAAGGATATTGAATATCTTACTAATTGCTACAAAATATGATGCTTTCATGCTGGAAGACGATGGAAGGATTGACGAACAGATATTCAATGAATACACCTCGCTGAGTTTGAGTTCTCCTCCCAGTTTTTTCAAGGCTGCAACTGAGACGGAAGCTTTGACTGAGATGTCTAAAAATCGTTTTGATTTGGTAATTTGTATGCCGAATATGGATGACAAGGATATTTTTTCCACTGCAAATCTTATTAAATCGGTACATCCCGATATTTCGATTGTCGTTCTGACGCCTTTTTCGCGCGAAGTAACCAAGCGGATGATACAGGAAGATTTGAGTTCGATTGATTATGTTTTCAGTTGGTTGGGAAATTCTCAGCTCCTTGTGGCAATCATCAAATTGATAGAAGACAAAATGAATGTCGATGACGATGTTAAATCCGCCGGTGTACAAATGATTTTGCTTGTTGAAGATTCGATACGATTTTATTCTTCCGCTTTGCCGCATCTTTATAAATTTGTCTTAGAACAATCTCAAGAATTTTCGAAAGAAGCTTTGAATGCGCATCAACAAACGCTTCGCATGAGAGGACGTCCCAAAATACTGCTTGCCCGATCGTATGAAGAAGCCGAAAAGTTATATAAAAAATACCGGCATAACATGCTGGGAATTGTATGCGATATGAGTTTTGAACGGCGAGGCAAGAAAGACAAACAAGCCGGTCATAAATTCGGCAAAATGGTGAGAAATATCGACCGTTTTGTGCCGATTATTTTCGATTCGTCGGAAGTAGCGAATAAATTGTATGCCGATGAATTGAATTGCAGTTTTATTGATAAAAACTCAAAAACATTTCCTCAGGATTTACGGAAAGAAATTACAAATAATTTCGGTTTCGGAAATTTCATTATCATTAATCCTCAAACGGGAAAAGAAATTATGCATATCACTTCGCTGCTTGATTTACAGCGGAAAATATTTTCTGTTCCCGACGAATCTTTGGTTTATCACCTTTCACGCAATCATTTTTCACGTTTCTTCTATTCCCGCGCCATATTTCCTGTCGCTGAATTTCTAAAAGACGTCGATGTTTCGGAATATGCAGATATGGACGAAGCGCGGCAAGTCATCTTCGACGCTATCGTTAAATACAGGAAAATGAAAAATTCGGGAGTAGTAGCCGTATTCAAAAAAGAACGTTTTGACGAATATTCCAATTTTGCCCGCATTGGCGAAGATTCTTTGGGTGGAAAGGGACGCGGTTTGGCTTTTTTGGGGCAGATGATTAAAAGCCATGCCAACGAATTAACGCATAAATTTCCGGACGTTACGATACAGATTCCTAAAACTGTAGTCCTTTGCACGGATATTTTTGACGAATTTATGGAGACAAACAATTTGTATGCGATTGCCCTGAAAGATCTTCCGGATGAAGAAATTCTAAACTGTTTTATTCATGCAAATCTTCCCCAGCGTTTGATCGATGATGTGATTACATTCTTTGAAGTAGTAAAAACTCCCGTTGCCGTCCGGTCGTCAAGTTTGTTGGAAGATTCACATTACCAACCGTTTGCCGGAGTTTATAATACGTATATGATTCCCGCAATCGAAGACAAACATGAAATGCTCGAACAAGTAGGAAACGCAATCAAAGGAGTTTATGCTTCGGTATTTTTTGAGGGAAGCAAATCCTATATGAAAGCTACTCATAACCTGATTGATCAGGAGAAAATGGCAATTGTCCTTCAGGAAGTAGTTGGACAAAATTATGGCGACCGGTTCTATCCGGTTTTTTCCGGCGTAACCCGCTCCTTGAATTATTATCCGATTGGCAATGAAAAGCCTGAAGATGGCTTCGCTTCGGTTGCTTTGGGATTGGGGAAATACATCGTGGATGGAAACCGCACGCTACGCTTTTCGCCGCGCCATCCGCATAATATTTTGCAAACAAGCACATTAGATTTTGCTTTGAGGGAAACTCAAACTCAATTCTACGCTTTGGATTTGAAGGCAGTCAGTTCGGAAAATATTCTTGCGGACGATACGTACAACCTACTGAAAATTAGCGTAAAAGAGGCTGAAAAAGATGGAACGCTACAATATATTTCTTCTACGTATGACGCACAGGATCAGGTTCTATTAGAGGGTTATTATCCGGGACCCAGCCGTAAAGTGATTACATTTTCGGGAGTTTTGCAACATGAAGTCTTTCCTTTGGCTGCTATTCTTGACACAATCCTGAAAATCGGTCAGGAAGAAATGGGGCGCGCTTCGGAAATTGAATTTGCAGTCAATCTGAGTAAAGCGGATGATGGGAAAGTTCACGGTCAATTTTATTTGTTGCAATTGCGACCGACTGTCGATAAAAAAGCAGTGATAGACGAAGACTTGCGGATTGTGGACAAAGCGGATTGTCTGCTGCAATCCGTTCATGCTTTGGGACATGGAATAATCAACGATGTGTATGATATTGTTTACGTCAAGACACAGGGATTCAGCGCTGCAAACAACTTGTCGGTTGCCGCTGAAATCGGTAAAATCAACGAACGGATGATTGCCGAAGACAGGAATTATGTTTTGGTAGGACCCGGGCGCTGGGGTTCCAGCGATTCGTGGTTAGGCATTCCGGTAAAGTGGGCTCATATTTCCAACGCGCGGGTCATTGTTGAAGCCGGATTGGATAATTACAGGATTGAACCGAGTCAGGGAACGCACTTTTTTCAGAACCTCACTGCATTCGGAGTCGGTTATTATACAGTTAATCCCTACATTGGGGGGGAAGGTGTTTTTGACGAGGCTTTTCTTAATTCGCAGCCCGCTATATTCGAAACCAAGTTTTTGCGCCATGTCCGTTTTGAAAATCCAATAGTAATAAAAATTGACGGGAAAAAGAGCATCGGAATTGTATTGAAGCCGTGAGAAAAATAAAAAATTCGTATATTTGCAAAAACATTATAAACTGACATTATTATGGAGAAGACTATTATTAATTTATTCGAACAAAGTGTCGACAAATTCGGGAAAAACACTTTTTTGTGGGAGAAAAAAACGAAAGTTTTTGAACCGCTTACCTATATTCAAACAAAAGAACAGGTTTATCGTTTGGCAGCAGGTCTAATGCAAATAGGCGTCCGGGCGGGTGATAAAATAGCTTTGCTGTCGGAAGGTCGCAATGATTGGATTATCGCAGAATTGGGAATATTATATACCGGCGCTGCCAATGTTCCTTTGTCAATCAAATTGGAAGAAAGCAATGATTTGATTTTCAGGTTGCAACATTCTGAAACACGTTATATTATTGTTTCCGGCACACAGTTAAAGAAAATCCGGCGTATCATCCAATCGCTTCCATTAGTCGAAAAAGTCATTATTTTTGATCCGCAGGATAAGTATGAGAACAAAGAAATTTGGGTTGGCGAAATTCTTTCCGCAGGCGACGAATATCTGAAAACCAACAGAGATGAACTGATTGCCCGCAGCCAGTCGGTAAAAGAAAATGATATGGCTACAATCAGCTATACTTCCGGAACTACCGCCGACCCGAAAGGCGTTGTGCTTTCGCATCGCAACTACACAGCCAATGTTGAACAGGCAATGTCGCTTATCGACATTGGACCGGGAGACAGTAATCTCATAATCATTCCTTTGGATCACTGTTTCGGTCATGTTGCCGGTTTCTATTCCTTTATGGCTTATGGAGCGAATGTAGCCACCGTTCAAGTAGGAAAAACGCCGATGGAATCGCTGAAAAATATTCCTTTGAACATCAATGAATTTAAACCGACTGTTATAATGAGCGTTCCTGCACTGGCGAAAAATTTCCGCAAAAACATTGAAAGCAATGTGCGTAAAAAGGGAAAAACGATGGAGAAAATTTTCGAACATGCTTTGAAAACTGCCTATTCCTACAACAAAGAAGGATACAACAGAGGCGGGATAAGTCAAATCGGGAAGAAACTTTTGCTGCTTATTTATGATAAACTGCTATTTTCCAAAGTGCGCCAGGCAATGGGCGGCAAAATGCGCTTCTTCATTGGAGGAGGCGCTTTGTTAGACATCGAACTTCAAAGGTTTTTCTACGCTATCGGCATACCTATGTTTCAGGGCTACGGATTGTCGGAAGCGACACCTGTCATCTCCGCTAACGGGTGGAGAAAACATAAATTAGGTTCTTCAGGTGTATTGCCGGTTAACCTTGAACTCAAAATCTGCGACGCGGACGGAAAAGAGCTTCCACTCGGCGGAAAAGGCGAGATCGTAGTGAAGGGCGAAAATGTGATGCTCGGATACTGGAAAAATCCTGAAGCGACAAAACAAACCGTTGTTGACGGCTGGCTTTATACAGGCGATATGGGCTATATGGATAAAGACGGTTTCCTTTATGTGATGGGTCGTTTCAAAAGCCTGCTGATTAGCAGCGACGGCGAAAAATACAGTCCGGAAGGAATCGAAGAAGGCATCTGCGACAAATCAAAATTCATTGAGCAAATGATGCTTCATAACAACCAAAATCCGTATACGGTAGCTCTGATTGTTCCGGAAAAAGAACAATTGAAGCGGTACGTAGAAGAAACGAATCCGGGTCTTCCATGGGATTCAAACGAAGCCAAAGAGATCGCTTTACTTAAGATACAGGAAATTATCAATGATT
>Ga0123354_10019653_pt1 | contig 10608 bp, 11 predicted proteins | sample TergutLab28metaG_2_FD_97872 | JGI IMG/M metagenome (GOLD analysis project Ga0123354, IMG submission 97872) | Labiotermes labralis P4 segment gut microbial communities from Petit-Saut dam, French Guiana - Lab288 P4 | ecosystem: Host-associated > Arthropoda: Insects > Digestive system > Gut ...
GAACGCTAAAGGATACCCATGGGCACGAAGCTTCTTCTGGACCAGGGCAGCGGCGGTCTGGCCTCCCACCGCCTGGTGAACGACCTCTTTTTCCGCCACCTGCAAAATCCCATTCTGGCCCGCATGGACGACGCGGCGCTGATCCGCCCCAAGGGACCTCTGGCCGTCAGCACCGACAGCTTCACCGTGGACCCCATCTTCTTCCCCGGCGGCGACATCGGATGTCTGGCCGTGCACGGCACGGTCAACGACGTGGCCATGCTCGGGGCCAGACCCCTCTACCTGACGTGCGGCTTCATCCTGGAGGAAGGGTTCGATCTGGACGATCTGGAGCGCATCGTGGTCTCCATGGCCAAAGCCGCGGCCAAGGCCAAGGTGAAGGTGATCGCCGGAGACACCAAGGTGGTCCCGCGCGGGGCGGCGGACAAAATCTTCATCAATACCACCGGGATCGGCGAGGTTCTGATTTCACCCGCGCCGAGCGGACACCGGGCCAGGCCGGGCGATGCGGTGATCGTCAGCGGCAGCCTTGGGGACCACGGCCTAACGGTTCTGTCCATGCGCCAGGGCCTCGCCTTTGAGGCCCCTGTGGAAAGCGATTGCGCCTCGCTCAATCATCTGACGCGAAGGCTCGTCACGGCCCTTGGCTCCAACATACATGTGCTGCGCGATCCCACGCGCGGCGGTTTGGCCACCACCATAAACGAGATCGCCCAGCAGTCGAAGGTGGGCGTCGTCTTGGAAGAGGCGTCGCTTCTGGTCAAGCCCGTGGTGGCCGCCGGGTGCGAGGTGCTGGGGCTCGATCCCTTGTACCTGGCCAATGAGGGCAAGCTCATCTGCATAGTGCCTGAGCGTCATGCGGCCAGAGCCTTGTCCGTCATGCGCCGCGATCCATTGGGGCGCGAGGCCAGGGTGATCGGGCGCGTGAGCGCCGAAAACCCGGGCAAAGTGGCGCTGCGTACCGGGCTTGGCGGCCACAGGCTGCTCGGGATGCTCGAGGGCGAACAACTGCCGCGTATTTGCTGATCTCGTGCTTGAAACCGGCGAACATGCTTTCGTAACAGGCCCGGATGACGCGGGCCAACGCCTGGACCGCTTCCTGAGCCGTCAGACCGGCTTAAGCCTTCGCGCCGCGCGCCGTCTCGCCGAAGCCGGATCCGTGCGTGTGGACGCTCATCCCCGTCCGGCGGGATACAAGCTTTGTGCCGGGCGGACGGTGACGATTGCCATCACCCCATCCGTCCGCTCCACGGAGGATGTCCTCTCTTCTCTTGTCGCCGCCACAGCGGACTATGCCGCGTTTTTCAAGCCGGCCGGGCTCAATACGGCGGCTCTGGCCGGGGTATCCGGCCCAAGCCTGGAAGCCCTGCTTCCCCGGCTTTGCCCGGAGCGGAGCGTCATTCTCCTCAACCGCCTGGACCGGGACACCTCCGGGCTGGTTCTTGGGGCCTTTGCCGCCGCGGCCGCCGCGCGCTTCCGGGCTCTTGAATCCCAAGGGCTTGTGGACAAGCGGTATTTGGCCGTCGTCATAGGGGAGATGCCGGCTCCAATGACCCTGAAATGGGCACTGGACACAGCGCACAGAGCCAAAGTAAAGGTACTGGGTATGCGGACGCCGGATGCCTTGCGTTGGACCGTGGCGCGCCCTCTGGCGTACGCTTGCGGCTCCACGCTGGTGGAGGCGCGTATTGCCAAAGGGGCCAGACATCAGATACGGGCGCATCTGGCTCATGCCGGATTCCCCATATCCGGCGACGCTCTTTACGGCGCGGATCACGCCGGAACGGGGCTCAAGCTGCATCACCGGCAGGTGACGTTTCCGGGATTTCGCGCCGGGATACGGCCCAACTGGCACGACGTTGCAATCTTTTCCGAGTACGTAACGGATGAAACGCTGTAAAAATAAAAGAGGAAAACCGATGCTGGCATCAATGCGCGTTGTCCGCCGGTCTCTGGCCCTGGCCCTCTTTGTTCTGATGGCCGTAAACCTTGCCGGATGCGTCACGGCCGGCGGGGCCGCGTTTCTCACGATCAAACGGATACGGGCCGAAGACCAGCGCCGTGTCATGGCCTTGCTTGACGAGGGCAAGCCGGAGGATGCCCTGACGGCGGCCAACACGATGGTGTCCAAGGCCCCGGAGGATTATCAGGGCTATCTGACCAGAGGCACGGTCCAAATCGTCCTCAAGCACTACGATATGGCCCAGACCGACAATGCCCAGGCGCTTCAGCTCTTTGAGACGAACGAGACGAATCTTCCCCAAAAAGAACACGCCGTGGAGCTTGCCAAAATACACGAAAGTCTGGCCTGGACCGCATACCTCGCCGCCAAACAAGCCCCGGACGACACCCAGTTTCAACGCTGGAAACAAGTCTTCGAGGAGCAAGCCGACATCGTGAAAGGGCTCGACCAGGCCACCTGGATGCACATGCGCGACATGGTCAAGTCCGGCGCGTCGAACACTCAATAGAGGGATCACCGCATGCATGCACGAACAAACCATATTCGCTTCCTTGCGGCCCCGATCCTTCTTGTGATCGCTCTCGTGAGTCTTGGCGGTTGCGCGGTGGACCGCACAAGGCTTATAGACGAGAACCGCGTGATCGAGTCGCTCTACAAGAATCAGCCTGAGAAAGCCCTGATGGAGGCCAATGAGGCGGTGGTGAATGCTCCCGAGGATTACCGGGGCTATTTGATCAGGAGCTATGTCTATCGTGTGCTCCAAAACCCCAACGCGGCAAAGGCGGACATCGAAAAGGCCCGAGGGCTCTTTGCGCAGGGCAAGGCCGTTTCGGAGGAGGAGCGCGCCGAAGGGTTTGACAAAATACTCTCGGGCATGCCACGCAATATGCCCCTGACCGGACGTAACGCGCCCTGGCCAATCTCACAGCAGTAACCCAAGGCGCGCTTGCCGACCGTAACATGAACAAAAAAACGACAGAGAGGCTTTGTATGAAAAGAAAGTTGTTTATCGTACTGGCGATGGCGTTCCTGGTTTTTTCACTGACGGCCTGCCTGGAGCAGAATAAAGCGGCGCAAGCGGCGCAAAAAACAGCGTACGCCTCATCGCGCGAAATTCTGTTCAGATCCGACGCCGGCTCCAAGGCCGCCAAGGATATTGACGCAAAGTTCGCGGACCGCAGAAAAGCTCTGGCCGCCATGGAAGCGGACCTGGTGAAACTCCAGGATGAGGTCAAAGCCGCTGGAGACAAATCGCCGAAGCTCGCGGAGTTCCAGGCGAAAGCCGCTAAGTTCCAGGAAGAGCGCGGAAAGCTGTATCAGGAGGCGTCCCAGGAAGAATCCCGTCAGCTCCAGCCCATTGCCGACAAGATCACCAGGGCCATTGCCGACTACGCCAAGGAAAAGGGAATCCAGATCGTCCAGGAGCGCCCCGCGCTTCTCTTCCTTGACCCCAGCCTGGACATCACCAACGACATCATCAAAAAGGTCAACGAGGCCAAATAAGCAACCAGGGGGCGCTGCCCCCTGGACCCCCGGCAGGGGGATGATCCCCCCCCTGCACCCCGCAATATGCTTCGCGGCCCGCATTGACCATTTGGTCAATGCGGGCCGCGAAGTCATTGAGGGGGTCTGGGGGGAATCATTCCCCTCAGCGGGGTCTGGGGCGGAGCCCCAGTCTTCACGCTTGGACGATCACGCCGATGCCGTCGGGGATGGCGGTGATGGAGCCGTTGGAGTGTCCCAGGATGGCGTCGGCCATGACGAGGGCCTCTTCGAGGGACGGGGCCCATTTCATGTGCAGGTCCTCGACCATGTGGCGCGGCGCGCCGGTGACCATGATGACCGTGGCGTGCAGTAAGACGCGCGCGAATATTTGGGACTGCCACTGATCGGGGATGGTTTCTTCTGGCTTGCGGGCCATGAAGGAATCCATCATGCGGGTGAGATTTTTTTCGTTTTTGAAGGTCTCGTAGAAGACGGGCGCGCCGTGGCCGTCGTCGCATTTGGCCGCGATGATGATGACGCCGCCTTCTTTGCAGGTGGCTTCGGCGGCGGTCATGCCTTTGACGGCCTGGTAGAGGTTCTGGTCCAGCGGATAGCCGCCGTTGGTGGTGATAACGATGTCGGCGGGCAGGGCCTTGACCCCGGCCAGATCGTTGACGAAGGCGGACCCGGCCAGGTGGGCTTTGTCGCAGTGGCCGGCAAAGGCTTCAATAATTTTTTTATTCGTATCAATGACCACGTTGACGATAAAGGCCAGTTTGGCCTGGCGTGCGGCGTCCACCATGTCTATGTGGATGGGGTTGTGGTCCAGGATGCCCGTGCGCGAGTGGGGATCGTCAATGAAGGCCGAGCAGTGGTTGGCCATGACGCTCAGCTTGTTGGTGACGCCGGGGAACACGCTTTTGCGTCCGCCGGAGAATCCGGCGAAGAAGTGCGGCTCGATGAAGCCTTCGGCGATGAGCAGATCGGCGTCCAGGGCGGCTTTGTTGATGAGAAGCTCCGCGCCTGACGGCAGGGTTCCGATTTTTACGACCTCGGAGGTGTCGCAGTCGTGAATCAGGATGGGATATTTGGCGCAGAGCTCCGCGCCGAACTTTCTTTCCAGTTCGGTTTGGGAGATGGCGCGGTGGCAGCCGGTGGCGATGAGGATGGTGATTCGGGCGTTGGGATTGCCGCGGGTTATTTCCTCGGCGATGAGCGGCAGGAGGATTTTGCTCGGCACGGGTCGGGTGTGGTCGCTGGCCAGGAGGACGATGTTGTTTTTACCCTTGGCGAGATCACGCAGGCGCGGGGTGCCGATGGGGTTTTCCAGGGCGCGGCGCACGATATCGTGCTCGGAGCCCTCCGGCTTGAAGCTGTGGGCCCGCGAGAGCAGGACGCCGTTTAAGCGGGAATCGGGAATGGCAAGCGGGAGCGTTCCGGTTCCGTAGAAGAAATCCACTTTGGCCATGGCGCGTCCTCCGGGGGTTACAGGCCGAGATTGAAGATCCGCATGGCATTTAGGCCCCGCGCCTTGTCGCGCTGCGCGCTCTGCAGGGCGTTGACCCGGGAGAGGCACCCGGCCATGTCGCCGATGTTGTGCGGATAGTCCGATCCGTAGAGAATGTTGTCCTCGCCGCAGACGTCAATGCCCATCATGAGGGAAGAGACGTTATAGACGACGGAATCAATGTAGATTTTACGCATGTAGGAGCTGGGGGCGTTCGAGATTTTGACGCGGCAGGGGGGCATGGTCTCATGGCAGCGGTCCAGGCGGCCTATGATGTAGGGCAGGGTCGCGCCGCCGTGGGAGGCGATGATTTTCAGATTGGGGTATCTGTCCAGGAATCCGTCAAAGATCATCTTGGTCAGGGCCAGGGTGGTGTCGAACATGAACCCGATGGACGCCACCAGATTATAGGCCCGCATTTCCATGGCTTCCAGGCCCGGCGGGGTGGTCGGATGCACAAGCACGGGCAGGGCGTGCTTGTCTATGTGTTTCCAGACGGGGGCCAGACGCTCGGAGATGAGTTCCTCGCCCGCGATGTTGGCCAGAACCATGACGCCGACCGCTCCGTTGTCCAGGGCGCGGTCAAGCTGTCTGATGGCCGCGTCCGGGTATTGCCAGGGCAGGGTGGCGAAGTATCTGATGCGGGAGGGATGGCTTTTCTGCGCTGCGAACATGTGGCCGTTCATGAGCTCCGTGGTGCTGACGCTTAGATCCTCGCCGCCCCAATAGACGCTCGGGCAGGTCAAAGACACGATGGAGACGTCCACTCCCGCCTTGTCCATGTTTTTGATGCGCAGCCCATAGTCGAACATCTCGTCAAAAAGCGTCATGAACGGAGCGCCCTTGCGGTGGATCGCGGTCTGACCGCCAACGATCGTGTCAACGGTGTAGTCGCCGCCGCGCTGTTTGATGACGTCAATATATTCACGGCTGACCATGTGGGTATGGACGTCAATGACAGGCACATTGTTCATGGGGTGCTCCTTCCACGTTCGGGAAAATGTTTTTTCATGAAGTAGGCAAGCAGGGTGCACATGGCGACCAGCGCGAAGAATATCCAGTACAGAATCCGATAGCTCCCCGCTGGTCCGTGGGACGCAAGGGCTTTGATGGTGTACCCCGTGCCCTGGGTGAAGACCGCGCTTCCGAGAAGGGCGATGGTGTTGGTGATTCCAAGCACGGAGCCGCTGAACTCCTTTTTCGCATAGAGCCCGGAAGCGGTGAACGCGCCGATCAGCGCGCCGCCGCCGAAAAATCCCATGGTAAAATAGAGGATCGAGGCAAGCTGCAGGGACATGGAGCCTGTCCAGTTGGCCATGATGAGCCATAGCAGGGCGACCAGGCCGGTCGTCGCCATGAGGATTTTTCTGTAGTCCAGGCGGTCGGCCAGAAAGCCGACGATCGGGCCGGAACAGACGTTGCCCAGGTGGAAAAACATCATCGCGTACCCGACGTTTTCTTTGCTGAAACTAAAGACGCTGGCCAAATAGGGACCGGCCCACAAGGTCTGGAAGGAGAGCTTGGTCCCGGAAAAACAGAAGAACCACAGACACAAGATGAGAAGCTTCAGGAACCAGATAATCCGTGTTCTGGCGGAGTGTTTGTGTCCCGGGAGCGCCTTGGGCAGGGAATCCATGGCGGGTTTTGCGGGTTTTTTCCTGTGTCCCAGGACGGCAAACCAGGCGATGAGCCCGAGCGCCAGCATCAGTATGCCGATTTCGTAAAAAACCAGACGCCATCCCTGGTGCTTGGCGATAAACGTCAGCGGCGCGGAAGCGAACAGGGCGCCCAGGGTGCCAAGCGTGAACAGCACGCCGGTTAAAAATCCAAACCGCTCGGCCTTGAACCATTCGCGGATCGCCCGCAGGGCCGGGACATAGGCGAAGGCCATGGCGAAGCCGATCAGACCGCGCGCGATGACCAGGTTGCCGAAGCTGTCCGTCATCGCGAACCAGAAAGAGCCGACGGCGGCTATCAGGAGGCAGGTGGAGATGGTGATTTTCGCGCCGATGCGGTCAACGATGATCCCGCAGGGGATTTGCATGACCGCGTAGGGATAGTAATAGGCGGAGCCCAGAATCCCGAGGGCGGCCGCATCAAGGCCGAAATCTTTCACGATGTCGGAGGCGAGAACCGACAGGGACGTTCTGTGGAAATAGCAGAAAAAGTATCCCAGCCCAAGGACGACCATCATGATGGTCAGTCTGGCGTTTGATGGCGTGTAGTCCTCTTTGACCGAAACCGCGAACCTCATGCCGCCCGCCTTGGAAAACGTCTTGGCCTGTTCTACTGACCGATTTTCCCGCACGGGTCAAATCCCCGCGCCGCTGTGCCGGGCTTGACCACAGAGCGCGCATCGTTTAAGAATAAACGGTTCACGGTATTCACCTAATGGAGCCGGTCAACCGGCAACTTCACACGAGGAAAAATATGGCCCGCATCACCGTCGAAGACTGCCTGGAGCAGATCAACAACCGTTTCATGATCGTGCAGATGGCCATAAAGCGCGTGCATCAGTTCCGCGAAGGCTATGACCCGCTTGTTGACTGCAACAACAAGGAGATCGTGACCTCCCTGCGCGAGATCGCCAAGGCCAAGGTGCTGCCCTCCGAATCCATTGAGGAAGCGGGCATTTATTTGAGCAGCGCGATTCAGTAAACGTTCATGCCCAAAGCCGATTATTACAGCGTCCTTGGCGTGGCCAGGGACGCAAGCGACGACGACATCAAGAAGGCCTATCGCCAGATGGCCTTCAAGCACCACCCGGACCGCAATCCCGGCGACGCGGCGGCCGAAGCCAAGTTCAAGGAGGCCGCCGAGGCCTACGAGGCGCTGCGCGACCCGGAAAAACGCGCCCGCTACGACCGTTTCGGCCATGAGGGGCTTTCCGGCGCCGGATTCGGCGGCTTTTCCAACGCTCAGGACATCTTCAGCACCTTTACCGACATCTTTGAGGGATTTTTCGGTTTCGGCGGCGCGGCGGGCCGAAGCCGGGGGGGGCCGAGAGCCCAGCCGGGCGGCGATCTGCGCTATGACCTGCGCGTTTCGTTCAAGGACGCGGCCATGGGCAGCGAAGTGACGCTCAAGATCCCCAAGCCTGTAGTCTGTCCCGACTGCCAGGGCACGGGCGCGGCTCCCGGTTCCAAGCCTGAAACATGCCGCCAATGCCGTGGATCGGGCCATATCCAGCAATCCCAGGGCTTTTTCCGGGTGGCGGTCACCTGCCCGGTGTGCCGGGGCGAGGGGGTGGTGATCCCCCAGCCGTGTCCGCGCTGCAAGGGCAGGGGACAGGTGCATGACGTGCGGGAGCTTAAGGTGCGCGTTCCGGCCGGAGTGGCGGACGGTTCGCGTCTGCGTCTGCGCGGCGAGGGCGAACCGGGGCTGCACGGCGGAGCGCCCGGCGACCTCTTTGTGGTCGTGCATGTGGAAGAGGACAAGCTGTTCCGCCGCCAGGGGCAGAATTTGGTGGTGCGCCTGGAAATCTCCATGGTTCAGGCGGCCCTTGGCGACAAGGTGAAAGTGCCCACCCTGGACGGGGAGGAGACCATGGACATCCCCAGGGGCACGCAATCCCACGAGGTGTTTTCCCTGCGCCGTTTGGGGCTGCCCACTCCCGGACGCTCCAGCCGGGGCGATCTGCTGGTGGAGGTCGTCGTGAGGATGCCGAAGGACCTCTCCAAGAAGCAGGAAGAGCTTCTGCGCGAGTTTGCCGAACTTGAAGGGCAAAAACCCATGAAAAAGGTGAAGGACTTTTTGAAAAAGGCCAAGGATGCGGCCATGGGGTCTTGATGGACAAAGAACCGTCGCTCACGCACCTGGACGGCAAGGGCCAGGTCCACATGGTGGACGTGGGGGCCAAGGCGGCCACCGCGCGTGTGGCCGTGGCCGAGGCTTTGGTGCGGTTAAGCCCCAAAACCTTCGCGCTTCTGACGGATAACGCTCTTCCCAAGGGCGACGCCCTTGCCTGTGCCCGTATCGCGGGCATCCAGGCCGCCAAGAAGACGGCGGAGCTCATCCCGTTGTGCCATCCGCTGGGGCTGGACGCCGTGGATGTGCGTTTTGAGCTGGATCAGGCCGCCTGTACGGTCCGCATCGAGGCCGAGGCCAGGCTTTGCGCCAAGACCGGCGTGGAGATGGAGGCCATGACCGCCGCATCCGTCGCGGCATTGACTCTCTACGATATGTGCAAGGCCGCGCAAAAGGACATCGTGATCGAGCGGGTGCGGCTCTTGTACAAGTGCGGCGGCAAGAGCGGGGAGTTCAGGGCGCGGTAGCTTTTACGATTCTTCCGAAAAATGAACAGGCGGGCCATCTCTAAGACGGCCCGCCTGTTTTTTATCTAGAACTCGTAGCGCAGCTCCACCCGGCCGCTGAGCGAATGGCCGTTGTTGTTGCCGAGGCTCTGGCTGAAGTCGGCGGAGGCGAAGGCGGAGATACGCTGGGTCAACTGTCCTGAAACCCCAAGCCCCACCTGGCCCCAGGTGTCGCCGAGCGAAGTCCGCAGACCGACGGGATATGCCCCGTTGACATTGGTGAACGTGGTCTTGGCGTCGGACCCGAACTGGTGCCATATATTGGCCCGCGCCCAGACCGTGCCCTTTTTGCCGCTTTCGGTTTTCCAGTCCTTGGTCAGGCGGGCCCCGATGCGGCCGGTCCAGGCGGTGATGTCTTGGTATTTCACCTGTCCGTACTGGTCCGAATCATTGCCGAGCTGATCCCACTGATAGATGATTTGGGCTTGCGGCTCCACGGCCCAGCCCTTGCCGAGCGCGACGGGATAGCCGCCCTCGAGAGAGGCCGTAAGGCCGAAGCCGTTGGGATGGATCTTTTGGCCCATCTGGGAGCGCGCTTCGCCGTTCACGTACCACATGCCCTGCAGTACGGCGTCCAGGTACCAGCCGGGAACCCCTTTTATGGTATACGTGCCGCCAAGCGAGTAGGCGTCCATATCCACGGACCCGGCGCGCGAACCGCTATAGACCTGGTTTACGTCCGCATGGCCGTGCATGTAGCCGCCGTACAGGCCGAAGATGTCGCGCGTGCCGCTGTCGCGGGTGTGGCGCAGGGGTTCGAAGCCGAGCTGCACGCCGTCAATGCCGTAATCGTATTTCGGACCCTGGCTGGCGAAGTTCGCCGCGCCCTTGCCGAAGCCCATGTGCCCGAGATGGCCGAACACGCGCACCCAGCCCATCATGTCGGGGCTGGCCACGTCGGGGGTCACGGTGTTGCCGTCGTCGGTCTTGCCGTGCGGGTCGCCGGGATGGTCCTCGCCCACGCGGTCGTGATAGGTCCGAAGCATCTCGCGTCCCATGCGCTCCACCATGGCCTGGGCCGCCATGTAAACCGGCACCTCCATGCGGTAGTTGGGCAAAGACGGAGCGGGGAGGGCTGGAGGCGTCGGTTCGGGGCCGGGCGTCGGCGGGATCGGCGGCTCCGGAGTCAGGGTGCTGCGCAGATACCAGTCGTCTGGCGTGCCCGCGCCGCCCCGGTAGAGCAGATAGTCATACGCCCCGGCGCTTACCCGGCCGGCAAGCGTGAAGGCCCCCAGGGCGGTGGTGCCGCCGTGTATGGCTTGCACCAGCGGGATGCCGTTGCCGATGGTCAGCGCGCCTAGGCCTCCGGTATTGGCCACTTGCACGTACGTGAGGCCTTC
>Ga0123354_10019654_pt1 | contig 10607 bp, 12 predicted proteins | sample TergutLab28metaG_2_FD_97872 | JGI IMG/M metagenome (GOLD analysis project Ga0123354, IMG submission 97872) | Labiotermes labralis P4 segment gut microbial communities from Petit-Saut dam, French Guiana - Lab288 P4 | ecosystem: Host-associated > Arthropoda: Insects > Digestive system > Gut ...
TGAGCACAGCACCTCCCACAAACAAAACAGGAGCCCTATCCACTTGACCACCACGTCTTATTAAAGGATATTTCTTAATTTAATAACATATAAATGGAACCCACATTCATTAACATGATATAAAAGTTTACAATATATCAGCTTGTATAAACAAAACAAGTGTATGCTTCCCACATTCTCAACACAAATGTACAGAACAAGAGCCTTCTTTACTGACGGTCCCTCAGCTAATCAATAAATATCCTGCCTTATATGGTTCCCAAAGCTTCACAACAACTTCATACTTGAATCTGTCATCAATCAGATGAATTTGACATAAAATTTACAGCTTTTCAGTTGACTAAATTCAATAAAATATTCTCTGGCTAGCAGCCATGTCAGGTGATTCAACGGTGAGCAAACCGATGTTTCAAGGATCATCTTCGTTGTCAACGGGGAGGAAATGACTATCTCAAAAATCCATCCACATCATGATATACTGGCCTGTTATAGCTGGTGGAAAGACAGGAGGGTTGGTGGGTGGGATCAAGTACCTGCTCTGTTCGGTTCTCCTCTTGGTAAAGAAAATGTCATCCCTGTACAAACCATGAAGGTATGTACAGGCAGCAGAGGTATAGTGCCACTTACTGATCTTGGCAGAAGGTACAGGCCAATGGTCAGTCTCATACCCCAACTATTTTACCCTTGGGATAAGAAACCCCCAGTACCCACTGAACAGGAGGCTGGGTGGGCCCCAGAGTTGGTCCAAACATTTTACAGAAAAGAGATGAATCTTTTGCCACTGGCAGAGATTGAACCCCAAAACACCCAGACCATAGCCAGTCATTATACCTACTATACTATCTGGGCTCCTACCAATATTCTATGTGTGTATTATATTTTACATTTTCTGCTACATATCCAAGCCACTGCAATAAATTTGGGATATCTACCTGATCACTGTTAGGGGAGGTGAGTTATGCTGCAGTTGTCCTTAAACTTTTACTGTCAAACACTTCAACATGCACTCTAAAATTTGTAAGTAAAATAAAAATAATTACAACATAATCTTAAGGAATTTCTTTCATTAACTGCACTAGTACCCAGGTTTTATCATGAAATGTACCTTTTGATTGCTTCTAACTGATCAGTTTGTAATGACATGGTCGGAGATATCAGGCTATAAAAGAAAAATGACTTATAACTCTAACCTTAAGATTGCAGGTGAGCAGAATATCCTGGAGGGTGAGATTGCCCTGCTGGAACCATGACCCTTGCTTGATGGATGCAGGCTGATTACACCAGACCCCAGCAACCCTCCTGTGACATCACCAACGAAATCCTTCAGAAATACTGGAATCTGCGGACCATGTCATATCTCGACCACAGGTATTAAACTGCATCTTACTTCTAAGCAGGCCGATGTCCTTTAGGAACTCAATCGCGATTGAGTGCTCACAGAACAGGTACATCAGAAAATACCTGTTCAGACCACCATTATCCCTCAGCATCCGACGTCCGTATGAAAGCCTCGGGACGTAGGAACTCCTCCGCAGTCGTTCTTCGTATTCCGTTGCAACTTTTGCCAGATGTTCCACCATTATTTTGGCTAAATTAGGAAGACGATTAACACCGCGCCCGCCAGATGTTAACTTTCCACACAGGTTCAAGGCCAGAGATCATCTAGGTTGCCAAGATCTGCCTATGCAGCAGTTCAACGGTATGTCGTGCGACTCTCGCCGACGCTGCTCTGTATTCATGTCCGAGAAAGGCTTCTCAACTTTAGCGACATACGCAGCAATGTACATTTCTGCATCGCGCTGGAGCTTGAAGAACTCCGTCATCAACGGTCTCAGTCGTTGAATACTGCTTTCTTCATTGACACTGACGAACATGTCCCACATGTCCTTGGTATCACTGTACGGCAATACCCAATCCGCAACCGGTTTAACTCAGCACACTCCAGATCAACGCCGCCGTCCGGGCATTGTCCCGCTTCCACGCCAACAAACATTTTTTATCATCTTCCGACTCCTTTTCACTGTTCGTTATATTGGGACACTTCCAATATCCGTTAATAATCGACATCCTATCACACAGTTCGAAGTGAACGTTCATTTGCCATTTCCACTTGACTTTAAGTGGTTGCACCAACAAGCTTTTCAACTTTTATTTTACGATCCGGCGCCACATTTTATTTCGTTAGCACATCGTTACACACAATGAACTGAATAAAGGATACACCTCTAACGTTGACGTACGGCTTTTCCTGTTGCAAGAACAGCTGATGAAAATAATTCTCCGATGCGTATTATCTCTTTAACGACCTCGCTAATATGAGTCGATGCAATCGTAGCCCGTCGAAAAACCTCCTTTTGTCTGAAGCACACAAACAACCTCACTTGTCATTGCACTTTTACCGAACACGCACTACGCGTGATCCGGGCCCATTGCCTGTTGAAGTTAGTAAACAGTGCAGTTCAATCGAAAAGCGGTTAATTGCGCGTGTAAACCGCGATTAACCACAAAACATGCCCCAACATATATCGCATCCGAAATATAAAGGTGATCACAGATTATTTCTGTACGTCAGAGATAACGACAGTAGTAGCTCCATTTAATCAATGTATATTATGTGTATTGAATTTCCTGTTGCCCGCACCATTCAAGCTTACAACATAGGACAGCGGAACACGTTTTGAAACCACCTGTACAACTTACGGGCGAACGTAGCAACGCGCACACGAATATGAGTATTTCATATTTAGGAATGACTTTCGATGCGTATTCACGATGCTTTCTGTCGTATTTCCACAGCTGTTTAGTCTGCTGTGCTCTAATCCGTGGCTAGTAATCAATGCTTGCAACATTTCAAAGTAATATTGTTCGATGTTGTGGTACACATCCGTGTTCTGGGGAGTTTGTTTTTTTGGTTGTGTTTTGTGTGGATGGCTGGAGACGGTGTATTTTTGTGTGGTGTGTTGTACAGAATTTTACTTGTTAGTAGACACACTTTTCCCGCGGACCGCATTTTTTATTCTCGCATAAATAATGTTAGGTGATATTTTACAGAGCATCATGTTACTAAAAGTTCCAGATAAAATGAAAGAACTTTTGATAGAGAAGACTCTGCAAGCGAATCAAGAATTGGATGAAAAGGGTTGTGTTTCCGTCTTAGATTTAGGTGTAAGGTTTGTATTTCTTGTATTGTCAGATGTATGTAACGATGTATGTAAATTATTTAATTCGTAAACCTGTGAGTAAAATATTTACAGTGGAGGTTAATAAACTGTGGGTGCTAACGTAAATTTTTAATGTGCAGATTTGACATTTTTCTATTTACCACGTGTAAGTAGGATAATAATTTTGTGTCATTTGGTACCACTTCGTCAGTTCCTAAAATTTACGACGTCTGATAAAGATTCCTTGATTCCTTAGCATTGATATTTCATGTGACTTGTCATGGTGCTGTAAAGATATGCTTACTCTTCCTACTCCTGTATTGGTCCCGTTTGAAGAGTTGATTTTCGTTGTATAGGGTTTGAAGAGTAGGCGCAATGAATAGTGAGTGATGCAGAGGTTGGACCATATGGACCGTTTTTAAGTGTCAATGCCTTCGTGTTATCAGTCAGTGCCAGTCTGAGGAGGAGACAGACCATCTAGAGCAGTAATACCACCATGTTTAATATAGACGCAAATATTGTGCATGTCATTTACCCATTGGCTTTCACAGATGTTTCGCTGTATGAAGGATTTAATTTTTCTGTACGTGAGAGACAGCAGTGTTAATGGATGGTAAGGTAATAGTTTATTCTGTAGAAAATCAATGAAATTCGATGTATGAGGATATGTGCAGTTTGATATAGGGTATATCTAAAATGCTTGGACTGACTTCCGAAGTGAGTTACCCATACCAGAAGAGGGAAAAAAGTTCAATATATTTCTACAACAGTTGATAACGTTTGGCCTAACAATGTGTTGATCTGTTCCTTTAGAATTTTATCTGTCAGGACACTTAAAGATCCTGGTATATTCAGCTCAAATTGAACAGGAAGAGACCAACATATTTTTTAAGCCTTTTGAACCATTTGACACTTCTGAGGACCTTTGAAAGGGTGTAACACTCCATCATCAGAAATGTCTGTGCATACATTGATTCAAGTGGAGGATAATTTGAGCATTTGTTTTGAATTGTGAGTTGATAACCAGTAAGAATTCAGGAGTTATTGAGTTGGAAATGTGTATAGTAAGTGTATTATGTCAATTGTAAATGTTACTTAGTTAAGGTGCTTATTTTTGGACTACTCTTTCAACGATACTCAAAAATCACTCACTTTTGGGCATATAATTGTATGAACTTTTTACTTCGTTTTTATGTGAAGAACTCAACCTTGAAGTTTGTCCAGGCATTGTAGATATACCATTTATGTTCTGCTTTTGAACATACAATAAAAGAGAATGAAGACAGACGTGATGAATTTGTGGTAAGGAATTCCAGTGGCTTTCGTGGAGTTAAGCAAATTATTTTCTTGAAGGATATTAACTTTTATGTTTTGGGTAGAATTGTCATTTGTGGACATCATGGAAGGTGGCAGTAACATTTAATAACCTAAAATGTGACAGATTTAAAGCAGTACCATTTACACTGTTCCATAAATATCATGTGGTAGTTTGGCAATAAAGGGGCATACATAATATTTTACTGTATTTCTAACCATATTACAAATTCCTTTTGTGAAATCGAGAGATAATGGGGTCTTTGTTTTGTACTGGCATGTTTTTAAGGAGCCAACTTGCAGAATGTGATGACATTTCGATAGGTGTCAGCAAGTTAGGTATTGCTGTATGTAAGATAAAGTGTAACTTTATGCTCACATATGTGTACAAATTTTATTTGGATTTTGTATACTAATATGGAATAGAAACATAAGTGATTGTGTGAGACACATTTTTTAATCTTTGTTTAGTAATGCCTTGAAAGCCTACTGTATTGCACTGTATTTTAATGAGAGTGGCATTTTGTATAATGTATACTGTTGTGTGTCTCTGTCTTCAGTTCCTGTAGTTTTGTATACATTTGAGACAATTGTAGATTGGGGATGCCAATACAACACAGTCACACTAACTGAAGTTATGTTACCCAAGGTGCAAGGATAAAAGAGGAACAGTTAGTTCACTGAATTCAGGCTTGGAGATTGCATTTTATTGTTAAACTGAATTAATGATTGCTACTACACATGTAGAACATAAACAGTTTTTTTGTAAGGTGCATTCCAGGAAGCTTCACCTTCCATATTACCATCAAAGTTAAGCGTTGAAATTTTATTGTATTGACAGAAACCCAAGAAACATTCCACAGAGGTTATGTTTTGGGGATTCATTTTATTGACAGATGCTGGGTTTACAGCTACCAACTTGTATCTTGAAACAGTATTCTAGCAAGTTGTCATTGCATGGTACTAGCAATGTGGGCTTCGAGATCTCATTTTAGTGTCAGGAACTCATTTCATGGCTGTGCAGTCTCCTGAATGTCCCTTTGGATTACATGCATGGATATCTTATAACTGTGAACAGTTGACTGATGCATTACAAACTTACAGAATTTGGTTAAAGAAGGAGAGTTGTAAACAACAGTTTTACTGTGACAATGCTGCCTGGGTACCTTGCTTACCTACCTTGGCAGCTGTCACACATATTCTAGTCACTCTGTATGTTGGTAAACCTTGTAGATTATGGTTCCTGTGATATCTGATGTGAATTTCCGGCTATAAATTGACAGTATTTGTCTACAAAAGGAGCATTGTAAGAAACACGTTTACTGTGTCCAAGCTTCCTGGGAAACTTGCTTGCTTACCTTAGGAGCTGTTACACATATTATACGTACCCTGTATGTTGGGAGCCCTTATAGAGTGTTGTTCATATGATACCCAATGTGAATTTCAGGCAATAAATTATGGCATGTATACCATGATTGTGGTGGTATGTGTAGTCATACATGTTGCTTCTCTTAATTAAATAACAGTCTCTCAAGGTGATGGTGCATGCAGATTTGTAAACACTATTATATCACTAGGGAAATATGTCACCATTCCACTGTGTATGAGGTGACTTCTTTTTGTATGTGGGGTGTCTGAGTAAGTATTTGTGGTGTTTAGTTTAAATTTCTTAGTTACCATGTTGGGTTTTCAACCTTGGATGATCAGTTTTTGTATTGTGGTAGTGCTGTTAGTATGGCCATTCCACTTGCCATATGTTTTCAAAGAAAATCAGTGTTTAATAATCCAGTTTTTGTGGGCTGCATGTGTACCAGGGGCATAAATCCATTGAAGACTTTCAGTACAGTGTGGGAACAGTGATTCATGGAGCAAAGTATGTATGGTTGGATTGATAAGTTCAAAATTGATAGCACACATGTAACTGATGCAGAACAACTGGGACATTTGTGCTTGTCCACTGCTGATCAGAACATTGATAAAGCCCATGCCATGATTCTGAATAACCGAAGGGTGTGTTCTGATGAAGTAGCAAGACACCTGCAAATCATAAGATCATCCTCAATAGGCTAGGCATTCATAAAGTCTGTGCAAGATAAGTTCCCAAGCATTTCACGGAAGAGCACAAGCTCAAACTCTTGCATGTGTTACTGTGTTTTGAAACACTATGAAAATGAAGGTGATGACTTCTTGAGATGTGTCTTCAATGGGGATGATAGATGGTTCCACTACTGCTCTCCACAGAGCAAAGCACCAAAGTGTGGTATGGAAATATCAGTTCAGAATGCAATGAACGGTGAGAGAAATTATGTTCACACTGGTTTTTTTTAATTTTTATTTTTATTCAGAAGGATTAGTATTGGAACATTATCAAGAGAGGGCCACAGCATCAAATAGTGTTGATTATTCAGCAAAGTTCAGTGAAAACCTGAAGCCAGCAGTTTGAAGCCAATGCCAAGGACTATGTGTGAAATGTGTTTTACTATTACATGGCTACACCATTGGTGCACAACTGTTGGATGCCAGGTCACCATGGCATCTTTTTTGTACCTTAGTGCTTATAGCTTTGACATGGCTCCAAGATTTTTGAGTAATTCATGCACCCCAGGACATCGCCCATCCAAACACACTTCTATTCAAACTGTAGAAACCCTCTAGCATGTGAACTTTGAGGTGTTGGAACATCCTCCATATGGCCCTGAACTGTCCCCTTGAGACTATCACCTCTTGGGTTCAGAGATGCTTTAAGAGGCCACCATTTCGCTAGTGATCAAGAAGTGAAGGAATCTGTGCATGCATGATGTGCCACTCAGCCAAAAATGCTTTTTTCTCGTGGCATACAGAAACTTGTTCACTTTTGGAGTAAGTGTATTGAATAGCAGGAAATTTGTTTAGGAAGATGATTTTCTTACACATTTTCTGTTGCTGTTTGCTGTCGCATAAATTTTAAAAAGTACATTGTGGATAATTCTTGACTCAGCTACATATATTTGTGTACACTATATATGTATATGTGTGTGTTTTGTTTTTGTAGGTGGATACTGGAGGGAGACAGATCATTGGTGATAACTGTAGGATGGAAAGTGGTGCAACACTTGAAGGAATTCCAGCATAACACAGTGGCAGATTTGCTGAATGTTGCCTTGCTACAAAAATTGCTGCAGCTTGATGTGTCATCCAGTAATAGGGCAGAGGTACCTGCTCTTGTGGCTTGGACCCTGAGCATTGTGTTCTCACAAGGTATGGAACATTGTATCTTCCTTTGTGGTAATTCCATACCTCTTTAACTGTCATGCACTCTCGCGTGCACACACATACACACACACACACACAGTAACAAAGAAAGGTGAGTTTTACCTTGCATTTCTAAATTAAAATGAGAAGTATTTGTTTACCAAATTCTAGCTTAGTTTTTCGTCATAAGTGAAAAGAAATAGGCATATTGTTATCACTGTGCTATGGCACGTGTGCTTGTATACATGTCTGTTCCTTACAGTTTTGAACAAACTCACTATTTATGAAGTTTGATATGAATGTAATGCCACGGCAGCCCACCATAATGTCTTGTATTAATGTCCTACAGTTGATATTAACAATATGGTGGCTATATAAACTTCTGAGATTGCAGTGAACTAGAGCCATGGGGTCCCGTATGCCATGTATATTAAGAGATCTTAGGAAAACATACAACTATTGTGCTTCGTATTATTAGAATACCAACTATTATTAGAATACCAACTACTGGCACAGAAACATCATATAAGATACATGCATACAATTTTCCCTCCTACATGTTTGGGCAGTCCACCACCTTTATCAGGAAGTAACATTTAAAACTTAACATAATTTAAAACCTAAAGGAGCCTTTGTGTATGTAAGTATATAAGCTAATAAAAAATAACATAATCATAAAATAACATATATTGAATGTTTATATGTTTGGCTTAAAATTTATTACAAGTTTTTCATACCTTCTCAACATATAGCATATAAATTTATTATAATCTTGATTTGCAATGTACTTGTGAGGATAAACACTGTGACCTAGTAGCTTTTCTACTCTTCTTACTATTACAGAATGTAGCACAAGATCGTATATATGTGGACTTCGGCTTGTTGAATTATGCTGTTATATGTTGCATGGAATGAGCAGTATCAAGATACAACATTCGTGTTAGAAATTGTTATTGTTGCTATTATTGAATTGTTTGTAGCAACTTACTTCTTAGGTATGGAAACTGTGTTAAATTTGTAAGATGTGCTCTGTTGTACTGATGCCATTGCTGTAATTGTTGACATAATCAGTGCTTATTACAATATGTGGATATGCTTATACTTGTTCTGCATATGAAAAATCTTACTTATAGCTCCAGTGGGCTGCCCATTGGATCAGGAAACATTTGTGGTTAAATGGGTTTAGAACAGTGCCCCTGACATAAATCTTTTGAAATCCTGGCCCCAATGGTCCTTTAATTGTCACTAGATTTTGGACCAAACATTAAGATCTGCTGTTTAGCATGTAACGTAGGTATGTATATTTGCAAGCCTCTGTGTCCATTTGTTAAACTTCATCAACCTAAGAAAATGTATTGTGGTCTCTAAAATATACAGTTGGACCGCCATATCCACGGATTCAGTATCTGTGGTTTTAGTTATCCACGGTTGGCCGTGGCCTGAAAAATAATTTGGAAAATGAAAGAAATAAACGGTTCATAAGGTTAAAAATGCACGCCAAACGAGAATGGGCCATAACATGGTGAAATTAAGGAACCCAAATGTGCCCAGTACTTGACTCATCTTCCTTTGTCCCCGTACCGAAGCTTCCCCGCAAAATTGCACCATTCTGCTTCTAGCATTCTCAGTGCTTCAATTATTTGCTACATTATCATGGTGTTTGTGTTCAGAAAGCAACAAGAAGAATGGAGAAGTCAGTGAATACCCACAAGAGACTAAGATAATTTTTGAACAAATACAATTTTCTTATTACAAGTTATGTACAGGTACATACATATGATTTTCATTGTAAAATGTGAGACAGTAACATGTTTTTCCATGCTTATGCAGCACTTTGATGGAAAAGCATGATTTGTATTGTTCTGTCATCCCTTGAAACTGTACATGATACTGTACAGTACAGGTACTGTATTTTTTCATTGCTTAATCGTCTCTTAACCGTTCAGCGTGGAGTGACGAGCACTGCACGTCATGGCGAAAACATCACCTGCCGTGGAGTGACGAGTACTGCTCGTCATGGTGCATGCTCTCACTCATTCGTCTGTATCTCGACAACATAGGGAGCAAATGTAACTGGGCTGCTTTGAGCTTGTTCGTGAAGGAGCTGGCTCTCTTACGGTGTGGGAGACAGTTGCTAGAAATTATTTCTTCATTTTTTTCTCTGCTCTCGAATTTTGGGTTTTCTTTTTGCAGTCGTGGAGTGCCGAACACTGCATGTCATGGTGCACGCTCTCACTCATTTGTCTATATCTCGACAACATAGGTAGCAAATGTAATCGGGCTGCTTCGTGCTTGTTCGTGAAGGAGCTGGCTCTCTTATGGTGTGGGATACAGTTACTAGAAGTTATTTCTTCATTTTTTCTCCTCTCTCGAAGTTCCAGTTTTATTTTTGCAGTCCCTAATTTCACAGACGGTTTTATGCGTCCCTCTAACAGTGAAATGAAACAGGAAACGAATGTTATTGCAATCGTCACGTATGTGAACTATGTAGCTTTGAAATGGTGTATGACATCACCCTCATATATCAATAGACTGTTTGTTCCTTCACCGCTGTTTTCGAGTCTGGATTTCGATTGAAGCTGCAGTCTGTTGCAATGATGGCGTCAAGTAGGAAGTGTTTGTTGGAGGATGAGATTGAACAAAGTTTGCTGGGGGAACTTACAGCTTCTGATGAGAGTAGTTGTAGTGACGATGATGACTCATGTGGGACCGATGATTTGACTGTAGTTGAGGTAACTGATTCGGAATGTAGTGATAGTGGAAGTGATGATGTGCATCGTGCTACTGCATCCAGTGCGCCTACTGCTTCGAGTGCTACATTTACGTGGGAGGACATGACGAACTATGTAGGGCAAAGGGAACAGTTTGTTGATAACTATGGGCCTCAAAATGAAGCCCAAA
>Ga0123354_10019656_pt1 | contig 10606 bp, 5 predicted proteins | sample TergutLab28metaG_2_FD_97872 | JGI IMG/M metagenome (GOLD analysis project Ga0123354, IMG submission 97872) | Labiotermes labralis P4 segment gut microbial communities from Petit-Saut dam, French Guiana - Lab288 P4 | ecosystem: Host-associated > Arthropoda: Insects > Digestive system > Gut ...
AAAGTTGAACGGTTACGGAGATAATGGCCAGAGAAAAGTGTGGTCTTTTTGCGGGTCCACACACTGTACCTGTCAGCTGACAATCTTATCCATTTCCGTCCTTGAGTGTGGTGTCATATGACGACAATTCAGCTCACGCTAGTACGGTTATGTAGTAGGCTTATACCGGAATGCGCAGTCAGCCATGTTACATAACCGCTGGGCATTCTCATGTATAGTGCTTGGAACCCTAAGGACAACCATGACATGAGTGCGAGTGTTTTTGTAGTTCAATTTAATGGCTTTATGTCACTCCCAAGTTAGTTTGATGTTAAGTACAGATATTAACATTACAGAATCCACATATTCCTGCCAGTTTTAATATGTATTTGGTAATCAATAAGTGTGCAACAGCTGTCAAAGTTTCGGAATTCTCTGGCCATTATCTCCGTAACCGTTCAACTTTGGACATATTTGTTTTGGGTTATATCGGTATACTTTAACATAAGGAACACCCTCCCGAAGTCTGGCACATTCCTCCAGGGACACCCTGTATATATGTGCATTTGTTGGTGTGGCACCTAAATAAATTTGTCTCTTATTTGTAGGTACAGCTAATTTTGTGTATCTTTGAACATGCAACATTACGAGGTAATGAAAGTGGTTGATTATTGCGAAGTTACGTACAACAACGTAATTTTTGTCCTTGCGCAGCACGTAACAGGTGCGGGTATTTAATTTTTTACTATTTACCTGTATTAGGCTGCTGTAAGGTAGGAAAATTTACTGCTTTCCTTCCAGATGACCCTCTTGTACTTCTATTGGGGCAGGGAAGAGCGACCTGAACACAACGTTTAGGTTTACGCAGAAAATTCTAAGCCTACTACAATTACAATTAGAATGAGCTTACAATGTGTGAAGTGTACGATTCCAAAGTTAAAATATTACAATTTGTAAGTAAATATATTTTAAACTAAATTCTAAATTTAAGAGTATTAAATATATTTTCATAGCCTCACAAATATTTAAAAAAAAAATTGTATATGTTAAACAATTCTGCATTGGTTCGAAGTATGGCTTTCAGTACCAAAATCTATTCAAACCTTAGACTTTGTAGCTGGCTACATGATTTCATTAAATTGTAGTAATTACCCTGTCAGTTATACATAACCTTGTGAAAAACTGCCGTATATAAGAAGTTCCAGATAATGATATTTCAATTACAAATCATAACAATCTCTACTAAAATGTTACAACTTTATTTCAACATGCCTGTCCCTATTTCGTGCTTTCAAAATACACAAACAGTCATTATGCATAAACACATTTCCGTTTGAGACTTGAATTTCAGTAAACACGAATATTGTGGCCTTCAAGTCTGCGACAACGCGAAGTCTGATAGATAGCTTTCTGTGACGTCAAACCATGCATTTATTTTTAGACATGTACCAAAGTTCAAAGCGTTGCATGTCTGACGGTCTTAGCCCTTACAGGCTGTCTTTAATCCGGAACTTGAAATTCTATTTTCAAGCAAGTTCCTTTCTCTTTTGACTCCAAACGCAAGACCATTTTTCACGATTCACAAATATTTGTCTCAGATACTCATGGTGTATTGATCCAAGCTCCATCCCAAGCTTATTTTAAATTTGAGAGACGTACGAGTAAATACGATATTTTTATGAGCTCACTCCACCGTTTATCTAAGCACGATGTAAATCGTTATGTTCTTAGATCCATTAAATCATTAATTCTCTTTGTAAAGCGAAATATTTGCCTCTTAAATAAAATAAATCCGCTTCTACACTTGTGTTTAAGAGTGAAAGGAGATCAGTCTGTGCTTAGCCATCATCAAGGAATATCACTGATATCAACTCCATACGCATTATTACGTGTAATTACATGTCGATTTTAAGTTATTGCTCAAAATGTATTATTCGGTTACATTATTATGGGCTCCGAAAAAAATAGATCAATTACTGAAGATATAATAGGCATTTGTCAGGTTGTCGATGCGGGCGCGTTGCATAGATGTTTAGACTTCAAAAAGAATAAATTCTTTTTAAGAAATTTGTAAAATTTATAACAATATTACGTCGCACACTGTATATCGTCTGAAGTGTATTTAACGCAAGTGACGTCAGGTACAATAATATCAGAAAATACATTTTACTGGTCTCTATCGTTGCACCGTGCATTTCGTAGTCATTTAATTAGCACACCAACTAATGCACATACATACAATTTTTTACACAAAAACATTTAAAATTGCTCCAACATGTTTCGATCCTAAGATCATCTTCAGGGAGCTAAACTGTTCCTTGCTAAAGTCACATTTCTAAAATACATTCATTGATCAATTAATCAATAAGTGTTTATAAAAATGTGATTAATTAATCGGTGAGTGATTTTAAAAATGTGATTAATTAATCAGTGAGTGTTTTTAAAAATGTGACTTTAGAATGGAACAGTGTCGCTCCCTGAAGATGATCTTAGGATCGAAACATGTTGGAGAGATTTTAAATGTTTTAATGTAAAAAAAATTTATGTATGTGCGTTAGTTGTTGTGCTGATTAAATTATTATTTTACTGGATCCGTTAGATTGAACTGTTTTCTGTGGCTGGAAATCACGAAGATTCGTTGGTGTCAGTATGGCTCCAGCAATGGAAAATTTCCAATTTAAGATTCCTGTCATGTGTCTGACGTTGTCGTGAATCAATAGAGAATCGCTGATTAAAATTCGTAGGATGAAATGACGCAAGCTTCAGAACATGTCTTCACCAAATTAGGGTTTATTTAATAACTCTCGCGGAAAGTGACGCTTTACTGTTAATCGATTTGATATATAATTAACCATGTAAAACGTACGATGAATCTTATTGATATTTAACCCCTATCCTGCTAACTTGGAGAACATGGTGAGCTTCTAGTAATGCCAGCAGATGGCAGATGGGATTTAACTCGGCGTTTCAAGGGTTAAAGGCCCAATTCGTACCGTGCAATAAGCACACTATAACTCAGTTATATAAACCAATCAGTTAATGCTATAGGTAAATATAAAGGTAAAATAGTCCCGTTAGAGACCTGGACACGCCCAGAGGGATCTAGGAAGTTAAGGTTCCCAGATTTCGTGACAACGGCACAGGATGGTGGTAGGTTGTCAGCCTTACTCACCGGCCGCCTTTACCCCCAGGAAATACTCCTGGTACTCATTTCTGTTAGAGGCTGAGTCGACCCCACGGCCATAGTGCGATCGGAAGGATTTTATGTCAATGTAAAAACAACTGACACCAGCTGGGATCGAACCAGCGACCTACCGATTTGTAGCACAGCACCTTAACCACTGAGCCACCGCGGTCGCCGTTAGTGCTATAGAGGGGTCGGGGGGAACCCTCGTTTGCTCTGTGCCAGTCACACAAAGCACATAAATACTCTCTGCGGACAAACGTGCAATTTCTGGACGTTAAACTAGGTTTTAATTAATGTGACCACTTATGAAGTATGTGGAAAGAAACGGCCATAGTGTAATTAATCCCATTTTTGAGGGGATTTGTCATAAGGGTAAAAGAAGAATACCTCGCCCCCTCAGTACAACCTGTTTGCTGATCAAAAATAGTTGTCGCTGTTGTTGCTGAGTTCCGCGGAGAAATAATTCATTCTTAAGGCCGAACAGAGACAGTAAAAAATAGGACTGATGTGGAATTTCCCTGTTTTGTTCCGTTCTAGTTTACTGGGGAAGATGCAGATACCACAGAAAATGTATTAAACTTGAGTCGAAAGAGAATAAAGAAATAAGTGGAGAAAAGAGTAAGTGTTTGCCGGTCCCAGTGGCCGCGCGCTCTAAGGCGTAGGTCTGAGGCCGCTCGCCTGCTGAGATCGCAGGTTCGAATCCCACCACCGGAAGCATGGATGTTTGTCTGTTGTAAGTGTTGTGTGTTGTCAGGTAGAGGTCTCTGCGACGAGCTGATCACTGATAGAATTATATTCACAAAGACTAAATATTTATAAATTCGTTATATTAAAATTTATTATATTATATTACATTATATTATACCTCACGAAATTTTAGTGTTATATGTTGTTTTGTGTGGACGTTATATTCGGAATAAGAGAAGAAGAGGGTTGTGAGTAGCCCAGAGAATGTGTTGAGGAAAAAAATCTGAAGGAAAGAGAGATTTTTAAAAAGCGTAAGCATAATGACAGGATAATATTAAAAAGGATCTAAGGGAAAGAGGATACAATATGTGAGGTTTGGTGCGGTTCAAAATATGGTAAAGCAAAGGGTATTAAGAATAAAAGAATTACTCTTGCATAAAGCAGAACTATGTATTTAATAATCAGGCAATAATCTGCAAGTTTTGGCCTACAGTTCAGCCATTTTCATACTGGGTTAGATATTAAAAGGATAAAATTTCGCAGACTTAACTATAAAATATTCTAACTGGAATCTCAGGCTTGTGACGTCATTCCATACTATTTCATACCAAACAGTCTTTTTCATTAGTATATCAGTTTGGTAGCTTAAAGTAGCTGTTGACATGAACTAAGGTAAGAAGCTAAAGTAAAAAAGACCCCGTGTAGACCCTGAGGGCTCCATAATGCTGATGCTCCAAGATTTCAAGACAATCGGCACAAGAAGTTGATAAGGTTGCCAGCCTTATGTACCGGCCGCCTTTACCGCGCAGGAAATATCCTTGGTAATCACTTTCGTTAGAAGCTGAGACCATAGTGCGGCAGGAAGAATTAAATAAGTAAAAAATTCCAATGACAACATTGGGAATCGAACCCGCGGCCTCCTGGCTTGTAGCGAAGTGCCTCTACCAACTGCCCCACTGCGTGCATCATGAAATAAGTTGTGTCGAAAAATTGTCTTCAAAAATTCCTAGACATAGGACTCGCAGAACACAATAATAAGATCTTAAATCTACAGAAATGAATAATTCTAAGGCGAAATTAATAACCAGAAGCTTATCAAAAATGACTTCCATCCTCATAATTATAAGTATATATACATATATATGCTTTTGTCGTTTTTTTTTCGGTAGAGGTTTAGCAAGCCTGTTGCTGATGTGCCAAGCATATGGGACAGCCGATACCGGAAATAGAAGACGGTTTGGACAACCTAAGAACCGTGGTTCGTTTCCCAACAAGGGTAAGAATTTTTATTTTCTCTCAACCGTACTTACTGCCTCTGTGGTACACCCAGCCTTTCGTTAGGTGGGTACCGTCGGCTCTTTCCTTGTGGCTGAAGCAGCCGGGGCGTAAAGCTGTCCATTTCTATCCCTTGCCGAGGCTAGAATGCTTGGAGTCTTACCTCCAGTTCCTAATATGCCTCTGTAACGTGCACATGGAACATCGTCGATGTAAGTTAAGTTTAATTTTCTCGTGTTTCGCGTAAGCCATTCACCTTTATATAATCCTTCTGTTAATTAAATTCAACCCCGAACTCAGAAGAAGTTCAGTACCTTCTGCTGGAAGCTGTCAGGCAGCGTGTGCATTTCGTTAATTCTACTGCCATAATATGGCGTCGCATTTATATGCTAACCGCTCGCGCTTTGTCCGTTTTACGCCACATGCAGCTCTCCTTTTTGGTTTTATCGGCCTAGAAAAACCACATCGTTCCAATCCAGTAAAAGAAAAATTATTGTTACTCCCTTTTTACATGTGACACCGTGTTGTCTGGTAGCTAGTTACCAACGTTATGAAGGTAACTGCGTGGGCCGGGATGCCTCAATCGGTATAGCGATCCGCTACGGGATGGACGTTCCGAGGATCGAATCCCGCTGGGGGAAATTTTTCTGCACCCTTCCAGTCCGGACCTGGGGCCCACCCATCCTCCTATAAAATGGTTACCGGGTCTTTCCGCTACGGGATGGACGTTCCGAGGATCGAATCCCGCTGGGGGAAATTTTTCTGCACCCTTCCAGTCCGGACCTGGGGCCCACCCATTCTCCTATAAAATGGTTACCGGGTCTTTCCTGGAGGTAAAGAGGCCGGGACGTGGCGTTGAACTCCCACCCCATCTAGCGCCGAGGTTTAGGAAAGAGTAGAGCTATAACTGAAGAATAAAAAACCAACCAGATGCCACTTATTATTTGATTGTACTTCTTATAGGTTCAACAAGTTTCGGGCACTACTATGCCCATCATCAGGAGCTCGCTACTATAATGTTGATTACCACATTGGTCGTTTCATTCTTGGTTTGCTGTATGTTGGAGGTTAGGTGCGGTTAGGCTGGAGTAGTGTCTGGGCTGCAGGCTAAAGCAGCTAAAGAGTCGTGCAGCCCAGACACTACTCCGTCTCGTGCACGAGACGGCCACCTATAGGTGTGATGATACCAGAGGCTGTGTAATACAATTTTGACCTCTTGATGATGAGCATATGTGCTCGAAACATGTAGAAGCATGAAATAAAACTTATTGTGAAACAAATTTTGTGCATCAAGTTGGTTAAATACTGAGATAAAAGTCCAGTAAGTTGTTTTTTCTGCACGAACGATTGATAATGTACGATGTTTTCAATAAGTGTACCGATTTTTTGTGAGCTAAGAAGAGTAACTCTTCATCTGGAGTGCAACACTTTATTTCAGAATATTTGCAGCATTAATGGAATGGCGTCATCAGCTGAAGGGTTGTGAATAATTTATACAACACTTGAATTCGGGAGGAAAAAGATTAAAGGAAGAGGGAGAGATCGACAATAACTTGCTTGTCGGAAAAGAGTCGTTTTTGGCAAGCTAATAGTTTCTCAAGTAATCCAATAAAAAAAAATCCCTGAATTTTATAAAATCCGAAAGTTCATTTTCGTTTTAAAAACAGACCTCCACTTGTCCATGTCCTGAGGATCCCATCACATATTAAGGTCAATTTTTAGATTATTACTATTATTATTATTATTATTATTATCATCATCATCATCATCATCATCATCATCTTCTTCTTTATGCAGGGTATTTATACTTCTTTTCCTGAGACAAACTATACTGTTTTGCAACTATTCTGTTGTTACTATTTATGGTGCTTATATCGTTAGTTTCAGCGTTATACTTTTATATTAGTACTTTCCGAAGTGTGTGTTCAGTGCCCAATATGGCTGTTTTCTGGAGTTCCTTGACTTCATATTTTCCCGGTATGTTGTTCACGTGTTTTCTAAATGACTTTGAAATAGTCCCAGTCGCCCCTATTATTACTGGTATCACTTTTGTTTTTACATTCCACATGCGCTGTATTTCTATTGTAAAGTCTTTATGTTTTAGAATCTTCTCGGTTTCTTTTTTAAACACATTTCTGTCTTCCGAGATTGCAACGTCTATTAACATACATGTTCCATCTTCATTATCACGGATTATAATGTCTGGTTTGTTGTTGGGAGTAGTTCTGTTAGTTTGTATTTTTTGGTACCACAATATAGTTACCATGCCTCCTGGACTTGTTTCTACTGATTTTGGCACATGTTGATACCAGTGTTTCTTGTCCAATTGTACCGTTGTTTCCTTGCATATGTTGAAGTGTAGTTGTGCACAAACTGTATCACGTCTTTATATGTACTGTTCTTTTGCCAGTATTGGTCATGCTGATTTATTATTATTATTATTATTATTATTATTAACATCATCATCATCATTATCGTCATCCGAATTTCTCACTTCTCCACTTTGGCTGGGAAATATTAATCTATCCTGGGATGTAGTAATCAACAGGATTAGGCTCGTTGGTCATATTTGTAGTTTAAAGAGGTTCCTACAATTGAACGTGTGCCAAGAATGACAGATTTTTGCATTTGCATTTCCGGGTGCAAGTTAAGTCTTGTTAGGCTTTGTGTAGTGATTTTGGAATTACTCCCGTATTATTATTATTATTATCATTATTATTATTATTATTCAATTACACGTCTCGCACTTCCAAATGGCTCCTCCACCTCAGGATTTTCCATTAAATTATATATAATATATATTTATTTGTTTACAAAATCTGTTCCACGCGTGCTCATTGCACAACCCATTTCACACTCCGCCTTGTGTACATCCCTAGGCATAGTTGTGATGATAACGAATCATGAAACCCTTCGTTATATTATTTTCCAAGTTTCTTACTTCTTTCTTTCTTCATATTAGCTCAAGATCTTTTCTTCGGCAGCGGTTTTTAAACACCTGTGACGTCTATTCTTACGTCAGACTTCGAGACAAAAATTCGTAGACATACACAACAGGCAAAATTACATTAAAGCTTGTATCAGTATAGAACATGTTAGATGACGAATGGTTTAACAAAAGATTACAACCCGAAAGAGGGCATGTAATTGGAAACATAGCACAGCGACATAGTACAGAAAATTCTGTGTAGCAGGTTTCAACAGTAACATCCCGTTTGTCCGCTAGGCCTAACTGCTAACCTGTTCCGCGCTGTCGCTTGCCGATTCACCGGCAGATGGCGTGACCGATCCGTACCTCGGCTGCCAGTTATCCACCGGGCAGTACAATAATACATAACCATTGTACAATGTGCCCATATCACAACCCGTATGTACTATTTCCGATACAATGTACCGGAATTTACCTGAAATTTGATATTTTGGGGGCATGGCCTTGTTTAGAATAAACCTGCGAATTTAATTGTAAGAAATACGAGTATCTCGTGGCATTGAACACCAGTATGACAGTCTTCTGTTATAAAACATCGCGCAATTTTGTGGATAATTGCAGACATTTCGGAACAATTTTCTTTTTCCATCTTCATGTTAGAATAATCTCCTGCCTCGAATATGGCCGTCATCCGTCACCTCGTAACCTGCCTGCCAAATCACAAAATTCACATTCCTAAAGAGAGTAATATTGAAATTCAATTTTGATTTATGCCAATTTTGTTACTTTATTCTACAAAAACTCAAATACAACAAATAAAACATATCACTCTACTGAATGAGGATTATTTTTTTTTAAGGTAAAGAACTGCATCACTGAGTAATCTGTGCCTGACATTTCGAAGGCAGTGTGTTCGCTGGATCTCTGCAACCTGGAGGAAGAAGGCGGTGTGCTGCTTCCAAACGCCGGCAACAGTCCACCCAGTGACGTGACGTGGTGTCTCAGAAGAACGGAGTCTTCCAATCGTAACGCCGCAGTAAGTGTAAGCTGACCAAAACGACACAAATTCTAACGAAAATTTGATTTAGAAATAGCTAAAGAATACTCGATACATATGTTCATGTCTTGGCGCAAGGACATCGAAGCAGGATAAAATCATACAATGGAATCCTTACAAACTGTGACAAGGAATATATATTCGGAAACGAAAATGGGAAATAAAATTCTAATAGGACAACCTAAAGCGACCTTCTCGGCTTGCTACCGATTAATGCGATGCTTCTTGCAGAAATAAAGTTTGACATTTGTTTACAACACTTATACAAATACCTTTGTATCGTACACTTATATTTTCTGAGTAGTCTCCATGAAGATGGGCGCCTAGGCCGAAAAACGTAGAAGTATAATTAAGTAAAGTAGGCTTGTAATTGTTATCATCAGTTGTATGTGCTCTTGTGGTTGTTTTCCTACGTAATATAGAAATACACGGTAAACGGCAAATTCAACAGTAAATGAACACCACATTGAATGCATTAGAAATTATGCCAATTGCTTTCAAAATTTTGATATAAAAATTGCGAAATAATTTACAATTTTCACCAAAATGTCGTAGATCAAATTCAGTAATACACGTATTTACTATACTTGTATAATTATGTACTAAAGACTTTCATTGAGGGGTACAATCATTTGAACTCTTTCCGTCCGGGGCAGTACTTGAATTTAAACCCCAGAATTGAGGAAGGATTAACTGTGTTAGTGTTTGAGAAGAAGCATGTACTCCAACATTAGAGAACTGTGCATCAGTAGAGTCTCGGGATACCTACTGTGTGGATGGCCTTCAATCGATAGCGAAAGTGGTTGACGGTCTGAGTGTTTTTCCTCCTCTTGACTTAGCGGTTTCTCGTAGAAAGGTAAATAACCTCAGTAATTGATACTGAAAGTACTTTTACTCCGTTTGAAGTTAGGGAATACCAACTTAAATATCAAAGTTGCAAAAAGTCAGCGAATTCTCTCCAGTTATTCCTTGCGTATCTCCGAAAAGATTAACCCTTTTAAAGCCGAATTTAATCCCATATGCCGTTTGCTGGCATTATTAGGAGCTCAACGTGTTATCCACGTTAATAGGATAAGGGTTAAAATTGTAACCAGTACAACTTCAAAACTTTCGTATTATTGAACATTTTTCCATTTTTTCGTAATTTCTTTAAGTGCCTGCATATAAGCGGCACAGTCTTTCCTGTGCTGTGAAGACGTCTGCGGAAATGAGATTAGAGTTTCATTCATTTTTAACTTTCATTTTACCTGTAGATGAGTAGTAAGCTTCACGCTGCAGAAGATTAACCCCAAGGGAACTTCAAATATGATATGATATGTTTTTTAAATACCAACTTATTGCACTATTTATTTACTCGATAAAACACACCTTAAAATACGTACGTCTAATCCATTAAAATTTTTAATATAACACTCCTACATGTTTCAATCCTTCCGGATCATCATCAGGGAGTAAATGTTCCTATATATGAAGTTATTGAATATTTCTATAT
>Ga0123354_10019657_pt1 | contig 10606 bp, 4 predicted proteins | sample TergutLab28metaG_2_FD_97872 | JGI IMG/M metagenome (GOLD analysis project Ga0123354, IMG submission 97872) | Labiotermes labralis P4 segment gut microbial communities from Petit-Saut dam, French Guiana - Lab288 P4 | ecosystem: Host-associated > Arthropoda: Insects > Digestive system > Gut ...
GAAAAGTACGGTATACGAATCAAATCCGCACACGATACAGGAACTGAAGGACAATATCAGCCACGCAGTTGCAGCCATCAAAATCACTATGTTGTATCGGGTATACCTCAACATGATTAGCCATCAGAATCACTATGTTACATCGGGTATACCTCAACATGATTAGACGTGCGCAGCTGCGTATTGATGCATTAGGCAACCACTTGCAGCATCTTCTACGATGGTATATCCTTTCAGCATTTGGCTTCTATATTAATTTCTGTATTTACGCTATGTTACGGACCCGGGCTAATTTTTCGTGGCCCATCCTGTATAACGAATAAAGTTCCGACCTTCATAGCACGTCAACATCAGATCGTATCTTATAGTAAATATGTACATATGTGCTTGCACTAAGTTGTGTTCTGATTATTCTGTATACTTCGTGTCCTTCGTCATGTGTGTCATTTATAAGGATTTGTAATTTCCGTAATATGTGAAGAAATGTCACATAGTAGCCATAGATTCAGAAAGACTAATAAAGGACGAGGCGATAGTACAGTTAAAATACTTGGACTTGAAACTGAAATTAGAACATCTCTCAATTCTCGTAGCACACAGATTACACTTGTTGCTCAAGTGCTGTTTTGGACCGTTGAGGCCTAAAAATGTTTGCGCTTACCACTTTTCGGGTGGGATACAACCCACACGTCGTCTTCCCTTATCTCAAAGTTCCTGAAGCGTTCAGCATATTTAGGAAAGTAAGGCGTGTGGGCGCATCCGGAGGGGAACACCCTAACACTTGCCACCGGATAGATGGAACTCCTGCACTCCTGTTGCAGTTTCACAGCAGTAGGGTCCTCCAGCGGCTCCATGCGTAGGTCTGTCGCCATGGCGAATGTTTCTGAAATGATAGCAACATGTGGTAGATTAGTCTACAAGGAAGATAATCGTCAATGTAGATGTGACACAATGTCGTATGTATAATAAATATACGATTTTGAGGAACGTGCAGCCCCCATCTTCACGATTACCGAACTTTTATCATGGACAAAAGGTCAACACATATATCTGCACCCTCAGTAAGTTTCTGCCAGACTACACCACGTTACGTCCCAGTAGACAGCAATATTAATTTTCACAGCCACCTGATCCTCAGTTGTCAGATGTGTTTCAGGACACATGTCTTGAATTGAAATGCTGAATCTGCCATATGGACAAACACATCTTCACTTTACGACTCCTAAATTATTCTGGCATAACGCCCGAAAATGGAATCTGTAACGACTACCTCAAAGTCATGAAATCATCTTTCCTCTGCGCGGCGTAACCTCGACAGACGGCTCAACGAAGGACAGAGACGCCAAAGCCCAAGGATTAGAATAACAATCATAACTGGGAGTGTAAGGAATAAACAGCTTGACACTTTAAACATACAGACCAACTGGGTTGTAACGTCTTGAGAGGGACTGGATATTTTATGCCGTCATAAACAATTGCTTTTGTAACAGAGGAGTATAAAGTTACTGTTAACCTTGAAGAACGACGCCTAATTTAAGGCTTCCGTTGCGATGTCAGTGAGGTCGTCGCTCTTCTGGGATGTTACGCAGCTTTCATTGGTAGCTAGTTACCGACGTTTCGAGACAACCCATCTGTCCCATCTTTAACGATCAAGGAGTCCAAGAAATCATTCTTCTTGGGCTGCTTGACCGTTGCAGATGGAACCAACAGTTTATCCCCAAACGTCGAGGACTACCGGTCTATGCCGCTTAACATCCCACAAGATTGACGATCTCAGTGAGGAATTAATTGGTACCACAGAAGGTCTGACGCTATAGACGAGATGTTGCATAAACTGATGTCGTTACAACCGGGTTCAACTGTACATACGGGAAAACTCTAACGAAAACAGGTGAGACTGATCGTGAAATAAGGAGAAAAATGTGTTTCAAGAATTATGTTATTGTTCATTTTGATGAAATGTTATCATTTCTTCTGGTGTTAAAGGCTGTTTTGCTGAAATATAATTTAGATATCGTAAAATAATCTTTGTTGTCCATATCGAACGACCGTGTAGATTGAGACCCTTTATGAGGGTAGCTACTGAAAGACTTGAAGAAAATCCATTGTAGAGAGTTTTATTTGAAAATTCTACATGCATTTTCTTTCCTGGCTTGCCCGAGTGATGTTTTGCCTAGAGGTTTTTCTCGGCCGAGGCTTTTGTTAATTTCTTATTTTTTATTTATGTGATGAGCGTAAATTATGGAGACTGTCGCCATCCAGTCTGCTCCGGTCTTTTGCCACTGCATATTCCCGACATAAAAATTTGTCACCCTCAAAGTACTCTTCCGTTTCTTTACAGTCAGAAACCAAGCTCTACTCCAACATAAAGCAGCCGATGTAACCCACGTTTTGTGAATTTTAATCCTGTGTTTGTAGATACAAACCGAAATATAGAAAATCCTTGAGAAATGGAATTAATAAAATACACAGATAGATAACGTGATAGAAGCATACAAACAGATTTCTTGCGGAATATCGCGATACGACTCCCATGCTTGTGCCGTCCGCACACATTGTCTAGTACAGTATTACAGTATGTACTTCTGATTTCATGCTGGGTTTGACGAGTTCGCTACTGAGACATGTCTATATAATTATCCATTAGCAGCAAAAAAAACAGTAGCAGAATTACAGCAGCTCGCAGAGTATTTGTTTATATTCCCACTGGCGCTCTGTCCCCCGCTTGTATGACAGGTACAGATATTAGTATGCATAAGAGGAGATGAAGCTAAATAGTAAGGTTGTCACTGTGCACGACATGAAGACATGCGGAGGAAATGCTCACTAGAAAGTGTTCTTGCGTCAATTATACAGTCAGGTTATGAGGCAAGTACTGTGAAAACTGTCAGTACGATTCCAATGAAATTTGTATGTTAGAGAAGTAGCTTTATTAAATATTTTTTTCCCTGCAAAACTGAAACAAAAGTTGCATTATGTCACATTAAGTCACTTAACATAGTCATATTTAATAATCACTACGGGCATAGGCAATTGCCTATATAAAGTTTTATTAATAAGTAAGTATAAAATCGTGACGTCTTTACAGAAGACCCAACACTATGCCCACAAAAGTGCTAATGTTACAACATTGTCCACATTCCCACAACTTATTTCTCTGCGATTAATTATTGAATCCCCGTCTTATAAGCGCCTAGGTCTCCAAAACCCTCTTTCACTGTGAGGTTTTCTCGAAATTTTCAGTACAGTAGGGCATTTTCCACCTCCCTATATATCCCACCCACACTGTTATTGGGTCGATCATCTCATTCCCTGTGATAACTACACATACCGCCTGTTTTAATGTTAAGTCTTTATGTGTTTTGTACACGGTGTATTAGTATTATGTGTTTGTATCGTTCTCACAATACGTGCTGATTATTTCTGCATATGAACATTATTCCACTGGCCTATCTAATGTAGATGAACTACATTCTCTGTGAGACATACACTGAATTGTCTACATAGTTTAGGTTATTCTTAGTCTTCAGTGTGATCCTTAGCGTAAGGCCGTTTATAAACAATATATAATACTGAGCTTTTAATTGTACATTTTTTCCTGCCCTTCCTACTAGCAGCACTAACAAATATATCTATCATTTTACAGACTTGTTTCATATACCGATAGGGCGTCCCATGCTCCACATCAACAGGGGTTTTAAGCTTCCAAGTGAAGAGTCATTACATAAGTTATTATCAGCAAAGCTATATGCCACTGCAATACTGATGACCCATTATCAGCAAAGCTATATGCCACTGCAATATTGATGACCCAAGTTCAGTAATGACTAATACTTCCGAGGGTCTGTCTTCAGTAATAGTCTCGATCAGAGTGGCTACTCAGTCCAAAGCGTGTACCGTCTTCTGACGCTCAAAACGATGGGTTCATTGTTTGGATTCCAGTCGGGAAATGCAATGTCTGCTTTCCTTCTGTGAATGTTATCCTGATTAGAAGAAACAGTTGCGAAAAGCGCTGCTTCGTCCAGGGAGCCTTAGCACAAGTGTATTAATAAGATTCTTAAAACTGACAAACGGAAGGTTGTGGTGTGGGCCGCATTGGCCTACAGTGTCTGCCACACATATAGTTAATCGTGATGAGTCAGGCAGTGCGATAGTTCAGCATGCTAATGTTTGTGTTTATACTTTTGTTGAATGTTTAAATTCTAGTTGTTCCTGAAATATCAGCTTTGATGTGCTAGATGAGGACCGTTTGAAACATGTCAAGGCCTATCATAGCAGTGACAGCGTTTTGCGGGAGGTTGCTTCTAAAGCGATCACTGTCTAACTCCAAAAAAAAAAAAACGAGAGAAGGAATAACAAATGTGTCAAATGACAACAAAAATATCAACGGCCAAATTAGACCACATGTTTGGCCACTTCCTTCGTCAGAACTGACACTAATTTACCTCTTTTTGGCGGGATGTATCGAGCAGTGTTTTCCATAGTTTCGAAGAAAGAGAACGGACTAGCAAGGAATATCTGTCGTCACACCTGATGTTGTAATGTAGCAAGTGTAGTAACTTGTATTGGAGGTACCCCCGACGGTTGCTGCTTTGCCTCTGTCTGCCGCTCCAGTCCCATGACAGGACATCGCCTTTAAAGTGACCTAATTAATGGTCTCCTCCCACATTCGCGATTGTATCATACGCGACCTGTCAGTGTAGGATAAACCTTTCCATTTTCGATAAGTACCTCATTTCGTAACATGACACTCAGTTCCATGAATGACTGGATTATGGGGAGATGGTAACTTTAAATATGGGACGTGGACCAAATTTCATGGAGGAATTGGCTGTCGTGCCATCCTTTGTAATTTCAGTAGCTGCTACATCATAAAGTAACCGAACCAAAACGGAACTCCTGACGTTATGGTTTAAGCACCTGACTGTCGAGAAGTTCAGGATAAGCATTGTAGCAAATCAGTCATATCGCACAATGTCACGTTGTGAGTATCCAGCATGGCGTTGTCAATGCTTGTCGCAGTTACAGACGTCACCGAGCGTCTCAATTCTTGGAGACGTGCCTTCGAGTGTTTACAGCAAGGAATGTGAACAACCGTGACAACCTGGGCACAGAGTGAACACATTTTATGTTTATGGTTCCGTGCATCGCTGATCCATATTAATAAAAGTCCAACGAGATGCAACACAAAGCAGGCTATATATTATTCTGCAAGTTCACTTTACATGTTTCGAGTGTCAACCACACCCATCATCAGGAGTACACAAAACCATAATTACAGCCTCCGGTACTGGTCGTATTTTTTTGTGCATATACCTCCCTCCAACGTGGTCACTTGGCCACGTTGTGTTGCTCCTCCAACATTCCTCTTACCGGCTGAATATTTAGACATTTTGATGCAACTTATTTTATAACCTACCTTACTTGCTTGTAAGGAAATGCATAATGTCGATGTGCCCGTTATGTTAAGGCTTAATCCGGACTTAGTTCTTGCAGAGTACAACGCTGCGCCACTGGGTAGATTCCCAACCTTTCCTTCGCAACTTGGGAAACTGATCACCCAACGACGCAACGTCATATTCCAGAAGAACCGCTTTGAAAACCCCAAGACTCGCTGGGTTCAGTCCATCTGACCGATGTTTATTAAAATCAGGATGCCTACAAAAATCACCACACGGCGTCTTTCATACTTCAAATTTTCTGCTTTAATAATACCAACACATTTTAAATGTGAGACGAAGAGAAGAACTTAATGTGAAGGAATCTTAAAATTTTAAGACTTTCGGAAACATTTTTTAGGTATATTTTATAAAAATGTATTAATCTTGGCATTGCGAAAAAAACGGGTATAGCTTTCTTGTTCATGGAGGTTATCAAGTATCTACTGGAGCAGTAAGTTTTTTTAAACCTGATAATGACGTAATTCTTAAAAGCACATGTAACCCATACTGTATGCAAAATATTGTAGGCGTGTCAGTGAGAAGCTCTGAGATTGTATCTGCCCAAAATGAATGCTGTCGGATTTTGCACTAACTTGAATGTGCCCAGAAGTGACCACTAGGTCAAATATTTACTGCTGTACTCACAATGTCCAGAATACATTGAAGCATTTGAAGAAAAGAAGAAGCCGCATATCCTTTCTGGTACTCAGTGTTCATTTACCCACTGTTGGTACTTCCGAATAAATACATTATCTTTGCAAATAATATTAAGAAATTTTGAAGGTTGCTAGAAATCTGTATGTATAGCCTCACTTAAAAATTCTTAAAAACACTTAAATGTAAAATCAGGCCACGACTACATGGAAGATGCTGTAGTCCCTTCGTTATTCCCTGTAGAACAGACAGCTTGTTGGTACAGACTGTCTGATGATCAGCAGACTGATGGTTTTGCTTTCATCGCCTGCCGGCATTACTCACACTTCTTTTGTTTGGTGTAGTATGATTCTTATACAGCACAACTGAACGTCTGAATGCTTCTCTTTGTTCTGCATGCACCATTATTCCTCAGTTTGTCACCATTAGTATAAACAGCTAAAATGTCATGGTACATGTGTAGACCGCAACCTGAACCCTTCGTAAGGAGATTGTTTCTTTTGTTATACCCGACGGGAAATCTGAAGTGTGGCGTAAGTATTCCTTTGTTTCATAAGTATCCGTACTTTGGTATACTGGTAATGACAGTGGGGGCAATGTTGTAACAGTAAATTATGACGATATGCCACCGATGGGAATTAGATCGTGGTCAGGACGTGCAGTGCCATTGATCAAATGCTCAACCGAGAAATACGTGTATACCACGTGGAAGTGAAATTGTGGTACAGAAATAACATGGCGTGAAGGAACAAGCCGCCATATTTACTGAATTGTGGATTATTTTACGTTCCTGTTGATATCATAATACGGCATCAGATGCAGTATCAGAGGGAGAGATGTCGCAGGAAACTCTCGTGATATGTTTATGTGCGTTCAATCCACGAGACTGAAGAAAGTGATAAAAGTTGTAAGTTAACGTACAAGGTTCCTGGCTAGGAATCGAAACACGGACATCCCGAATGCCAACGACATGCGTCAGCGATGTGTGAAATCTCACAGCAGATTAGCTGACTATGAAATTTAAAATTCATAGCCTCTGTTTTACTCGGCGAAATTAACCATTTTGTACCACCAGGTTTGACATTAAAGAATTCTACGTTCAGTTCACAGTGCAACTGTGTGTCGTGTATGTATCGTAGAATAACAAGCGATTACTTCCCTATACAGCAGCCATTCTTAACCTGGTGTCCATGGATACATTTCAGAGGAACCGTGAACTTGGATTAAAAAATACCACTTTATTTTCATTACTTCTAACTAAGATTTAGCTTTTCATTCGATAATGAATGTAGGCAGCAGTGTAACTTATTGCCTGTGGGCTTCAAAAATGTTTGTTAACTTCAATAAATCTCACTATCTGTATCTTACGCATTTAAGTAGATTTTTCTAAGAAAGGTTCCGTAGGTTTCACTGGACTCTCAATGGGGACCGAGGCACAACAAAAAGGTTAAGAGCCCCTTTAGCATTTACTGATTGGTTTCTATAATCGAAACGAAGTATTTTCACTGTGCTGTACGGAATGGACCTTTTTATGAAACAGATGATGGATCGTCCTAAAAGTGTAACACTAAGAGCGAGGTGTTTATCTCTTTAAATAAATTCGTCATAATATGCTTTTAACCAAAAAAACAAGAAAAATCTATTAGAGTTACATAGCGACATTGTGTAGGAATAGGGTTACGAAAGTGTATGTTTTTCTGAATAATTCTAACAATGATTGTCTGATTATATTATATGTTCAGTGTATGAATTTATTTTGTATTAATACTGACATTAAAAACATGGAAACCTTTATTTATCTCAGCATTTAACCAACTTGATGCACAAAATTTGTTTCACAATAAGTTTTATTTAATGCCTCTACATGTTTCGAGCACATGTGCTCATCATCAGGAGGTCAAAATTGCATTACACAGCCTCTGGAATCATCAATTTTGACCTCCTGATGATGAGCACATGTGCTGGAAACATGTAGAGGCATGAAATAAAACTTATTGTGAAACAAATTTTGTGCATCAAGTTGGTTAAACACTGAGATAAATATACTGAGATGCACGGTCAGCAAAACGTCAAAAAATGGAAGCCTTTGTTAAAGTCGCGGTTTTAAGTGTGTAAGAAAGCAACCACTCTGTAGGGTGTTTTGTGACTGAGGAATGGATACGTGTGGTTAAGAATAAGAATCGATGAATGGAGTGAAAAACTTGACGGTTTTAGGAAAGATGCAGAATTCCTTGACAAAAATCTTTGTCACAGTTACTGCACGGAGTAATAGTGTAAAGTCTTGTGTGTGCTGAATTGAATGACCTGCTAACTAGCTGATCAACTTGTTCTAGTTTATACTGTCATGCTTCATCAGTTGCCCGGTCATTCACTTGCTCAAGGCAATTGTTCATATGGAACCTAGTTTCTTTCCCGTTTTTACTGGCCGTTCTTGTTACTGTAGCATTTTCCACATTCTGTATCAACTGTCACCTAAAATCATTTCCTTCCACAAGACTTATTTAATTCTTTATTTAATTTTTTATTGGTTTAAATTCATTTTAGTATCTTATTATATAGTTTCTTGACGACAGGCTAATTTGTAAATAATTAATTACAAAACATATGGAAAGAATTACTCCTGCCCCAGTATAAAACAATATTGCAAGATTTTCTTGTATAGACTAAAGAAAACTACGAAGAACTCAGGCTACATAGCTGGTCTCCTAGACGAGAGTTGTACCATCTATACTCCGAACGCGAAGCAGGAGTGTTGCCCACCCGTGTAAGTAGTTACACTTGGTGTAACTTCAGTTCCTTTAGCTACGTGAAACTTATAGACATGCATTGAAATCTGCCTTGTCGATCAACATGTAATGAATTTCCAATATTTCTGAAGCATGAACAGTGTCCAAAACGTCCATAATGCGTTATGAACTGACATGTCGGACCTCCGTGACAGATCTAACTGCATTAAGTACCCGTGAAGCTGGTACATGTGCGCGTGACGGCACTAATACTGCTGTCTGATGGAGGAGCATGACGTGCATTATGACAACACTAAAGGATTTATTGACCCTGCATTTAGTTGCTTTGTGTGTATGCTGTTTGGATTCACGATATAATTAAAAGATGTCATTTTTTTCTTTCTCTGGTTTCCTAGTCAGTGTAAAGGTTTACGTCGTACTGTTAAAAAATTTTATAATTTTTATACCCTAAGTCAAGTAAAGTTCAACCTAAAACAGGCTATGAAGACCCAGAGGAGGAGTAGATGTATAGCTCTACTCTTTCTTTAACCTCACCACTCGATGGGTTTGGGTGGTCAACGCCATGCCCTGGCAGCTTTACCCCCGGCAAAGAGACCCGGTACCCATTTTACAAGAGTCTGGGTGGGCCTCAGGACCGGTCTGGACGGGTGCGGAAATTCTCACCCCACCCACTGGAATTCGATCTCCGTAGCAAGTCGCTATTCCGACTACACCATGCCGGTCCGCAACCTAAGTCAGAGTAGTCGAAAAACAGTGACAAGTATTCTGGGCTGTGACGCCTTGTTGGTGGTAAATAGGTTCCGATGTTTCGAAGAACTGTAGTAGAGTCCAGTTGAAATATGATGGCACAGAATGACGCACGGGAGGGGAAGTGAAGGGGAAACTGGCGAATGGAGTGGGTAGCATGTATTCTTCACACCACCTCGTAACATGGTGTGTGCAGCATTACTACGGCTGGTGCGCACACCTCGGCTGTCAGCAGTCGACTGAACTGACACCCCCGCCGATTTAAATGGACTCGTCCGTTTCGCCAAAAGACGAAATCTGTTTTCTGCGCGTGTGCCATCACATTTCAAACGTAGTCTACCTTCATCTTCGGCATCAGACATTCTAAACGTCGTTAACTGTGTACAAGTCGACACGGCGTTACTTCCTGAAATATTTGAACCTACACCCAACACCGCTGCGAGAACTTCAATACAGAAAGTCGACGGTCGTAAGTAATACAAAAGTTCCATTACATATATGCGTGGAGACAACCAGGCAATCAGTAAAATTAACACAGAATACAAAGAAAGCGTTTTTTCAGAAATACACGGTCCATGTTTTATTAAAAGTGCCCGGAAATATGCTGCAGCTGTGATCTTAGCGCATTGCGATGAACAACGCCGCTGCATACACTGCTGACAGTGGAAAGATACGGAAGGAAAGAAAGTTTTCCCTGTCGCATGTGGTTCACAGCCTCCGACTGCATCTGACTGCTGCAGATGAATGATAGTACAGTCAGAGTTTTCTCCATAATCACTCGGTGTCCTGTAAACGCGTATGTACGAGGTGTCGCAATAAAGAAACCGGATTGCTTTTATTACTCATTTCCGGCCACGTCGATGACGAAGAGGAGGGTAGGGCATTGACCCGTGTACTTCCCTCTACCGTCACACAAAGGTTCATTCACGCGCATCGGTTAGTCTGGCCGTGACCATTGTTAGAAGCGGATCGTGTGTCTGAGCTCCGTCGGAATAATGCTGAGTGCTAATGTAGAAC
>Ga0123354_10019658_pt1 | contig 10605 bp, 5 predicted proteins | sample TergutLab28metaG_2_FD_97872 | JGI IMG/M metagenome (GOLD analysis project Ga0123354, IMG submission 97872) | Labiotermes labralis P4 segment gut microbial communities from Petit-Saut dam, French Guiana - Lab288 P4 | ecosystem: Host-associated > Arthropoda: Insects > Digestive system > Gut ...
ACGGCCGCAACGTGCTGTTAGACAAAAAATACGGCGCGCCGTTGATCACCAACGACGGTGTGACCATCGCGAAAGAAATCGAGCTGGAAGACGCGTTTGAGAACATGGGCGCACAGTTGGTCAAAGAAGTCGCCACCAAAACCAACGACGTGGCCGGCGACGGCACCACCACCGCCACCCTGCTGGCCCAGGTCCTCATCCACGACGGGATGAAGAACGTGGCCGCCGGGGCCAACCCCATGGTCGTCAAAAAAGGCATCCAGGCGGCGGTGGACGTCGCCGTGGCCGAAGTGGTCAAGAATTCTAAAAAAGTCAGCGGGACAGAGGACATCGCTTCCGCCGCCACCATCTCCGCCGGGGACGCGGCCATCGGCAAGCTGATCGCCGAGGCCATGGACAAGGTCACCGCCGACGGCGTCATCACCGTGGAGGAATCCAAAACCGCCGAGACCTATTCCGAAGTGGTCGAAGGGATGCAGTTTGACCGCGGCTACATCACCCCCTATATGATCACCGACACGGAGAAAATGGAGGCCGTCATCGACGACGCCTACCTTCTCATCACCGACAAAAAGATCGGCAATATCCAGGACATCCTGCCGGTATTGGAGCAGATCCTCCAGTCCGGCCGCAAGCTGGTCATCATCGCCGAGGATGTGGAGGGGGAGGCCCTGTCCACCCTGATCCTGAATAAGCTGCGGGGAACCTTCACCTGCGTAGCCGTCAAGGCTCCCGGGTTCGGCGACCGGCGCAAGGAAATGCTCCGCGATATCGCCATCCTCACCGGCGGCCAGGTCATCACCGAGGAACTGGGGCTGGAGCTGAAGGAAACCACCATGGAGATGCTGGGCCGGGCCCGCCAGGTCAAGATCCAGAAGGAGAACACCATCATCGTGGACGGCGCGGGCGCGTCCGAGGACATCGCGGGCCGCGTGAAGGAAATCAAAGCCCAGATCGAGACCACCACTTCCGATTTTGACAAAGAAAAATTGCAGGAGCGGCTGGCCAAGCTGTCCGGCGGCGTGGCCGTCATCAAGGTCGGGGCCGCTACCGAAATTGAAATGAAAGAGAAAAAGTTGCGGATGGAGGACGCCCTGTCCGCCACCAAGGCCGCCGTGGAAGAGGGCCTGGTCGCCGGGGGCGGCGTGGCGCTGCTGAGCGCCGCCAAAGCCCTCGACGCCATGGTGCAGAAGGCCGAAGGCGATGAGAAGACCGGCATCGTCATCGTCCGGAAGGCGCTGGAGGAGCCCCTCCGCCAGATCGCCCTGAACGCCGGGCTGGAGGGCAGCGTCATCATCGACAAGATCCAGTCCGCCGACAAGCTCAACTACGGCTTCGACTTCGCCAAAGAAGCCTATGTGGACATGTTCACCGCGGGCATCGTGGACCCGACGAAGGTCGCCCGCTCCGCCCTGCAGAACGCCGCCTCCGTGGCATCCATGGTATTAACTACCGAATCCCTGGTCACCGACAAGAAGGAGCCCCCCGCAGCCGCCCCCGCCATGCCCGGCGGCGGGATGGACGGAATGTACTAAAACAGATTCCAGATGTCAGAGAACAGAGGCCAGAACGGCTTCGCTGTAATATGATAAGATACGCCCCCGGAAACGGTTCGTTTCCGGGGGCGTGTTATTATTACTTTGGAAGTCAACAGTAGATAATTTTCTGTTGTTTTCCCCGCCGAAGGCGGGGAAAACATAAAAACATCTTTGTCTACTGTTGCATGCAGGAGTAATAACATTTTTCACTCCTTGCTTTCGCTGGGGGTGAGGCCGGTCACCTTTTTAAAGACACGGTTGAAGGTCCGTATATCCCCGAAGCCGCTCTCATAGGCGATGTCCGTGATATAGCGGTCGGTGTCCGAGATCAGCTGCCGTGCGTACTGCACCCGGCAGGTGTTTAAATAGTCGTTGTAGCGGATGCCGATCCTTTTGGAAAAGATATGGGAAATATAGGGCGCGCTCACCCCCAGATCCGCCGCCATTTGATTCAGTGACAGCCCGCTGTTTTTGAAATTCTGCATAATATAGGCCAGCATGCCCTTCGCGAACTCGGCCTCGGAGGCGTCCCCCGCCGGGTTCAGCGCCATCGCGGCCAGCAGTCTGGCGATGCAGACCTGGATATACCCCTTGATCGCCAGTTTGCCGTAATCCGCGTCGTCCTTCATGTCATAGAACTTCTGCGACTGCGCGTACATGGCCCGCAGGCATTCCGGGACCTCGGGGTGCACTTTTTCACACGGGATAAAGGGGTCGGCGGGGATGTATTTCATCAGCTTTTTGGTAAAATCGCCCGCCAGGCCGATATCGAACATCAAAATATACGCCAAACTGCCGGAGGTGGTGGCGTAACTGTGCACACTGTTGGGAAAACAAAATGCGGCGTTCCCCGGCGCCAGCTCCCGCGTGTGGGCGTCTATGCTGACCGTCATGGACCCTTCCAGCAGATAGATGACCTCCGCGTGCTTATGCAGGTGCGGGACGATGTTCAGGTCGGCGATCTGATCCAGCCGATAGGCCTGATGGTCCCAGTTTTCATATTGGATATGCACGGGCTCACTTCCGTTCTTATTGCTTGAATCCGTGACGGCATTCCCCCCTTCGGCGGGAAATGCCCTTCGAGCAAAGGGTCCCCGAACTTCCGTCCACACTTAACATGTGGAGACCCAAAAAGCCACGCAAGCCCTGCAGGGCTTGTTTCTCCCGCCGGGGGCGGGAGAAACGTCACGGATCGACTATATAGTAAGTATACATGCTTTATAGGCAAATTTCAATCATAAAACTTAAATTTTGTCCATGATATTGTAAAAACTGTCCAGACAAGGATCCTTTTATTATGTTATAATGAACCATCCGCTATTTTGTCCCGACCGCGAAAGGACGGTATGATCCATGAAACTGAAAAACATTCTCAGCATGGCGTTATGCGCCGCCATCATGCTCACGGCCACGAATTTATTTATTCTGCCCGCCGCCCTGCCGGCCAAAGCGGCGTCGGCGGCGCCGCTGCCCTACCAGGACACCGGCCTCACCTTTAAGGAGAGGGCGGCTGATCTGATCTCCCGCATGACGCTGGCGGAAAAGCAGAACCAGCTGGGGGACGGCTCCGCCGCGATCCCCCGCCTGGGCGTACCCAGCGCCCGTTTCTGGAACGAAGGGCTCCACGGGGTGGCGAACCACAATTCGCCCGATGACCCGGCGGACATAGGTTTCACCTCCTTCCCCTCCCCCATGAGCATGGCCTCCTCCTGGAACAGCGACCTGATGCTCAAAATCTCCACCGTGATTTCCAACGAGGCCCGGGGCTGTCAATACATATTGCAGAACGCGGCGGTAAACGCGGACCCCGCCACACGGCTGAGTTATTTCTCCCCCACCATCAACCTGGCCCGGGATCCCCGCTGGGGCCGCAATGAAGAGGCTTACAGCGAAGACCCGTTCCTCACCGCCGTCATGGGCCGCCAGTTTGTGGACGGGATGCAGGGCACCTACGAAGGCGTCGGCCAGGCGGGGTATTACAGCCAGAGCGGCGAAAAATACTATAAGCTCATCCCCACCATCAAACACTACGCCCTGAACAACAGCGAAACCACCCGGGACACCGGGTCCTCCGACGCGGACGACAAGTCCATCCGGAACTATTACACCTGGGCGTTTCAGGACATCTCCCTGAAGACCCGTGTCGGCGCGGTCATGGCCGCCTACAACAGCGTCAACGGCACCCCCATGCCCGCCAACAAATACCTGCTGGACACCCTGCTGCGGAAGACTTGGGGCTTCACGGGGTATGTGGTCTCCGACTGCGGAGCCTTCACGGATATGGTCACGACCCACAAATGGGTCCCGGATTGGCATACCGACGGACACGTGGTCACCATAACCGAAGCCGCCGCCTACGGGCTGCTGGCGGGCTGCACCATGAGCTGCGGAGCGGAGCTGCCCCAGCAGGCCATCAACGCGGTCAACGCCGGGCTGATGACCGAATCCGACATCGACAAAGCCTTGCTCGAAATCTTCACCCGGCGGATGCAGACCGGGGAGTTTGACCCGAAGGAAGACGTGGCCTACCAAAGCATCACCGGCGATTCCGTCGCGACGCAGGACAACCTGGCGCTGTCGGAAGAATCCTCCCGCGAGGGCATCATCATGCTGAAGGACGACGGGATCCTGCCTGTAAACCTGTCCGGCGTCAACTCCATCGCGGTCTACGGCCCCCTGGTCCGGCACTGCGAGCTGGGGAATTACAGCAGCGGCCCCAACACCCAGATGGTCGATTTCCAGGACGGCCTGACCGATTATCTCACCGGCCACGGCTTCTTTGCCCGGGGCGGCAAGCTGGACTTCTTCGACGGGGTGGACGGTTCGGCTGACAGAGGGACCAACCTGATCAACCTGCGAAGCATCACCTTCAGCAACGGCGTGGTGCGGCAGGCCCCCTCCTACGACGCGCTGTCCGGCAATGAGATCAAGAACGAGGGAACCAACATCGGCTTTATTCAACAAAACAATTATATTTTATTCAAAGGCATGGACGTCACAGGCCTGACCCGGATCGACCTGTCGGTCTCCACGCCGAACAACGGCGCGTCGGTGGCCACCCAGGTGCATGTGGGGGCGCCCGACGGCCCGGTCATCGCGGTGGTGAACAGCGGCATGATCCCGGGCGACTGGAGCAACTACGTGACCAAGTCCACCACGGATATTGACCTGCAGGGGCTGACCGGCCCCCAGGACATCTATCTGGTCTTCGACTTTGACGACAGCAGCACGGACAATCTGAATATGACCGACATCGCCAAAGCGTCCGGCTATGACCTGGCCATCGTCTATACCGGCTCCACCTCCCTGCGGCCCGAAACCGCCGTTCCGCCAGTATCCGGCTTTGGCGACGGCGGCGAGGGCAACGACCGCGTCAATCTGAAAATGCCCAAGGGCCAGGACCTCATGATCGCCGCGGTGGCCGACCTCAACCCCAATACCGTGGCGGTCATCCACTCCAATAGTATCTATGACATCAGCAAATTCAAAGACAAGGTCAAAGGGATTTTATATTCCTCCTACAACGGCCAGTTCCAGGGCGTGGCGATGCCCGAGACCATCTTCGGGGACAACAACCCCGGCGGGCGGCTGACCGTGACCTGGTACGCGGACGAAAGCCAGCTGGCCCCCATCACCGACTACACCCTGTATCCCGACGCCGACGGAATGGGCCGCACGTATATGCACTTTACCGGCGACGTGCAGTATCCCTTCGGCTACGGCCTGAGCTATACCTCCTTCCAGTATTTAGGCATGTCCCTCGATAAATCCACCGTGGCGGCCGACGGGACCTTCAACGTGTCAGTCCAGGTCAAAAACACCGGCAGCGTAAAAGGCGCCGAAGTGGTGCAGATCTACGCGGGTATCCCGGGCGCGGGCACCGGCAACATCCCGGAGAAGCAGCTTAAAGGCTTCAAGCGGGTGGAACTCGATCCGGGCGCGACAGCCACCGTCGACATCCCCGTAAACGTCAGCGACCTCTCCTATGTGTTCGAGGACAACGGCCAGCGCACCGTCACGCCGGGGACTTATCACATCATGGCAGGCATGAACTGCGACGACATCAAATTCACCAAGGACATTGCTGTCACCGCCGCCGCGCCCAAACTGATGACCGCAACGCTGGTGGGCGACAGCATGGTCGCCCGGATCGGCGCCAGTGTCCCCACCGCCCTCACCCTCGCCATGACCGACGAGACCTTCCTGGATCCCAAAAACGCGGTCGTTACTTATACCAGCAAAAACACCGCCGTGGCCACCGTGGCGGCGGACGGCACCGTGAAGGCGGCCGGCGGCGGCGTGACCCTGATCACGGCGTCGGCGACGCTGAACGGCGTGACCCTGAAAGCCGACTTCCCGGTGGTGGTGCAGGACCTGCCCTACGCCAACGACATCAAGATCGACGGCGTCAGCCTCCCCGGCTTCAACTACAGCAAGACGTCCTATGACTATATGCTGCCCGCCGGGTATACCGGCTTCCCCGCCATCACCGGTGATATTCCGCAGGGCCTCGATATGACCGCTGCGGTCACCCTGCCCGCCAGCCTGCCCGGCACGGCCTCCGTGAAGGTCACCCGGGGGGACGCCAGCGTCACCTATCTCATCAAGCTCTACTTCCCGCCCAGCGACGAAACCTGGCAGGTGGCCCGGTTCAGCGGTATCGAGAAGACCTTCACCGCCCCGAACGGCGGCCAGCCCAACCTGTACGCCGACTGGACCTGGCTCGACGGGAACAAACCCGTCGACCTGCAGACCCACGATCCGGATAAGCTCTATCTGCGGCTGAACGTCAATCTGACGGCGACGCCCTCGACAGGGAATCTGGACAACGCCTTTGTCACCGGCACCGTCAAGCTGCGATCGACCGATGTGACAAACAAACCGGGGGACCCCTCCACCGACGCGAACAACAGCGAGCACAACTTCGGCTGGAACATCGACCAGAACTGGGGCCTGAAAACCGGGGACAACTTCATTGAGATTCCGCTGGGCCCGGCCATGAAAAGTCTGCCCTACGACACGCTTTCCACCAACAGCCGGGGGCTGATCGACTGGTCGTCGATAGAGAGGCTGATCTTCTATATCGATTCGGTCAGCCGAAGTGAATTCAACGGGGTGACGTTTACGATGACCCTGTCCAACGTCATGATCGTGGACGTCACCCTGGAGGAACAGCTGGCCATATTGCAGGGGATGACCGAAACGCCGATCCCCCAGGGGGACTATGAGGACGAACCGTATGCCACTTACCTCGCGGCCTTCGACACAGCGAAAGCGACAGCGGACAAGGGCATGGCGAACACGGCGGCGGAAGTGCGTAAAGCCATATCGGATCTGCAGGCCGCCGCGGACGCGCTGGACAACGTCGTCAATCCGCCCGAGCCTCCCGTGACCCCGAAACTGGGCGACGTCAACGCCGACGGCAAGATCGACACCGTCGACGCCAGGCTGGTGCTCCAGTACATTGTGAAAAAGATCGATCTGGCCACGCTGAACGATACCGCCATGGAAGCCGCCGACGTCAACGGGGACGGCAAGATCGACACCGTGGACGCCCGATTGATTTTACAGTACATCGTAAACAAGATCACGGAATTCCCGACGGGCGCTTAAACAGAGGACAGATGCCGGAACGGCTTCACCGTGAAATGACATGATAAGATACGCCCCCGGAAACGGTTCGTTTCCGGGGGCGTATTCTGGGTTTTCGCTTATTTCCCTAAAATTTCCGCCAGGTCATTTTCCGGCGTGGTGATCAGGCGCAGGCCGAACTTGTCTACGAGGACGTTCAGCACCGCCTCGGAAAAGAAGGCGGGGAGGCTGGGGCCGATATAGATGTTTTGAATGCCCAGTGAGAGCAGCGTCAGCAGAATACATACCGCTTTCTGCTCATACCAGCTCAGCACCAGCGTCAGCGGCAGGTCGTTGACGCCGCACTGAAACGCCCCCGCCAGCGCGATGGCCACCTGGATCGCGCCATACGCGTCGTTGCATTGACCCATATCGAGGATACGGGGGAAGGGGCCGATGGCGCCGAGGTCCAGGTCGTTGAAGCGGAACTTGCCGCAGGCCAGCGTCAGCACAACGGTGTCCTTGGGGGTCTGTTTCACAAAATCGGTATAATAACTGCGGCTGGTGTGCGCGCCGTCGCAGCCGCCCACCAGGAAGAAGTGCCTGATCGCCCCGGCTTTTACCGCGTCGATAATGGCGGGGGCGTTGTCCAGCGCCGTTTGACGCCCGAACCCGGTCGTCATGGATGTGCCGCCGTTGCCGCCGGTGAACGGCATGTCCTCCGCGAAACCGCCGAGCTTTATCGCGTGGTCAATGACCTTCGAAAAATCCTTATGTCCGTTGGCGTCGGCCTCGATATGTTGCTTTCCGGGATGCCGCACCACCGCCGTCGTGTAGACGCGGTCGGCATAACTTTCCTTGGGCGGCATCAGGCAGTTGGTCGTCCACAGGATGGGCGCGGGCAGATTTTCAAATTCCTTTTGCTGGTTCTGCCAGGCCGTGCCGTAATGCCCTTTCAGCTGGGGATGCTTTTTCAGTTCGGGGTATCCGTGCGCCGGGAGCATCTCGCTGTGGGTGTATACATTGACGCCCTTGCCGTCGGTCTGCTCCAGCAGCAGCTGCAGATCGTGCAGGTCGTGCCCGGTGACGACGATAAACGGCCCTTTTTCGACCGTGAGCGACACCTGTGTCGGCACGGGGTCGCCGTATGACCCGGTGTTCGCTTCATCCAGCAGCGCCATGCACTTCAGGTTGGCGCCGCCAAACTCCATCAGCAGGCCGAGCCACTCGTCAACGGTATGCTCCCGCCCCAGCGCCGCCATGCCTTTGACAAACCAGCCGTCCACTTCGGCGTCGCGCCTGCCCAGTATCCGGGCGTGGTGGGCGTAGGCCGCCATGCCCCTGAGCCCGAACAGCAGCGTCGAGCGCAGGGAGCGGATGTCCCCGTTGCCGTGAAACAGCCTGTCGGGTCCCATGATTTCCCCGCCGCCGAGGGCCAGCCGCTTCGCTTTGATTTTATCGGCCAGTACGGCGACGCTTTCGCCGTCAAAGCTGGTGTTGGTGACGGTCGTAAACAGCCCGTCCACGATCAGATCCACCGCCGCATTTTCATATTTGTTTCCCATAACCGCGGCCAACGCGATCATTTCGCAGGTGAGCACATCCTGCTCATGGGCGACGTCGGGTTTCTTGCCGCAGACGCCCGCCACGGTACATCCGGTCCCCATCGCCGTCTGCTGGCACTGGAAACAAAACATCTGCCCGTTTTTTACTGTAGAATCCATAATATACCTCATTTAAAAATAAATTTTGATGGATTATCGGGCGGTCCAGCCGCCGTCCGCCGTGATGACGGCGCCGTTGACAAAGCCGGAGTCTTCGCTGGCGAGAAATAGGGCGACCCGGGCGATGTCCAGCGGTTCCCCTGATCTCATGGGGCCCGTGTCGCCCATGGCGGCCAGCCCCAGGGTGTCCGGCGCGGTCATTGTCGTCCCGATATTGGTGTTGACCGCGCCCGTGGCGATGGCGTTGGCGCGGATATTCCCGTTTTCCCGCCCGTAAGTGGCCGCGATGTTTTTCGTCAAACCTATCAGCCCGTGTTTGGACATGACATAAGCCGCGCCGCCCCGTGCGCCAAACAGTCCTCCGACAGAGGCGTTGTTGACGATCACGCCGCCGCCTTTTTGTTCCCTCATGATGTTGACCGCCGCCCGGCAGGCCATAAACGGGCCTTTCAGGTTGACGGCGGTCACCCGCTCCCACTGTTCGTCCGACAGCGCCCCCACGGGTTCCACGTTGTCCATGATGCCCGCGTTGTTCACCAGAATATCCAGTGAGCCGTAGGCGTTGACTGCCGCCCGGATCATGTTTTCAACGTCCTCTTTGACAGCGACATTGGCTGTCACGCCGGTGGCTTCCCCACCGTTTTTCACGATGTCGGCAACGACCGCGTCCACACCCGCCCGATTGATGTCTGCCGCGATGACTTTGGCGCCTTCTTCCGCGAACAGCGCCGCGATGGCTTTTCCCATACCGGAACCGGCCCCGGTCACAACGGCGACTTTTCCTTGCAGTTTCATAAAATGTTCCCCCGATCTTTTTGTATATCCTTGACTTTACCCATAGAGTATACTATACTGGGGGCAATTATTCCGTGGTCAATACCACAGAAACGGAAAAATATATGATTTTAAAAAATGATCCCGCGATTTTGGAAACTGTTTCCATATTTCAGGGTATCGACGGCGGCGAGCTGGAAACCATGCTGCGCTGTCTGACTGCGGAAGAAAAATCCGTCCCGAAAAACGGCATCCTCTTGCTGGCGGGCGATAAACCGCTGTATATCGGCGTCGTGCTGTCCGGGCTGCTGCACGTTGTCAAAGAGGATTACGACGGGAACCGCACCTTGATCGCGCCCGTTTCCCCCGGCGAAATTTTCGCGGAAGCGCTGTGCTGCGCCGGTGTGGACGAAAGCCCGATCACCGTCCTCGCGGGGGAGGACACCGCCGTGATGCTGCTGCGGTTTGACCGCGTCCTGCACACCTGCCCGAACGCTTGCCCGTACCATCAAAAGTTGGTGGAAAACATCCTGCGTATCGTCGCTGAAAAAAATTTATATTTACAGGACCGGATGGAGATCCTTTCGTTAAAATCAGTCAGGGGCAAAGTCCTGCGTTATTTGGAAGCCCTTGCGTCAAAACAGGGCCGCCGCGTCACGGTCCCGTTTGACAGGGAGCAGCTGGCCAACTATCTCTCCGTGGAACGCAGCGCGCTTTCCCACGAGCTGATGAAAATGAAGCGGGACGGGCTGATCGAATACCGGAAAAACAATTTTATTTTATTGTTCCAACAATAAAGCAGCAAATATTTGTGGTACCAAAAGAATATCAATCGGGACGTCCCGTTTGGGGCGTCCCGATCTGTTGTTTTGATGATTATTGCTCCGCCAACTAAAGCTTGCGTAATCTTGGCGGTCTTTTCTCCGCCCAACTGCGTTGTCGTCCTTGCCTTGCGATGAGCAAGGCTGCGTCCTCCGCCTTGTTGGGCGAAAAAAATC